>Ga0181525_10002587_pt1 | contig 14706 bp, 27 predicted proteins | sample PEATcosm2014_Bin_48_FD_121100 | JGI IMG/M metagenome (GOLD analysis project Ga0181525, IMG submission 121100) | Peatland microbial communities from MTU Mesocosm Facility, Houghton, MI, USA - PEATcosm2014_Bin06_10_metaG | ecosystem: Environmental > Terrestrial > Soil > Wetlands > Peat | place...
AAGACGATGCCCTTGAGGTTGAGCAGCACGTCGACCACGTCCTCGCGCACGCCGTCGATCGTGGAGTACTCGTGCACGACCCCCTCGATCTGCACCTCGGTGGGGGCGTAGCCGACCATCGACGAGAGCAGGATGCGGCGCAGGGCATTGCCCAGCGTGTGGCCGTAGCCGCGCTCGAACGGCTCCATCGTGACGATGGCGGTATGCGGCCCGGTCGATTCGACCTCGATGGCGCGCGGCTTCAACAATCCGGAAGTGCTCATGGACTATCCCTTTCAATACCCTCGGCTCGTTACGCCGATAAGGCTGCTGGATGGTCGCGGGACCTTGGGGAAAACGGCACCGGTGTCCCACTTGCCCCGGTACCGCCACGTGAATGATTCGTCCACCGCAACGGGCGGACCCGTCCTCCGGAGCGCGCAGCGCGAAGGAGGATCAGCGCGAATAGAGTTCGACGACCAGCGACTCGTTGATGTCCTGGGCGACTTCGGCGCGGTCGGGCACGGACTTGTACTTGCCCACCATCTTGGTCGTGTCCACGTCGACCCAGGCCGGGAAACCGCTCTGGCCCGCCAGCTGCAGCGCGTCGACGACGCGGGTCTGCTTCCTGGCCGCCTCGCGAACCGAGATCTGGTCGCCGGCATCGAGCAGCATCGACGAGATGTTGACGACCTTGCCGTTGACCTCGATGGCGCGGTGCGAGACCAACTGGCGCGCCTCGGCGCGCGTGGACCCGAAGCCCATGCGGTAGACGACATTGTCCAGGCGCGACTCGAGGATGGCGATCAGGTTCGCGCCGGTGTTGCCCCGGCGGCGTTCGGCCTCGGCGAAGTAGCGCCGGAACTGGCGCTCGAGCACGCCGTACATGCGCTTGACCTTCTGCTTCTCGCGCAGCTGCACGCCGTAGTCCGAGGTGCGCGAACCCGACATCCGGCCGTGCTGGCCCGGCTTGCTGTCGGCCTTGCACTTGGAGTCCAGGGTGCGGCGGGCGCTCTTGAGGAAGAGGTCCGTGCCCTCGCGCCGCGATAGCTTGAGCTTTGCTCCGGTGTAGCGAGCCATATCGATTCCCTATTAAGCCGAATGGGCCAGGATTGGCCCCGTTATGAGGTTGTCGAATCCCATCGGGGACTCCTCCGTGCCGCGCCCGTCAGACACGGCGGCGCTTGGGTGCGCGGCAGCCGTTGTGCGGGACCGGCGTGATGTCCTGGATCGAGGCGATGCGGAAGCCGCAGGCATTGAGCGCGCGCACCGACGATTCGCGGCCCGGGCCCGGTCCCTTGATGCGGACCTCGAGGTTCTTCACGCCGCACTCCAGCGCCGCGCGGCCGGCGGCCTCGGCGGCCACCTGGGCCGCGAACGGGGTCGACTTGCGCGAGCCCTTGAAGCCGGCGCCGCCGCTGGTCGCCCACGACAGCGCGTTGCCCTGGCGGTCGGTGATGGTGATGATGGTGTTGTTGAACGAGGCATGGATATGGGCGATGCCCTCCGCGACGTTCTTCTTGACCTTCTTGCGCGCGCGCTGTGCGGCGAGCTGTTGCGGAGTCGGTGCTCTGGTTGCCATGCTGGTGTGCCTCGGATTTCAGCTGATGCGATTGGTTGCGGTAGGCGGCGGACGGGCGCGGGCGCCGTTCAGCTGCCCTTCTTGAGCGAGACGCCGGCCTTGCGCGGGCCCTTGCGGGTGCGCGCATTGGTGCGGGTGCGCTGGCCGCGCACCGGCAGGCCGCGGCGGTGCCGCAGGCCGCGGTAGCAGCCCAGGTCGATGAGACGCTTGATCGACAGCTGGATCTCGCGGCGCAGGTCGCCCTCGACCGTGAAACGGCCGACGGCCTCGCGGATGCGCTCGAGTTCCGAGTCGGTGAGTTCCTTCACCTTGCGGCTGTAGGCGACCTTCACCGCATCCAGGATGGCGCGCGAACGCGCGCGGCCGATGCCGTAGATCGCCGTCAGGCCGATCTCGGCGTGCTGGTGCGGGGGAATGTTGATACCGGCTATACGTGCCATCTCTTAACTCTTTCTCTCGAATCCCCCCTCTCCCTCAGGGAGAGGGGCGGGGGTGAGGGTTCGTAAGTAGGTCGCTTACCCCTGGCGCTGCTTGTGGCGCGGGTCGGTGCAGATCACCCGCACGACGCGCTTGCGCTTGATGACCTTGCACTTGCGGCACATCTTCTTTACCGACGCCATTACTTTCATTGTCTTGCTCCCAACCTGCGCCTACTTGGCGCGGAAAACGATCCTGGCCCGGGACAGGTCGTACGGCGTGAGTTCCACCGTCACCTTGTCGCCCGGCAGGATGCGGATATAGTGCATGCGCATCTTGCCCGATATGTGCCCGAGAACCACATGGCCGTTCTCGAGCTTCACCCGGAATGTCGCGTTCGGGAGATTTTCCATGATCTCCCCCTGCATCTGGATGACGTCGTCCCGCGCCATCTTTAACGCGTCATTCCCGGTGCACCGCCCCGGAAGTTCGCCTTCTTGAGCAGCGATTCGTACTGGTGCGTCATCAGGTAGGCCTGCACCTGTGCCATGAAGTCCATGGTGACAACCACGACGATCAACAGCGAGGTGCCGCCGAAGTAGAACGGCACGCTCCAGCGCAAATAGAGGAATTCGGGCACCAGGCAGACGCCGGTGATGTAGATGGCGCCGGCCAGCGTCAGGCGCAGCAGGATCTTGTCGATGTAGCGCGCGGTCTGGTCGCCGGGCCGGATGCCGGGAACGAAGGCGCCGCTCTTCTTGAGGTTGTCGGCCTGTTCCTTGCTGTTGAACACCAGCGCGGTGTAGAAGAAGCAGAAGAACACGATGAGCGAGGCGTAGAGGATCAGGTACAGCGGCTGGCCGTGCGCCAGCGAGGCGGCCAGGTCGCGGATCCAGCGCGTGCCATCGCCGGTCGTGAACCAGCCGGCGATCGTGGCGGGGAACAGCACGATAGACGAGGCGAAGATCGGCGGGATCACGCCCGACATGTTGAGCTTGAGCGGCAGGTAGGAGCTCTGGCCGCCGAACACCTTGTTGCCGACCTGGCGCTTGGCGTAATTGACGAGGATGCGGCGCTGGCCGCGCTCGACGAAGACCACGGCCCCCGTGACGCCGACGATCAGCAGCGCGATGACGAAGAAGGCGAGGTAGCCCAGGGCGCCGTTGCTGACGAGTTCGAACAGCCGGCCCATGGCGCTGGGGAGCCCCGCGACGATGCCGGAGAAGATGACGATGGAGATGCCGTTGCCCAGGCCGCGCTCGGTGATCTGCTCGCCCAGCCACATCAGGAACATGCAGCCGGTGACCAGCGAGACCACGCCGATGAAGCGGAACAGCAGGCCGGGCTCGATCGCCAGGTTGGGCACCGACTCGATCGCCAGTATGGCCAGGTAGGACTGCACCGTGGCCAGGCCGACGGTGGCGTAGCGGGTGTACTGGGTGACCTTGCGCCGCCCGGACTCGCCTTCCTTGCGCAGCGCCTCGAGCGAGGGCAGCACGTAGGTGAGCATCTGCATGATGATCGACGCCGAGATGTACGGCATGATGCCGATCGAGAAGATCGAGAAGCGCGACAGCGCGCCGCCGGAGAACATGTTGAGCAGGCCCAGGATGCCGCCCTGCTGGGACGCGAACGCCTGGCGGAACTGATCGGGGTCGATGAGCGGCACCGGGATATGCGTTCCCAGCCGGTAGACGACCAGCGCGAGGACGAGGAACACCGCCCGGCGCTTGAGGTCGGTGTACTTGCCGCTGTTGGCCAGATTGCCCTGCTGGGTCGCCACGTCGGTTTCCGGTTCCGTTGTCGGTTGCTGTGCCTGCCGGCCGCTATTCGGCCACCGCGCCGCCGGCCGCCTCGATGACGGCGCGCGCGCCCGGCGTCACGCCGATGCCGCGCACCTTCACGGGTCGCGTCAGCGTGCCGGTGTTGACGATGCGCGCGCCCTGCGTCAGCGTCGGCACGATGCCGGCGTGGATGAGCGTGAGCAGGTCGATCTCCTGGACGTCCAGGTGCTGCAGGTCGGTGAGGCGCACGGTGGCGATGTAGCGGCGCGTCAGCGAAGTGAAGCCGCGCTTGGGCAGGCGCCGCTGCAGCGGCATCTGGCCGCCCTCGAAACCGACCTTGTGGAAGCCGCCCGAACGGGACTTCTGCCCCTTGTGGCCGCGACCGGCCGTCTTGCCCCAGCCGCTGCCGATGCCGCGGCCGACGCGATGGCGGGCGCTCTTGGCGCCCGGTGCCGCCTTGATGGTGTTAAGACGCATAGCCGTTTTCCGATTCCGTTCTCAGCCGACCCGGACGAGGTAGGCAACCTTGTTGATCATGCCGCGCACGGAGGGGGTGTCCTCCAGCACGCTGGTGCTGTTCAGGCGGCCGAGGCCCAGCCCGATGACGGTGGCGCGGTGGTCCGACTTCGTGCCGGCCACGCTCTTGACGAGCGTCACCTTGACGGTCTTGCCGGCCGCGGCCTTGCCTGCGGATTTGACTGCGGCAGTCTTCGCGTTCATGTTCTTCAGCCCAGGATCTCTTCCACCGTCTTGCCGCGCTTGGCGGCAATCTCGGCGGGGGTGCGCAGCTTCTCAAGCGCCTTGATCGTGGCGCGCACCATGTTGTAGGGGTTGGTGGAGCCGTGCGACTTGGCGACCACGTTGTGCACGCCCATCACGTCGAAGATGGCGCGCAGCGGGCCGCCGGCGATGATGCCGGCACCCTCGGCGGCGGGCGCCAGCATGACCTTGGCGGCGCCGTGCTTGGCGTACACCGTGTGCTGGACCGTGCCGTTGCGCAGCGGGATGCGACCGAGCCCGCGGCGTGCGCGCTCCATCGCCTTCTGGACGGCGACCGGCACTTCGCGGGCCTTGCCCTTGCCCATGCCGATGCGGCCATCGCCGTCGCCCACCACGGTGAGCGCGGCAAACGCCAGGATCCGGCCACCCTTGACCACCTTGGTGACCCGGTTGACCGCGATCATCTTCTCGCGCATGCCGTCGTCGCGGGCCTCGCCGAGGTTCTTGGGTTGAATTCGCGCCATCTTTGGTGCTCCTAGAGCTTCAGGCCGGCTTCACGCGCTGCATCCGCGAGCGCCTTGATGCGGCCGTGATAACGGTTTCCGGAACGGTCGAAGGCGACCTGCTCGATGCCGGCGGCAACCGCCTTGCGGGCAAGGCGGGCACCGACGAGCTTGGCAGCGGCGACGTTGCCGCCGTTGCCCTTGGAACCGGACAGTTCGTTGCGCACTTCCTGCTCGAGCGTGGACGCCGACACCAGGACCCGGTCGCCTTCGGGCGAGATGACCGCCGCGTAGATGTGCAGGTTGGAACGGTGCACCGTCAGGCGGTGGGCACGGTTGAGTTCGATCCGCGCCCGCGTGGCGCGCGCGCGGCGAAGTCGTGATTGTTTCTTGCTGATCATGACGTTGGGCTCGAAAGGTTCACTTCTTCTTGGTCTCTTTCAAGACCACGGTTTCATTCGCGTAGCGCACGCCCTTGCCCTTGTAGGGCTCCGGCGGACGGTAGGCACGGATTTCGGCGGCGACCTGGCCGACGCGCTGCTTGTCTGCGCCCTTGATGACGATCTCCGTCTGCGTGGGCGTCTCGACCTTCACGCCCGCGGGCATCTGGTGCTCGACCGGGTGCGAGAAGCCCAGCGACAGGTTGACCTTGTCGCCCTGGGCCTGCGCGCGGTAGCCGACGCCCACCAGGGTGAGGCGGCGCTCGAAGCCCTTGCTGACGCCTTCGACCATGCCGGCGACCAGCGCCCGCAGCGTGCCGCTCATGGCCTTGGCCTCGCGCGACTCGTCGGCCGCGGCGAAGCTGATCTTGCCGTCGGCGACGGTGATGGTCACCAGGCCGGTCAAGGCCTGCTTGAGGGTTCCCTGGGGCCCCTTGACGACGATCTGTTCGGCGCCGACCTGGGCTTCGACGCCCTTGGCCAGCGTCACCGGAATACGTGCTACTCGTGACATGTCGGTCCCCGGATCAGGCTACGTAGCAGAGGATCTCGCCGCCCACGCCCTGGGTGCGGGCCTTGCGGTCGGTCATCAGCCCCTGCGGCGTGGAAACGATGGCCACGCCCAGGCCGTTCATCACCTGCGGCAGGTCGTTGCGCCCGCGATAGATGCGCAGCCCGGGGCGCGATACGCGCTCGAGCCGCTCGATCACCGGCCGGCCGGCGTAGTACTTCAGGCCGATGCGCAGTTCGCTGTGGACACCTGTCTTGGCGCCCGGCTTGGCGCCGGGCGCGGCGGTGCCGGCGACCTGGAAGCCCTCGATATAGCCCTCGTCGCGCAGCACCTCGGCGATGGCAACCTTGAGCTTCGAAGACGGCATGGCCACTTCGGGTTTCTGGACGCGCTGCGCGTTACGAATACGCGTCAGCATGTCGGCAATCGGATCACTCATGCTCATATGCGGCTCCGCCCTTACCAGCTTGCCTTGGTCAGGCCAGGAATGTCGCCGCGCATTGCTGCCTCGCGGATCTTGATGCGGCCCATGCCGAACTTGCGGAAGGTTCCGCGCGGACGTCCGGTGATGGAGCAGCGGTTGCGCAGGCGCGTCGGGCTGGCGTTGCGCGGCAACGCCTGCAGCTGCTGCTGGGCGTGCAGGCGCTCTTCCATCGACAGCGTCTGGTCGGAGAACGACGCCTTGAGGGCAGCGCGCTTGGCGGCGAATTTCTTCACCAGCGCCTCGCGCTTGGCTTCACGGTTAATGAGGGATAGCTTTGCCAACGTACACCTCGCTCAATTGCGGAACGGGAACCGGAAGGCGGCGAGGAGGGCCTTGGCCTCGTCGTCGGACTTCGCGGTGGTCGTGATGCTGATGTTCATGCCCCGGAGCTTGTCGATCTTGTCGTACTCGATCTCGGGGAAGATGATCTGTTCCTTCAGGCCGATGCTGTAGTTGCCGCGGCCGTCGAAGGCCCGCCCGGAAACGCCGCGGAAATCGCGCACGCGCGGGAAGGCGATCGTGATGAGGCGATCGAGGAACTCGTACATGCGCTCGCCGCGCAAGGTGACCATGCAGCCGATGGGCAGGCCCTGGCGCACCTTGAAGTTGGCGATGGCCTTGCGCGTCTTGGTGACGACGGGCTTCTGGCCGGCGATGCGCGTCATGTCGGCGACCGCCGCGTCGATGTTCTTCTTGTCGTTGACTGCGTCGCCGACACCCATGTTGAGCGTGATCTTGGTGATGCGCGGCACCTGCATCACCGTGGAGTAGCCGAATTTCTTCGTCAGCTCGGGGACGATGGTGTCGCGGTAAACGTCGTGCAAACGGGCCATGGTGGTTGTTCTCCCGCGCTCAGTTACGGCCGCCGACCAGGGCGCCGCTGCTCTTGAAGACGCGCTGCTTCTTGCCGTCGATTTCCTTGAAGCCGATGCGCTCGCCCTTGCCCGTGGCCGGGTTGAAGAGCAGCACATTGGACTGGTCGATGGGCATGGTCTTGTCGGCGATGCCGCCGTTCACCCCCTTCATGGGGTTGGGGCGCACGTGCTTCTTGACGACGTTGACGCCCTCGACGCGGACATGCCGGTCGTCGACGCGGTCGAGCACGACGCCGCGCTTGCCGCGGTCCTTGCCCGTGATTACGACGACTTCGTCGCCCTTGCGAATCCGTTCCATCGGGGATCCCAGCCTTGTCTAGTTTCTGTATGTCGATCGGGGGGAAGCGCGGACTGCAACCGCGTCCTACAGCACTTCCGGCGCGAGCGAGACGATCTTCATGAAGCGCTCGTTGCGCAGCTCGCGCGTCACCGGCCCGAAGATGCGGGTGCCGATCGGCTCGAGCTTGTTGTTGAGCAGTACGGCGGCGTTGCGATCGAACTTGATCGCCGAGCCGTCGCCGCGGCGCAGGCCGCTGGCGGTGCGCACGACGACGGCGCTGTAGACCTCGCCCTTCTTGACGCGCCCGCGCGGCGCCGCCTCCTTGATGGTGACCTTGATGACGTCGCCGATGTTGGCGTAGCGCCTCTTGGATCCGCCAAGGACCTTGATACACATGACTGCCTTCGCGCCGGTGTTATCGGCGACGTCAAGCATCGTTTGCATTTGAATCATCGTTCTTCCCAACTTTTCCCGGCTTTGCCCAGGTGGCGCCGGCGATTGCCTGCGGCGCTTCCTGCGCAAATTCGGTCAGTCTTGGTCCCGTACGGGGAGGCGGGCCGCCGGATCCGGCGCCAGGTTTCCGGCGCCCGACCCCGTCGACCCGGGGTAACTGAATTTGTCGCTATCACTGCCTGTTTCACCGGCCGCGGCCATTTCGCGTCCCGCCGCAGGCGCCTGTCGGAGGCGGCACTGCTGCTTGCGCGGATGGTTTCGACCAAGTGAGCTTTGGATTCTAACGCGAAAGTGGTTCGCTTGGCAAACCGCTCTAAAACACTTCCCATGTGCGCTCCGGATGTGGAAAATGGGTGCTCGCCCGGATCGCGGGCTTGCGGTACACCGCGGCGCCGATGCCGCGTCGGCCGCATCCTGCATCCCATTGAAAATCCAGAGTATTTCCTCCTGAGCGCGAGGCACCTTGGCTGTCAAACCCCTGCCGGACCTGCTGTGTCTGGGCTACAACGACCGGCTGCCGGAGTTTGCCGGGGCGCCGCGGCGCGCGGCCGCGGTGGCCACGGTATGTGGCCGCGTTCGCATCGGCTCGGGGGCCCAGCTGGGCCCCAGTTCGGTGATCCGCGGCGACGGCCACGACATCCATATCGGCGATGATTTCTTCCTCGGCGAGCGCTCGACGGTGCACGTGGCCCACGAGGAACTGCCCACGACCATCGGCGGCGGCGTCACGGTGGGCGGCAACGCGGTGCTGCGCTCCTGCCGGGTCGGCGATCGCTGCGTCATCGAGGACAACGTGGTGATCCTCGAGGGCGCCGAGGTCGGCGCGGGCGCGGCGCTGGAGCGCGGATCGCTGGTGCCGGCCGGTGCCGCCCTCGAGCCGGGCTTCCTGTACCGGGGCAATCCGGCAGCGCCGGTGCGGGCGCTCGAATCGGGCGAGCTGGTGCTGCTGCGGGGGCGGGTGCGCAATGCCCCGCTGAGCGAGAACGCGGGCCTGCCGCTGCCGCCGCCCGACAGCGCACGACGTGCCGGCCTGGGCGGTTTCGTGGCGCTGACCGCCCTGGTCGAGGGCCGCCTGGAGATGGCGAGCGACGCCAGCATCTGGTTCGGCGCACGGATCGACGGCGGGCATCACGGCATCAGCCTGGGGGAAGGATCGAACCTGCAGGACAACTGCTCGGCATACGCCATGTCGTCGCCGCTGCAGATCGGCGCGGGCGTCACGGTCGGACACAACGTGTCGCTGCAGGATTGCCGCATCGGCAGCGACACGCTGATCGGCATGTCGTCGTTCATCGCCGCCGGGACCGTCATCGGCAGCGACGTGATGCTGGCCGCCGGCAGCATCACGCTGCCGCGCCAGGTGCTGCATTCGGGTTGGCTGTGGGGCGGGCGCCCCGCCCGGGCGATCGCGCCGATGACGGCCGAGCGCCGCCATGCGGTGCAGGTCTCGGCGCGGGTATATCGGGACTACATGAAGGGATTTCGCCAGTCGATCGCCGACTACGCGGGCTTCGACTAGGCTGCGCGCCGGGCGCGAGGGCGGCCCTGGCCTGGCGCGGGGTGCCGCGCCCGCGCCGCACGCGGGGCGGCGTCGCGGCTCAGCCGCGCGCGGCTTCGATCACGCGCTTGACGGTCCAGAACTTCGTGCGCGACAGCGGCCGCGTCTCGGCGATCTCGACCAGGTCGCCCTCGTTGATCTTGTTGCTGTCGTCATGCGCGTGCAGCTTCGTCGACCGCACCAGGTACTTGCCGTACACCGGGTGCTTGACCTTGCGCTCGACCAGCACGGTCACGGTCTTGTCCATCTTGTTGCTGATCACGCGGCCCACGAGGGTACGCTGCAGCGATGCGGGCGCCGCCGGTTCGGGTGACATCATTTTGCATTCGCCTTTTCGGTCATCACGGTGCGCACGCGCGCGATATCGCGGCGCAGCTTGCGCAATTGGGTGTGATTCTGCAGCTGCTGGGTCGCCCGCGCCATACGCGCCGAAAACTGGGCCTTGAGCAGCTCCTTGAGCTCGGTTTCCAGCGCCGCATCGTTCTTGGCGCGCAGTTCTTTTGCTTCCATGGATTCCTCCTTACGCGCCGATCTGCCGCGACACGAATACGGTCTTCAGCGGCAGCTTGGCGGCCGCCAGCGTGAAGGCTTCGCGCGCGATCGACTCGGCCACGCCGTCCATCTCGTACAGCACCTTGCCCGGCTGGATCTGGGCGACGTAATACTCCGGATTGCCCTTGCCGTTGCCCATGCGGACCTCGGCCGGCTTCTGGGAGATCGGCTTGTCCGGGAAGATGCGGATCCAGACCCGGCCGCCGCGCTTGATGTGGCGCGAGATGGCGCGGCGCGCCGCCTCGATCTGGCGCGCGGTGAGGCGGCCGCGTTCGGTGGCCTTGAGGCCGAATTCACCGAACGAAACCTTGGCACCGCGCGTGGCCAGGCCGCGATTGCGCCCCTTATGGTCCTTGCGATACTTGCGTCGTGCGGGTTGCAGCATCGTGATTCTCCGGCGGGTCGAAAGTCGACCGCTTGCTCTGCTCTGTTACCGTGCGGTGCGCCGTTGCGCGCCGCCCAAATTCGGCCGGCGCCTCCCTGCCCCGCGGGGCGGAAGGCGTCCGGGGATGTCGTTACTTCGCCTCGCCCTTGTCGCCCGCCTCGTCGGCGGGCTTGTCGCCGGCCGTCTTGACGGCGACCTTGCGCACGCGCTTGACGGCGGGCTTGGCGGCCGCATCGGCCGCGGGCGCCGCTGCTGCCGGCGCGGCGGCGGCGGGGGCGGCCGCATCGGCGCCAGGAGCGGCCTCGGTCTTGCGCGGCGCGCGGCGCGGCGCGCCGGTGCGGGCGCCCGGGGCGGGGCGATCGCCCGGGGGACGGCGCGGCGGGCGGCGATCGTCGCGTTCCGGCGCCGGCGCGGCGGCGTCCACCGCGGCGGGAGCCAGGCCGAGCGTATCGCCCTTGTAGACCCAGACCTTGACGCCGATGACGCCGTAGGTGGTCTTGGCCTCGGAGAATCCGTAGTCGATATCGGCGCGCAGCGTGTGCAGCGGCACGCGGCCTTCGCGATACCACTCGGTGCGCGCGATCTCGATGCCGTTGAGGCGCCCGGCGCTCATGATCTTGATGCCCTGGGCGCCCAGGCGCATGGCGTTCTGCATGGCGCGCTTCATCGCGCGCCGGAACATGATGCGCTTTTCGAGCTGCTGGGTGATGGAATCGGCGATCAGCTGGGCATCGAGCTCGGGCTTGCGGATCTCGTCGATGTTGACGTGCACCGGCACGCCCATCATCTTCTGCAGCTCGACCTTCAGGGTCTCGATGTCCTCGCCCTTCTTGCCGATGACGACGCCGGGACGCGCGGAGAATATCGTGATGCGCGCGTTCTTGGCCGGGCGCTCGATCAGGATGCGGCCGACCGAGGCGTTGCGGAGCTTGCGGCGCAGGTATTCGCGAACCTTCAGGTCCTCGCCCAGCATGCGGCTGAATTCCTTGCCCGTGGCGAACCAGCGCGAGTTCCAGTTGCGCGAAACCGCAAGCCGGAACCCGGTCGGGTTGATCTTTTGGCCCATGCGTTACCTACTCTTTCTTTCCGTCGCCGACGGCGATGTAGATATGACAGCTCTTCTTGCTGATGCGGGTGCCGCGGCCCTTGGCGCGCGCCGCGAAACGGCGCAGCGTCGGACCCTGCTCGACGTAGATGCTGGTGATGCGCAGCTCGTCGATGTCGGCGCCGTCGTTGTGTTCGGCGTTGGCGATGGCCGACTCGAGCAGCTTGCGGATCAGCCCCGCCGCCTTCTTGGGCGTGAAGCTCAGGATGTTGAGCGCCTTGTCGACCGGTTTGCCGCGCACCAGGTCGGCGACCAGGCGGCCCTTCTGGGCCGAGAGTCGCGCGCCGCGATATGTAGCCGTGGTTTCCATGGACCTATCCTCTTACTTCTTCGCCGGGCCGGTCTTGCGATCGGCGGCGTGACCCTTGAACGTGCGCGTCAGGGCGAATTCGCCGAGCTTGTGCCCGACCATCTGTTCGCCGATGTAGACCGGCACGTGCTGCTTGCCGTTGTGGACGGCGATCGTCAGGCCGATGAAGTCGGGCAGGATCGTCGAGCGGCGCGACCAGGTCTTGATCGGACGCTTGTCCTTGGTGGCCTGCGCGGCTTCGATCTTCTTTTGCAGGTGCCCGTCGACGAACGGGCCCTTTTTCAGAGAACGTGACATAGGGTATCCCTGGTCCTACTTGCGATAGCGCCGTTGAACGATCATGCCGTCGGTACGCTTGTTGTTGCGCGTGCGATAGCCCTTGGTGAGCTTGCCCCACGGGCTGACCGGGTGGCGTCCCGTGCCGGTGCGGCCCTCGCCGCCGCCGTGCGGGTGGTCGATCGGGTTCATGGCAACGCCGCGCACCGTCGGGCGGATGCCGCGCCAGCGGATCGCGCCGGCCTTGCCGAACTGGCGCAGGTTGTTCTCTTCGTTGCCGACCTCGCCGATGGTCGCGCGGCACTCGATCAGGACCTTGCGGATCTCGCCCGAACGCAGGCGGATCTGGGCATAGCTGCCCTCGCGGGCCAGCAGCTGCACGGAAGTGCCGGCGGCACGCGCCAGCTGGGCGCCCTTGCCGGGCAGCATCTCGATGCAATGCACGGTGGAGCCGACCGGGATGTTGCGCAGCGGCAGCGTGTTGCCGGGGCGGATGGGCGCCTCCTGGCCGTTCATCAGCTGGGTGCCGACCGTCACGCCCTTGGGCGCGATGATGTAGCGGCGTTCGCCGTCGGCGTACAGCAGCAGGGCCAGGTGGGCCGAGCGGTTGGGATCGTATTCGAGGCGCTCGACCTTGGCCGGGATGCCGTCCTTGTCGCGCTTGAAGTCGACGATCCGGTAGTGCTGCTTGTGTCCGCCGCCCTTGTGCCGCGTGGTGATGTGGCCCAGGTTGTTGCGGCCGGACCCGCGGATCTTCTTCTCGAGCAGGGGGTAGTAGGGGTCGCCCTTGTGCAGATGCGGGCTGACCACCTTGACCAGGGCGCGGCGCCCAGCCGAAGTCGGCTTGACCTTGACCAGAGCCATTACTTCACTCCTTCGGCAAAGTTGATTTCCTGGCCGGGCTTGAGGCAGACGTATGCCTTGCGCGTATCGCGGCGGCGGCCGGGCGTGCGGCCGAAGCGCTTTTCCTTGCCGGCGCGATTCAGGATCTGGACGGACTCGACCTCGACCTTGAACAGCATCTCGACCGCGGCCTTGACTTCCTGCTTGGTGGCGTCCTGGATGACCCGGAACGCGACCTGGTTGTGCTTCTCGGCGATGTAGGTCGACTTCTCGGAGACGACCGGCGCGAGTATCACCGTGAACAGGCGTTGATTGTTCATGACTGGCCCCACAGTTGCTCGAGCGTGGCGATCGCCGTGCGCGTCAAGACCACCTTCTTGTAGTGGATCATCGACACGGGGTCGGCGTGGCGCGTCTCGACGACCATGACGTGCTTGAGGTTGCGCGCCGCCAGGTACAGGTTCTCGTCGATGCTGTCGGTGATGATGAGCACGGACTCCAGGCCCATGGTCTTGAGCTTCTGCGCCAGCAGCTTGGTGCGCGGCGCCTCGACAGAGAGATCGTCCATGACCACCAGCCGGTCTTCGCGCGCCAGCTTGGAGAGGATCGAGCAGATGCCCGCGCGGAACATCTTGCGGTTGACCTTCTGCGTGAAGTTCTCGTCGGGCGAGTTCGGGAAGGCCTTGCCGCCGCCGCGCCACAGCGGGCTGGAGCTCATGCCCGCGCGCGCACGGCCGGTGCCCTTCTGGCGCCACGGCTTGTGCGTGGTGTGCGCGACCTCGGTACGGTCCTTCTGCGCGCGCGTGCCCTGGCGGGCGTTGGCCTGGTAGGCGACCACGATCTGGTGCACCAGGGCTTCGTTGTAGTCGCGACCAAACAGCGTCGCCGGCGCGGCGAACGTCGCCGTGGGCTTGCCTTGATCGTTGAATACCTTCAATTCCATCTCGCTGCCCCTTTATGCCTTGACAGCAGGCCGTACGACGACGGCACCACCGCGAGATCCGGGAACCGCACCCTTGATCAGCAGCAGCTGGCGGCCGGCGTCGATGCGCGCGATCACGAGGTTCTGCGTGGTGCGACGGACGTCGCCCAGGTGGCCCGCCATGCGCTTGCCCGGCATCACGCGGCCCGGATCCTGGCGCATGCCGATGGATCCCGGTGCGTTCGTCGAAACCGAGTTGCCGTGCGTGGCGCGGTTGGAAGAGAAGTGATGGCGCTTGATGGCGCCGGCAAAACCCTTGCCGATGGTGACGCCCGTGACGTCGACCTTCTGGCCGACCTGGAAGATGTCGACGGTGAGGGCCGCGCCCGGGGTGAATTCGGTCTTGTCCGTGTCGGGCAGGCGGAACTCGCGCAGGGTCTGCGCGCCGTCTGCCCCGGCCTTGCCCAGATGGCCGGCCACGGGCTTGGTGATGCGGGAGGCGCGGCGCTTGCCGGCTGCGACCTGCACGGCGCGATAGCCGTCGGTCTCGAGGGTACGCACCTGGGTCACCCGGTTGTCGGACACATCGACCACCGTCACCGGGACCGATTCGCCGTCATCGGTGAAGATGCGCGTCATGCCGAGCTTGCGACCAAGCAGGCCCAGCGGCGACTTCACTGCCGTCGTCATTGTTATCTCCAGCCCGGCTACGATTGGCCAGGAATGA
>Ga0181525_10002588_pt1 | contig 14704 bp, 8 predicted proteins | sample PEATcosm2014_Bin_48_FD_121100 | JGI IMG/M metagenome (GOLD analysis project Ga0181525, IMG submission 121100) | Peatland microbial communities from MTU Mesocosm Facility, Houghton, MI, USA - PEATcosm2014_Bin06_10_metaG | ecosystem: Environmental > Terrestrial > Soil > Wetlands > Peat | place...
CAGGCGCCGGTCAGCGCCAGCGTCTGCGAGTTATAGGCCATCACCCAGCCGTGATACGAACTGTAATCGCACAGCGAACTCCACGCGATGTAAACCAAGCCGTTTTGCAGCAGCAGTGCGGAGCGCTGGCTCTCGAGCTTGGGATCGAACTCGATCTTCCCTTCCTTCGATCCTGTGCCGGTACCAGAAACCGTGGCCTCGATGGCGACGGGGCCGCCAAATTTCTCGGCCCCAGTCGTGATGTCGAGGGCGTGCAGCCGGTGGTAAAACAGCCCGGATTCCACGGTGCGGGCCAGCACATACATGGTGTTGGTTGTGGTGTCGATCACAGGAGTCGAGAAAACTCCGACCTCGGTTGTGACCGGATCGGTACAGTGGACAGCTGCCTCGGGAACCGTGGTGATGCCCTTCGCGGGATCGGTAAAATTCACCTTCCACAGCGGTTGCGCGTTGCTGCCGCCATTGTTGTCGGCATCGAATGCGTACACGCTGTCATTCATGGTTGCGACGTAAATTACGTTGTGCGTGCCCTGATTCGGAATGGCAACATTGGGAATGTAGAGCGGCTGGCTATAAGAGTATTGATCCAATGGTTGGGAAAAAAGCTTGCCGAAGCTGGCGGAGTTGACGTTGCCGGTGGTCAGAATCGTTTCCTGCAGATTCTGACCCGTGCGGGAATTGTCGTTGTGATAAGTGGTTACGGAAACCTGCGCCGCACTTATAAACGTCCACCCGAGAACGAGGGTGGCCAAAGAAACTCGAGCGAATGATCCGATAGATGATCGGATGCACAACGATCGAATAGACAATGATCGGATTGACATGGCTGGTCTTCGTTTCACGCGACGAACTTCAAAACGGGGGAATCAGTCTCCAACGGTCGAGAAAGGCCGCTTTGGCATTCTTCCCTGCGGCAGTCACACTGTCAAGATTGAAAATACTTGCATACTCCGCGGTGGACGCTGGTTTTGGGCAGGCCCGCAAATCCGGCTGAAAACGGGCTTTCCGGCATCCGAGGCGGCGGGAGTTCCCCGTTGTGTTGAAGCCGGAAGAAGCTGGTTCGTCATAGGACAAAAAACGGGCCAGCCGTTAGACTGAAGGGTCTCAAAGGGAGGAACCATTGGTCGTTCTGGTCGTGGGAGGAGCGGGGTACATCGGAAGTCATGCGGCGCGGACTTTGCGGCGGCGTGGGCATGAAGTGGTGATCTATGACAATCTTTCGACCGGGCACGAGTTTCTGGCCCGCGGATTCGAATTGGTGCGCGGCGATATTGGGGACGCGGCTGCGCTTTCCGCTACCTTGCGCCGCGTCGATTCTGTCATGCACTTTGCCGCGCATGCGTACGTAGGCGAATCAGTCACCAACCCGCGAAAATATTTCCGCAACAACGTGGAAGGCGGGCTGGTTCTGTTGAATGCGTGCATCGATTGCGGGGTGCGGCGGATTATTTTTTCCTCGACCTGCGCGGTGTACGGAGTTCCCGCCAGGGTTCCGATCCCGGAGAATACGCCGCGGCAGCCGGTGAATCCTTACGGCGTGTCGAAGCTGTTTTTCGAGTACGCGCTCGAAGCCTATGACCGCGCCTACGGCCTGCGCTACGCGGCGCTGCGCTACTTCAACGCCGCCGGCGCCGATGAAAGTGGAGAGATTGGCGAGTTGCACGAACCGGAGAGCCACCTGATTCCTTCATCATTTCTCGCAGCTATAGGAGCGCGTCCAGAGCTGGAGCTGTTCGGCACGGATTACCCGACTCCCGACGGCACATGCGTGCGTGATTACATTCACGTAAACGATCTGGCGGACGCGCACGTGTCGGCGCTCGAGCGCCTGGCGGGCGGAGCGGATTCGATCGCAGTGAATCTCGGCACTGGAACAGGCTACTCAGTGAAGCAGGTGCTGGATAAGATCGAGCAGGTCAGCGGGCGGAAGGTTCCCGTGCGCATCGCGCCGCGGCGGGCGGGAGATCCTCCGGCCCTGGTGGCGGATGCGCGGCTGGCTGAGCAGGTGTTGCGTTGGAAGGCGACGCGGTCGCTGGACGATATTGTGACCACGGCTTGGAACTGGATGCAGAAACAGCGCGCTTTGTCATCCTGAGCGGAGCGGATGGTTCGCAATGGCGAACCATCCGTGGAGTCGGAGGACTTCTGCATTCTCGACCGCACCAGCGACGCGTCAGGGAATTCGGACGATGCACTCGCGTACCGTGAGCCGCGGCAACAAGCAACATCGAGAGAACTCCCTGCTGGGCCTTTGCCAACTCCAGCGTGCAAGGGGTCCTTCGATTGCGCGTGCCGATTCGCTCAGGGTGACAATTCAGTTTTAGCGGTACCGGTTCGTGCTGTAACGATCACCATGCAGAATCTTTCATCTTGACGCTCTTACCCACGGGCTTGTGAAATGCTCGTTACGCGCGATCAACCCTAGCGGGTGCGTGCGCAGCGGTCTTAAGCAGGGGGAGTTTAACTTATGCGAAGCGGAAAGTTCCCGTTCGGATTCATGGTCGTGGCGATGGTTGCGTTCACGCTCGGGGCGAGCATGTACGCTGCTGCGCAGGCGGAAAAAACATTCTTTCTGTTCGGGAGAACTCCCGACAATGGGTACGACTCCTACTCCGGTGTCGTGCGGGATTCTGCCGGCAATTTCTATGGTACGACCGTTGGCGGTGGAAGTCATTTTTCAGGGACGGTCTACGAGTTATCGCTGAACGCGAACGGAGAATACGAGGAGACGGTCCTCCACAACTTTCAGCGCTATAACAGCACGGACGGCTGGCAGCCTTTCAGCGGCGTAATTTTGGATGCGTCCGGAAATGTTTACGGTACGGCCGAGAGTGGCGGCACGAATGGCTCAGGAATGGTGTTCGAGCTAACGCCGGGCAGTGACGGGCAATGGACTGAGACGGTGCTGCATAACTTTACCGTTCTCGATGGCGCACATCCCTGGTCTGCTCTAGTCATGGACGCCTCCGGCAACTTATACGGAACGGCGGCTGGGGGTGGCAAGTATGCATCCGGAGTCGTCTTCGAGTTGATGCGCGTGAACGGGGGCTGGGTTGAAACGACTCTGCACGACTTCAATCCGCATAGAGGCGATGGTTACACTCCAATCGCGGGCCTGACGCTCGACGCCGAGGGGAACCTTTACGGCACAACCAGCTACTGTCAATGCGGCTACAGCAATGACGGGACCGTGTTTGAGTTGAAGCGTGGGGCGGGCGGTGTATGGACGGAGGAAATTCTTCACTCCTTCATCAACGATGGAGTACAGGGATTTGAACTCAACGCGGGCGTAACCATGAACTCCGCAGGCAATCTCTATGGCGCGACAACCCTAGGCGGAACAGGCATCTGCAACATCGACTACGGCGGCGGCTGCGGCACTATATTTGAGTTGACTCGTCTGCCGGATGGAACTTGGACCGAAACCACCATTCACGATTTTCAAAATACTCCGAACGACGGAGTGCTTCCTTTCGGCAACCTGGTCCTGGATGCCGCTGGGAACCTGTACGGCGCGACTAATTTGGGGGGCGCTGACGGTGCTGGCACGGCATTCGAACTCACGCCGTCGAATGGCACATGGAACGAGACCCTCCTGCACAACTTTCACGGCTTTAGCGGTTTGCCGAACCGGGAAGGAGCCATTCCATACGCTGGAGTCACCCTCGATGATTCCGGCAATATCTATGGAACGACCAGTGCGGGCGGCTATGGCGCGGGAGTGTTCTTCCAGATCACGCCGTAAGCCGAAAGAGTGTGGCCGCCGGGACGGCGGCGTTACGAAATTACGCGACGGTTTCCTGCAGGCTGACTGCGGGCGCCGCGACGCTCTCGGCGCCCAGCTTGCCTTCCGCGGCTGCGAGATATTCCTTCGGGCAAATCAAATTCAGCACAGGCGTGGTCATGAAGGTGGTGACCAGCGCCATCACGACCATCATCGAGAACAGGGCGGGCGAGATTACGCCGATGTCGAGGCCGACGTCGAGGATGACCAACTCCATCAGGCCGCGGGCGTTCATCAGGGTGCCGAGGCCGGCGGCTTCGCGCAGCGGCATGCCACTGACGCGGGCGGCAATCGTGGAGCCTCCGAGCTTTCCGGCAGTGGCTACTAAAATGATGAGGCCGCAGTACATCCACATGGTGGGGCCTTTGACCAGCGCGATGTTGGTGCGCAGGCCGGTGAAGGCGAAGAACAGCGGCAGCAAGAGAGTTACCGTGATGGTCTCAAAGCGATCGAGCACATAGCGGACGAACTTCGGCTCTTTCGGCATGATGGCGCCCATCAGGAACGCGCCGAATAACAGATGAATCCCCAACCTCTCGGTGCAGAGCGCCGAGGCCAGTACCAGCAGCATCATGAAGGCCATGCGGTTCTCGCTGAGGTGGCCCCACTTCTCATACGCCTTCAGGAAGATTCCATGCAGCAGGCGCTGCACGCCGTAAATCATGACCAGGGCAAAAACCACAATTCCACCGAGCGTGACCCAGATCGAAGTGGTGGAGTGCGCTGCGCGGATCAGCACCACGATATAAGCAAGAATGATCCAGCCGGTAACGTCATCGACGGCGGCGCAAGCGATGGCGACCGTGCCCAGACGGCTGTGCATCATCTTGCGTTCCTGCAAAATGCGGGCAAGAACCGGGAATGCGGTGATGCTCATGGCCGCGCCCATGAACAGGGCGAAGCTGCTGAAGGCTACGCTGTCATCGGAGAGCCGGGGATACAGATAAAGCGCCAGGAATGCGGCGAGCACGAACGGCGCCGTGATGCTGACGTGGCTGCTGAGCACCGCAGCGTGCCCTTCTTTTGCCAGTTCCTTTGGGTTAATGTTCAGTCCGACGAGGAACATGAACACGATCACGCCGATCTGGCTAAGAGCGTTGAGAAATCCCAGGCTCTGCGCGGGAAACAGGTACGCGGAAAAATGCGGCGCGATCCAGCCCAGAAACGAGGGTCCCAACATAATGCCGGCAAACATCTCGCCGACCACGCGGGGCTGCTGAAATTTTCGGAAGAGCGCTCCGGTGAGGCGGCATGCGGCCAGGACCACCGCAACCTGCAAGACGAGGATAAAGAGATTGGGCATCAGCGCGTGCCCCCCGGACTTTTCGGCTGCCTCACGGCGTGAAACTCCATGGGCGCACAGGAGGCGCAGCCATCCACCGAAAGCGTGCCGCTCAAGGTTCTAGGCTCGGCAAGGGGATCAAGCGTGGCAGTTAGAGTGAGGCTAAGGTCACCGCACAGCGCTGTACTCGACTCATAGATGCTGGGGAATTTCGCTGTGATGATATTTCCATCGAGCGTGCCGATGGCGGTTTTTGTTCCGCCGCTGAGCGCGACGACTAAAGACTTGCCCGACTGTGAGATCGAAAGAGGCGCGCTTGAAACCGACGATAGCAAGTTGCCGCAGGGCGAAGTTGAGGCATTGCGAGATTCTATTTTCCAGGCGCCGTCCACGGAAAACGGGGCCTTCAGCGCCCGACCGCTCTTGAGAATTCCCACTAGCCCGAGCACAGGAAGGCCAACGAGGAAAAAGTACGCAAGCACGAAGTTGCGGTTCGAGTGCGTAATTGCGGTTTCTCCCCTCTTCGACGTCGCTGACGGTTCGTATCAGGGTACGCCTTCAGGCGTGCCGCAAAGCCTCGCGTCTCGAACCGCCTTCAGGCGCTGCTCGGGGCGGCGGCAGGGCCTAAAGCCCGTTCACTTCTGTCGTCTATCGGCATGGCTAAAGCCATGCCCTGATACAAATCTCCAAACAAACGACTGTTCCGAAATAGCCTTAACCCTGCGGCCGGAATGCGTCCGAGGTCAGGTCACCGAGCAGCTTGTGCCAGGGGTGTTTTTCGTTCTGCTCGACCTTCGTGACCATGGCCTTCATCTTGGTCAGCACTTCGGGCGCGTCCTCGTCGTACACGTCGCCTTGCAGCAACTTGAGCACGTCGAGCCGGTAGTTTTTGTCGCTGATGAAGTAGGTGAACAGCACGTTCAGCCTGTAGTAGACCGAGATGAACTCATACCAGTTCTTCGTCCCGCGGCGCAGCTTGGTCTCGTAGTCCGCGAAGCTGGCGCGCGAGAAATCGTTCTTCTCGAGTGCCTTGAGAATATCTTTGTGAGCGAAGCGAGCGCTGTTGAGCGCGATGCTCACTCCGGTTGAAAAAATCGGATCGACGAAGCGTCCCGCATCGCCGACCAGCATGAAACGGTCGCCGGCTAGCTGGGTCATGGCATAGCTGTAATCGCCTTCATCCTTGAAAGGACGAATGCGGTCCGACTTGCGCAGGGTTTCGGCAATCAACGGCCGGCTGCCTACCGTGTCCCAGAAAAACTTCTCGCGGTCTTCTTTCGACTTGGCGAAATTTTTCTTCTGTGTGACCACGCCCAGGCTGGTGACGGTATCAGTAATCGGAATCTGCCAGATCCAGGTGTTCGAAATCGGCAGGAAGTGAATGTAGATGTAATCCAGGTTGGTGTCGCGCTTGGCGAACACCTTGCGATCGTAACCGTCAAACCAGGAGTGGATGGCGTACTGGTCGAAAACCTTATCCTGAACTTTCAACTTGAGCTGGTTGCCGAGGAAAGTCTGCCGACCGCTGCAATCGACCACCATCTTGCAAGTGACGCTCATCTCCTTGGGGCCGATGTTGAAAAATACTTCGGTCTCGTTCGCGTTGAAGTCGACGCGGCCCACCTTCACGCCATCGTAAACCGTAGCGCCAAGCGTTTGCGCGTGCTTCAGCAGCATCAGGTCGAACTTGCCGCGGTCCACGTGGTAGGTATAGTTTCTGTCCTCCATACCTTCCTGCTTACGCTCTTCGAAGCGGATATCGACGTTGTACTCCGGCGACAAGCCCTCGAGGTCGTGGACATATCCGGGATTTTCATCGTTCGTAGTCCAGACCGCGCCGAACTTATGCGGGAACTTGGCTTCCTCCATTTGACCGAGGAAATCCAAATCCTTGAATACGCGGGTGGAAGATGGAACCAACGACTCGCCCACGTGCGGGCGGGGGAACAACTCGCGTTCGAATACAACGCACTTGACGCCGGCCTTCGCCAGATAGCATCCCATGCTGGCTCCGGCGGGGCCGCCGCCAATAATTCCAACTTCAAAATCGGGTACGGAATGATTCATATGCAGTGCTTTCTCCCAATGGGTTCGGTGCAGCTTAAGCTGATGCCTCCACAAACGCATCCGCGGTCAGGTTGCCGAGAGCGCCGTGCAGCGCGTGGTTTGGATCTTTCTCCACCTGCCGGACGATGTTGCGCATCCGGGTCAGTACCTCGGGCTCGGCATCATCGTAAACATCGCCTTGCAGCAACTTGAGGACGTCGAGGCGATAACGGGGATCCTGCACGAACGCGGTGAACAACACATTCAGCCGGTAATAAACGGTGATGAAGTTGTACCAGTTTCGCGTGCCGCGCTTCAGCGTGGACTCGTAAGTGTTGAAAGCCTCGCGGCTGAAATTCCCGGTCTCGAGCGCGCCCAGAATATCTTTGTGCGCGAATCGCGAACAATTCAGCGCGATGCTCACGCCGGTGGAGAAGATGGGATCGACAAAACGACCCGCATCGCCCACAAGCACCAGACGGTCGCCGGCCAGTTGCTTCATGGCGTAGCTGTAATCGCCTTCGTCTTTGAAGGGATGCATCTGCACCGAACCCTGCGCCTTCAAGCCTTCGTACAACTCGGGCCGGCTCTGGATGCACTCCCAGAAAAATTTCTCGCGCGATTCCTTGCTCTTGGCGAAATTCTTTTTCTGCGTGACCACGCCGATGCTGGTGATGGTGTCGGTGATCGGAATCTGCCAAACCCAGGTGTTGGTGATCGGGAGGAAGTGGATGAAGATGAAATCGCCCTGGGTTTGCTTGTTGGAAGCCATGCAGCGCCGGTCGTAGCCGTTGAACCAGGTGTGGATGGCGTACTGGTCGAAGTGATCGTCCTGAATGCGCCACTTCAACTGATTGCCCACCAGCGTCTTGCGTCCGCTGGCATCGACCACGATGCGGCAAGTCGTGCTCATTTCCTTCTTGCCCATGTTGTACTTGATGGCGGCGCAGTTGGGATCGCTGAAGTCCACGCGATTGACGCCGACGCCTTCATACACTTTGGCGCCGAACTCGTTGGCGTGTTGCAGCAGCATCAGGTCGAACTTGCTGCGGTCCACGTGATAGGTGTAGTTCTGGCTGACGCCGGGCTGGCTGCGCTCTTCGAAGCGAATGTCCACGTGGCAATCGGCCGAGACGCCGCCGAAATCCATGTTGTAGACGCGCTGGTCCGAAGCCGCAGTCCACGCTGCGCCGAACTTGTGCGGAAACTTCGCCTCTTCCATCTTGGGCAGGAAATCGAGATCCTTGAAAACCCTGGTCGACGAAGGCACCAGGGACTCTCCCACGTGCGGACGGGGCATCAACTCGCGCTCAAACACAACGCAGTTGACGCCGGCTTTGGCCAGATAGGCTGCCATGCTTGAACCTGCAGGACCGCCTCCAATAATGCCTACCTCAAAATCAGGTGCCGATGAATTCATGTCTGCTGCTTTCTCCCCAAAGATGTTTACCAAGAAACCATGTTGGTTAAGAACTTTTACTCCCGCTGTTTTTCGACTGCTGGTAGCACCGCCCAAATGCTGCTGAAGTATTCCGAATGTATTCACTGCCAGGTTTGAAAGACACTGTCCGCAGTTTCCCCGATCTTACGGGAAAGTCCCAAACTTCGGGGAAATGCAGCTCTTTTGGAGGAGAACGCTACTCTTGCAAGCACGCTGTGTTAGCTAGTAAACCAGAAATTATGCGATTCGCCAAGCCTGAAAAATTTTGCACACTCAGCCCCCGGTTACTTGCGTTACCTGCTATCGACCGGGGCCTGGCGCGTGAGAATCAGATGCAAGCACCCTGCCAGGGTGTGGGGCTTGCAAGTCACTGTTTTCAAAGCGAGTAGAGGCGGAAGGTGAACCGCGATCTCAGAAATCGGGCTATCAGTCTGGACTGAATGTCCAAAGATTTGCCCTTGAGACTCCTGACACGAGGTGCTCGACAATTAAGCCAAGCGCCAATCTCGGCCTGGATCTTAAATTTGACATGACGGCGGCAGAAGTGAAATATACTGGATACACTCCCCAGATCTCCCCCGTAAGGCTATCGATGCCAATGTCAGGTTCCGCAACCGAGGTGTTCTTTGCGAAATTTTAAGCGGCAGATTTCTAAACAGCAGATTTCTAAGCGACGGGCGTACCGTGCGATCGTTCTATTAACTCTTCTCCCGCTGGCGGCGTGTATTGCCACCAAACCCAACAACGGCGGGGGCCAGCAAACCCAGGTGCAGGTCACGGTTTCGCCGGCATCGCCTGTCCCCGTAGGGGTAGGCGCTACGCAGGAGTTTACGGCCACGGTCACCGGCCTCAGCAATACGGCTGTGACATGGACTTTGGGCCTGGCGCCCAATCAAGTTGCCAACTGCACCAACAGCGGCAATGGCACCAATGGCCTGGGGTCGATCACAACAACCGGCAACAACAGCATGACGTACACAGCTCCGCCGCAGCTCACGGGCAGCCCGTGCGGAGTCGCGGTCACAGCGACCGCCAGCGACAACATGACGACGGGACAAACACTGGCCAGCGTGCATGTCGTAGTCACCATATCGCCCAGTACCACCCAGAGTATTGGGCAGGGTGCGAATCAGCAGTTCACGGCCAGTGTCGCCGGGACGACGAATCAAGCCGTCAATTGGTTTCCGGTTGCAGTGAGCGGCGGTGTGGGTTCCGGCCAGTTCGATACGGCACCGGCAAATGCAGGACTCTACTACGCGCCTGAGCTTGGGAGTGCCACGTCCGCGAGCGTTACCATAACCGCAGTTTCGCAGTTCGACCAAACTCAGCAATCCCCTCCGACAACAATGAACGTTTCGATATCGGACCCGTTGGGTACGGTGGCCAGCTACAGCAACGTGAGCCCCTGTCCGAGTAACGGCGGACTCCCGGGCGGTACATGCTTCCAGCTCAATACTTCCTGCCCCGGAGTGGACCAGTTTTCGGCCTACATCAAGGTAAATATACCTACAGGAACGCCGGTGGGCACCGTGATTTTTGGGACAGGCAGTGGTGGTAGCGATCTGTATGACAGCGACCCAGATTTTACCAATACCAATACAAATTTCAATGGCGGGCTGACCGTGGTGCAGGGCGTCCTGAACCAGGGTTTTACCACCGTGCAAGTCTCATTTGGTTCGCCCTTCAACACCGCAACGCCTAACGGCTGGTTGCAGGGACCGGGAGGGGTCAGGCGACTGGCGTGCCGCTATGCCACCGTGGTCGACTGGGTTTACAACAACCCAACGATAATCAACCCTGCGAGCACTGGCGCCATAAACAGCGCGCCGATGTGCGCGACGGGAAATAGCGGCGGCTCGGGAGCCATCGGTTACGCGGTGACTGAATACGGGTTGGGCACGGAACTGGCCATGATTGAACCTACCAGCGGCCCGGTAATGAGCAGCCTTGAGGAAGGCTGCAACCTTTGCAAGGCTGGTCCGCAGGGGCCCTGCGCGAATAACACCAACCAGCTGTGCTACTCGCCGTCAGACGCGGCCATCATCGATACGGCCTACCAGTCCACTGGCTCAACCACACCCCAGCTATGCACAACCGGGCTTAGCGGGGACACAACCAATTACAACCGGTTTCAATCGGACAGCATCTTGTCCACGGCTACACCCAAAACCATCCCGCTTCACAGCACAAGCGTGAACCTTGTGTTCGGTGCACTGGATACCACCAATGCCGTTCCACAGGGAGAATCTTGGCGTTTATCCGTCGGCCCCGCTAACCCAATTAGCGGTAACATTCCCCCAGAGGTCTGCTCGCCAAACGCACCCCACGCGATTCCCTATGATCCGGGTGGTGCGACTCAAATTGTCACCGATATTCAGAACCTGTGCCGGGCGCAATAAGCGCGGCTTAACAAAGCAAAGCCCGCCGATACTCGGCGGGCTTTGCTTCCTACTAAAATCTTTCCTCCAGCTTCACTTACAGCTCGACTCCTTGAAGTAGGCGATGCGGGTATTCCAATCGATCGCGGTACCGGTTTCATTTGCCTGGTAGTACTGGTTCACATACCAGAACGTGCAGTCGTCGGAGGGATCCACCGTCATGCTCGACAAGTTGCTCCAGTGCTGCGAGTTTTCGTTGTCGCCCACACCGTTGTAAAGCGTAATCTCGGCCGGCGCAGTCTGGTTTGGAAGGCTCCAGGTAGACGCCCGGATGCCGGGGTGAACGCTGCCGCTCGACACGCTGTATCCCACCGCCGCATTGCCCAGGCTATCCTGCGCGATGCTTGGCACCCAGCGATACAACGTGGTGCCGTTGGTCACGGTGCCATCCTGATAGAGCGTCGGAGTGCCAGTGCTGCCGCGGAGTTCATACCAGCGGATTCCCGTCTGCTGGTTGGTGCCGGTTCCCACCTGCACCGTGTGGCTCACCAGGAAGGAATCATAGGTTGCGAATTTCCGGTAGGCAAAACGCGGAGTCAAACGGTCGCCAATCGAGTCGACATAATTGCCCGTGGTCTTGCTTGACGGTTCGGTGACGCAAAATGTATTCACCGGATCCGTGACGTCGTAGCATCCGGGCTCGTAACTCGGCACCGTAATTTGCGACTTGGCGAAGGTAGACTTGGTGGGCGTGGTCCAGTTGACGTGAAAATTCCACAGGTTCAGCTTGGTCGAGGTCAAAGTCTTTCCGTTGGCCACCGGGTTCTGGATGCTCACCATAAATTCATGGCGCGCCGTTTCCGGAGCGGTGAGGCCTTCGATATCGGCGGGCATCAGGCTGTGCGCCAGATACAGCGCGCCGCTGGGCGGAATCGGGTTGGGGTTGCTGAAACACTGCTGGGTGCGCGCCGGAGCGTTGATGATGATATTGGTGCGATCAAACACGCACGCCACCACGCCGATTTCCTGGTACTCGTTGTTCGGATCCTCCAGATCGAAGGTCGCGTAGTAACCATCCAGCCAGGTGCCGAACTTAGGATAGTCCGGATAATAAACATTCCCGGCGGTGTTCGTCCCAAGTGCGGCGGTGATATCGAACTCATAGGTGTACCACGACAAGGTTGAAGAACTGAGATCGTCGGTGTTGGAAACCGCGATGCAATAGTAGTAGACGTTGGAGGCTGGTCCGGCGCGCTTCGCGATCACCCAGCGCGAAGCCAGATGATCGAAGGTGACGGTGGCTTCTCCGCCGCCGGAACCGTAACAGTTCGTGAGGCCGGCGGTTTCCCAGGGCGTATCGCCTTTCTGCGGACTCGACCACACCGCAGTGTAAGGACTCGTCTTGCTGAAAGCCTGGTAGTAGCTGTTGACCCACTCCATGTACTGCAGAGTTCCCACGGCGCCGGTGTTATCGGTCTCGTAGAGCGGCTGTGAAACCTCGGAAGCGTCAATGCCTTCAAACGTCTTTACAGTTTGAGCCCGCATGATGCAGGGCGCGAGGACGAGAAATGCTGCCAGGATTGTGGGCTTCAAAGTCATAGATAGTTTTCTGCTTTCCTACTTGAGATAGCAAGGCCTGAGAAACTACGGAGGGGGAACTGCACCGAGAGCTTACCATGCACCCAGAGGGTTTGCTAGGAGAGGAAAGTCTCCAAACGGGAGTAACCGCCAGCAAGGCTCGCGCACCCTCAACTCCCCGAGCAACTTGTCAGGACAAGACTTCCACAGTGTGCAAGAACTTTCATCCTTGACACGGAATGCGATGGAACCCAGAATTGTCTGCGCTTTCCTCAAAGTGTCGCTGGGCGTCGTGGGTTCTGTCCGCTTAATTTGTTGTTCCTTCGAGATCTTAAGGTAAGGCGGATTCCAAAGGGGCGATCACGCCTTCCTACGCTCCGCGATCTGCGGACGCAGGGCGGTGGGTTTGAGTGCGGGATGGAAAACTATTTTTCGCGTGAGGACTCGGACTTGATGCAAAAGGCCCGGCGCAGTCTTGAGGCCGCCGGATCAAACGACTCAGCTTCTTGAGTTGCGCGAGGTAGACGAAGGAAAGTCGGTTCACGGAGTCTGGATTATGCAGTTCTTGACCCACCGCAGCTTGCCCCGTTCTGCGTTTTGCCTCTTGTTGCTTTTAGCGTCGCTGACACCCGTCTTCGCTCAAACCACCGACATCAGTGCCACCCCTAGTTCCCTTTCGTTCGCCAATACGTATGTGGGCAAGGCCAGCGGCAGTCAGGTCGTCACCATCAACTATCTCCTGACTAAGGGCAACGTCATCATTGAAAGCATTTCCTTTGACTGCGCAGGTTACGGCATCGCCTCCGGCGTCGCTCCCTTTACGCTGAATACCGGTCAAACGCTGACGCACTACTCCATCTTCTTCCAACCCACGGCAGTGCAAACCTACAACTGCAACTTCATCCTGTCTCTCGGGGATGGCACCTCTCTTATCGTTCCGCTCAGCGGCACGGGAGCCCAAACCACGGCAGCGCCGGCGTTGAACGTCTCGTCGATGACGTTCGCCAATCAAACGCTCGGATCCACCAGCGCCCCGCAAACCGTCACCATCACCAATAACGGCGGCAGCGTGTCCACGTTGAACAGCATTACGCTCTCGCCTCCGAGTTTCACCACCAGCACTTTCGCTCTGCCCTATGCAATCAGTCCCAAGAACAGTCTGACGTTTTCTGTTTACTACACACCCAGCGAAATCGGGTCCCAGACCGGCGCACTCGACCTCACTTACAAGGAAACCCCTGACAACGGAGTTTCCCTGACCGGCAATGGCGTCACGGCTACCGCGCTAACCATCTCGAGTTCGCCCACGTTGCCCCAGGCTACACAAAACTCGGCTTACGAGACGACTTTAACCACCAGCGGCGGAGTCGGCCCCTACAGTTGGGCCCTTGGGCCCACCTCCACTCTGCCCGCCGGATTAACCCTTTCCAGCGCCGGCGTGATCAGCGGCACGCTGGCTTCCTCAGTGACCGCGGGATCCTACCAATTCAGTGTGCAGGTGACGGACGAGTCCAACGACGTAACGGCGAACACCACATTCGTGTTGTCGGTTTATGCCAATCTGGGCGACAACTGCAACGACATCTCGTATAACGATCCGAATACAGGAACCCCTCTGGTCGCCATCAACGATCTTGGAACCGGCCTATTTGAAAGCTACGAAGGCGGCCTCTATCCCAACGGCAGCAACGCGCGGCCGCTGGCCCAGGATTCCTACGGAGTGAACCTGGCGTATGGCATTCAACCTCTCGCTGCGAATGGCAGTCCCAGCCCTACAGGAAAATACGTTCTGCTGGCAGTAGGCGAGTCGACGCTGCAAAACGAGTTCAACCGCTTTCTTCCCATCGCCAACGCCGACCCCTCGAAAAATCCAAGTCTGGTCATCGTCAACGGGGCGCAGGGCGGGGCTACTCCCGACTATTTCGCCAGCGCGAGTTCGGCGTACTGGCTCACCACGCTCAACAATTATTTGCCGCAGAATGGCGTGACTGCGGATCAGGTGGTCGCGGCCATCGTGGAAGACACTGACGGAATCGCAACCGGAACTTTCCCCAGCGACGTCACCACGCTGCAGTCCCAGTACGAAAGCATGATGGAGACCATGCTCACGCTGTTTCCCAACCTGAAGCTGGTCTATTTTTCGTCGCGCGTGTATGCCGGCTACTCGAACGGCGTGGGCTCTCCCGACAATCCCG
>Ga0181525_10002589_pt1 | contig 14703 bp, 15 predicted proteins | sample PEATcosm2014_Bin_48_FD_121100 | JGI IMG/M metagenome (GOLD analysis project Ga0181525, IMG submission 121100) | Peatland microbial communities from MTU Mesocosm Facility, Houghton, MI, USA - PEATcosm2014_Bin06_10_metaG | ecosystem: Environmental > Terrestrial > Soil > Wetlands > Peat | place...
AGCAAGCGCGAAATCATCCGCTGCCTCAAGCGCTACATCGTGAGAGAGATCTACCTGGCGCTGCCCAAACTTGAGGACTCGAAAGAAATCAAAAAAGCCGCTTGACAAACATAGGAGCATCGAGCGATTCCACAAGACCTTGAAGAAGTGGCTCGTCGGCCAGCCCGAGGTCGCCTCGATCAAAGAGCTCCAGCGCCAGGTCAATCGCTTCCTCGGCCTCTACAACGAGTGGCGTCCCCACCAGGCCCACGGACGACCCCCGATGCGCACCTACCGTCAACGAGAAAAGGCGGTCCCCGAACTCAACGGTCACCCCCTTGGGGTATTGCCTCGAGTTCGCCGTGACAAAGTGCACGCCAACGGCACCGTGACCCTTCGTTACAACGGCAACCTGCACCACATCAGCCTGGGACGGCGGCACCAAGGAATACGGGTCCTGATGCTCATCACGGGACTCGAGGTGCACATCGTGAGCGAAGACCGCAGCGTCTTGCGAAGATTCACGCTCGACCCATCGGTCAACTACCAACGACTTGAAATAGGCTCTGTGGGTTCAGCTGTCCACTAAATGCTGAGACATCACAGTGGCTCCCAGAGCAGGACTCGAACCTGCAACCTAGCGATTAACAGTCGCTTGCTCTGCCAATTGAGCTATCTGGGAATGAAAGGGAAAGCCTAGTCACGATAGCACCACGTCGGTTTCTCACTGTTGGTCAAACCAGCGTTGTAGTCGCGCCGCTTCGGGACTCTCGCGCACCGCGCGACGGCTGCGGTCAATTCGTTTGGTCATCGCCTGACGTGAGATCCCGTGGAGCCGAGCGATCTCCTCCATGGACATGGTCTTAAACGTGAACTGCCAGAACGCGTCAAAGTCGTCTCCCGTCAAGCGTCGAAGTTCGTCGATGACCCAAGCTGGCGCGTCGGTGGTGTCGTGACGGAGCCTCGGGTCAGCGACGTCCTCGAGTTCGACGGAGTGGAAACGCCGCGACTGAAGTTCGCGACTGAGCGCCATAATCTCGTGCGCCCTGAGCTGGGACACTTCGAGCTCCGCGGCGACCTCTCGCTTCGTGACGCGTAAGTGCGGGTGCGCGCGCTCGAAGCGTTGAAGTTTCAAGATAAGTCGCATCTCCGCGTCGCTGAGCCCCGCTTGTTGCTGCACCGTTTGATTCACGAGCTTGACGATCCAGTAGTTCGCGTACGTCGCGAAGCGATTGCCCTTGGCGGGATCGAAGCGGCGCAACGCGTTAATCAATCCCTCGACACCCGCCGCTTCGAGGTCCTCGTTGTAAAACCGGTATCCGCGTTCGAGCACGCGGGCGCGCACGAGGCCGAACGTCGCGCGCAACAAGAGCGATTCGGCCTCTTGTCCTTCCTGACGGGCCCGAAGAAGGAGTCGTCGTTCGTGGGGGTCGTACTCTTCGTTCTTCGCAATCGCCGCGGTAGCTCGACGACCTTCTTGGATAATCGGGTAGAGCGCACGCTCCTCCTCGACACCGAGCGGCGCCAGCATCTCGAGACCGCCGATGAAACCGCGCCCGCCCTTCGTCACGAGGTGGACAGGGAAGCCCGTTCGGTGAGCCACTGACGAAGATCGGCTTCGGCAACCGCCCCGTCCGGGCCCTCGAGGAGTACGACGCGTTCTTTCACGTCCCGGGTCGTCGCCATCGCGACTTCAGGACTTACACGTCCCTCGCGCATGTCGCGATCAAGGTTCCGGAGCTCTTCGCGCACCGCACCGCGCACCAGTTGCGCAACGACCGCGGTGACGTCACTGGCGGCGAAGGACCGGTCGAGTTCCTCGACGGCCAACTCGCTCAAGACGAGGGCGGCCTCCTCTTGTCCGCGGCGCTCCAGGGCGTCAATCAGTTCCGACAGTGGCTGGCCCGTGCGAAGCGCGTCGAAGACGTCACGCTGAACCTCGTTGATGAAGTACGGCGCAATCAGCCGCTCCTTGGTCGCCTCGGGTCCGTGGACGTAGAGGCGCAGCGCTTCAAGGCCCGGGCGCGGGAGCGCGGCGACGGGCGCGGGACGTCGCGCCATGGGCTCGTTGGGGATCTCGCGATTGACTCGTTCACGCGGACGCGCTTCGAGGTCCGCGTAGCGCTGACGAAACGTTGCGAGGTCGATGCGGAGTCGGTCGGCCGTGCGCACCTTGTAGTCGTCGCGCACGAACTCGCTGGGGTGTTCGGCGATCACTTCGATGGCCACCTCGGCGGCCCTCGCTCGTCCTTCGGCGGTCGCGAGGTTCGCACCTTCGAGGACTCGGTCGAGTCGGAACTCGAGGAAGGGCACCGCATCGGTGATCGCTTGGCGCAGCGCGGCGGGGTCTCGCTGCGCCAACTCCGCGGGGTCTGAGCCGTTGGGCAACCGCGCGACTGCGACGTCGACCTCGTGCTGGCGCTCCCACTGGTACACCGAAGCCGCGGCGCTCTGTCCCGCCGTATCGGCGTCGTAGGCGAGCACGATGCGCTTGGCGAAGTTGCGCATCAGTCGAAAGTGGTCCTCGCCAAGGGCCGTGCCACAGGTCGCCACCGCGCGCGGCAGGCCGGCCGCGAAGAAGGCGATGACGTCGGTGTAGCCCTCGCAGACGATGATCTCGCCCGACTTGATGATGTCGTCCTTGGCGAAGTTGAGCGCGTAGAGCGTCTTGCGCTTGGAGTAGATCGTGGTCTCGGGGCTGTTCTTGTACTTCGCCTCGGTGCGGTCGGCCGGAGCGTTGGCACCGCTGCCCGGAGGCAGCACGCGCCCACCCACGGCGATCGCCTTGCCGGCCGGGTCGAAGATCGGGAAGATCACCCTCGCGCGCAGCGCGTCTTGTCGACGATCACGCTTGTTGAGAAAGCCCAAGCCGGTCGCGAGTAAGAGCGCCTCGTTCATCTTGAGGGCACTCGCGAGCGCGTCCCACTCGTCGGGCGCCCAGCCGAGTTTGAACTGACGGGCGAGTTCGCCACTGATGCCGCGCGAGCGCAAGTACTCGCGCGCGGGCCGAGCGTCGGGCGACTCGAGGAGGCGATGGTGGTACCACTCGACGGCCCGCTCCATCGCCGCGAGCGCCGCCTGACGCTCCTTGCGCGCGGGACCGGCGTTGGCGTCCTCGTGGAGCTCGATGCCCGCTCGATCGGCCAGGGTGCGCAGCGCGTCCATGAAGTCGAGGTGCTGGGTCTCACGAACCCACGTGATCTGATCACCCGAGGCCCGACAGCCAAAGCAGTAGTAGCGACCCTCCTCGGCGTTCACCGAGAACGACGGAGTTTTCTCGCCGTGAAAAGGACAGAGCCCGGTCCAACGCTGACCCGAACGCTTCAGCGCTACGGTCTCGCCAATCAGCGCGACGATGTCGGTCGCGGCCCGCACTTGGGCGATCTCGCCCTCAGAAATGGCCATAGGAAGAAGGTACCGGTTCCGCGTCACCATCGCGCTCCCCCATGGGTCCTCTCTTAAACTGCTGCCATGCCCGACTACGCCGTGGAGGCGAACGACATCGTGCGCACCTTCGCGGGCGGTAGCGTGCGTGCCCTCGCCGGGGTGAGCCTGCGGGTTCCTTCAGGCGAGGTCTTCGGACTCCTCGGCCCCAACGGTTCGGGCAAGACGACGATGGTGCGAATTCTGGCGACGATCCTGGCGCCCACCAGCGGCAGCGCCACCGTCGCCGGCTACGACGTGGCGAGACAGCCGAACCAGGTCCGGCGACGAATCGGTCTCGCCGGACAGAACGCCACGGTGGACGAGAACCTGACGGGCTTTGAGAACCTGCGCATGGTCGGGCTCCTCAACCACCTCAACAAGGCCTTCGTCGTGGCGAAGTCCCACCAACTCCTCGAGGACTTCGGTCTCGCCGACGCGGCAAATCGCATCACGAAGACCTACTCCGGAGGGATGCGACGTCGACTCGACTTGGCGGCGGCCCTGGTCGCCAGCCCGCCGATTCTCTTCCTCGACGAACCCACGACGGGTCTCGACCCCCAGAGCCGTCAGGACCTCTGGGGCATCATCGAGCGCCTCGTCGAGGGTGGCACGACCGTACTGCTCACCACGCAGTACTTAGATGAGGCCGATCGACTCGCGAAACAACTCGTGGTGCTCGACCACGGCAAGATCATCGCGGAGGGCACCTCGGCGGAACTCAAAAGCCAGATGGGCGCCACGGTGCTCTCGCTCACGTTCGGCTCCCTCGACGACGCCGCGCGAGCGCGTCCGCTCATCGCGGACCTTTCGGGACAGCCGGCCAACCTCGAGGGTTCGGTCCTCGAAATGACGGTCGACAACGGCCCCTCGGTGACCGCCGACGCGTTGCGACGAATCGACGCCGCGGGGATCGCCCTCAGTGGCGTGGCGTTACACGAACCGAGCCTCGACGACGTCTTCATCAACTTGACGGGTCATCGAGCCGAGGACCTCGACGCCGCGGCGCCCACGAGTCGTCGGCGCCGCCGAAGGGCACCGGCGTGACCGCGCTGCCCTCGTCGGCCTCGTCCCACTCCGCACTGCGGTGGGCGGTGAGTGACACGCTCACCATTGCTCGTCGCAATCTCCAGGCGCTCTTCCGCATTCCCGTGGCGATCGTGTTCATGATCATCCAACCGATCATGTTCGTGATCCTCTTTCGCTACGTCTTCGGTGGCGCCATCCCCATCGTGGGTACGTCCTACGTCAACTACCTCATCCCGGGCATTCTCGTCCAGACCACGATGTTCGGCTCCGTGGGTACCGCCATCGGACTGGCCGAGGACCTGCAACAAGGTCTCATCGAACGCTTCCGGGCGCTGCCGATGGCTCGATTGGCCGTACTTGGTGGCCGCACGATCTCGGACGTTTTTCGCAACGTCGTGGTGCTGATCATCATCACGGGGGTGGGTTTCGCGGTGGGCTTTCGCCCTCACGGGGGCGTCGTTGCGTACCTGCAGGCGTGCGTGTTGATGTTGGTCTTCGCCTACTGCCTCTCCTGGGGATTCGCCTACGTGGGACTCGCGGCGCCGAACTCCGAAGCCGCCCAGGCGATCACCTTTCCCTTGATCTTTCCCCTGGCCTTCGCGTCGGCGATCTTCGTGCCCGTGTACACCATGCCGTGGTGGCTGCGACCCTTCGCCAACAACCAGCCGCTGAGTCAAACCGCGATCGCGGTGCGCGGGCTCATGCTCGGCGAGCCGCACGGGGAGTCCACCTGGATCGCCCTGGCCTGGGCGATTGGCGCGGTGGCGGTCCTCGCGCCGCTGGCGGTCAACAAGTACCGCAAGGTTGCCTAGTGGTGCGTGGAGCCCCGGTACTGAACGTCGAGGAACTCCAACGCATCGTCGACGAGGCGTTCCCCGACTGGGCGGTGCCCCAGGTCGAGTCCCTCGAGGGCGACACGTTGGTCATGTTCCAGCCGATCGACGCGCGAAACTCCCGACCCGGGGGGACCATCAGTGGACCGACGATGATGGCGCTCGCGGATAACGCGGCGTGGGTGGTGATCCTCGCCCACGTCGGACCGGTGCTCTTGGCCGTGACCACGAGTCTGCACATCGACTTCCTGCGCAAGCCCGAACTCAGTGACTTGATGTGCCGGGCGCGACTCATCAAACTCGGCCGCCGCCTCGCGGTGGTGGACGCGGACCTCTTCTCTCGCGGCGAGAGCGAACTCGTCGCCAAGGCGCAGGTGACCTACTCGATTCCCCCGCGCGACGACGTGGCGTCGGCGAGGACCGACGACTAGTCTCCTCTGTCGTCGGGAAGGTAGTTGATGAGCGTCGAAACGAAAAAGCCGCTGTCCGGCGCGTTGATCACGCTGATGGCGGTGGCGATCGGCATCATCGTCGCCAACCTCTACTACCTCCAGCCGCTGCTGCACCAGATCTCGCGAAACTTCCACGTCGGCACCGCGCGCGCCTCGCTCTTGATGACCTTCATCCAGGTCGGCTACGCGGTGGGACTCGCCTTCGTCGTCCCCCTCGGCGACATCTGGCCGAGACGGCGCCTCGCCGTGGGGATCTTCGTCTTGGCCGCGGTCATGATGGGGCTCGCCGCCACGCTCACGTCATTCACGCTGCTGGCGATCGTGACCTTAGTGATCGGACTCTCCTCGGTGGGCGGACAGGTCCTCGTCCCCCTGGCGGCGGACCTCGCCGAACCCGAACTGCGGGGCCGCGTGATCGGCCGCGTGATGACCGGGCTCTTGCTCGGGATCCTGCTCTCGCGCACCGTCTCGGGTCTCATCGCCCAGGTCGCCGGGTGGCGGACGGTCTACTGGGTGGCTGCGGGGCTCTTGGCGGTGACGTCGGTGGTGTTGCACCGCGCCCTGCCCGACGAGCCGGCGCGCGAGCACGTCGCCTATCGCCGTCTCGTCGCGGGCGTCTTCTCGCTCTTTCTCACCCAGCGTCAGCTTCGACGCCGCGCGTACCTTGCCGCGTTGATCTTCGCCGCGAACAGCGCCCTGTGGACGACGCTCTCGTTCTTGCTCGCGGGCCGCCCCTTCCACTACTCCAACGCCGTCATCGGTCTCTTCGGGCTCTTCGGCGTGGCCGGCGTCCTGGCGGCCAACGCGGCGGGACGTCTGGCGGATCGCCAGCGCACCCACGTGACCACCATCGCGGCGGCGGTCCTCCTGCTCGGCGCCTTTGGCGTCTTGGCCCTCGGTCGAAGCACCGTGGTCCTGCTCGCCCTCGGGATCGTCCTGCTCGACACGGGTATCCAGGCGATGCAGATCACCAACCAGTCGGTGATCTACGCGATCTTGCCCGAGGGCCGCAGCCGGATGAACAGCGCGTACATGATGAGTGGTTTCACGGGCGCCGCGCTCGGGTCCTTCGCCGCGGGCCAGCTCTACGCGCACTTCGGATGGTACGGGGACTGCTGGCTGGGCGGGGCCGTGGGGGTGGCCATCTTGATCCCGGCGATCCTCTGGCGACGACCCGCGCCGAGCGCCCTCAGCGAGGTCGACGCCGCGCGGTAGTGCCGCGAAGTGTCATGGGCAAATCCACGGGGCCCTCACCGAATCGCTCGATCAAGAAGTCCCGTACTTGGGTGGCCATCTCGCGGCGCTCCTCATCGCTGCGGACGATCGCCGCCGAGAACGTGAAGAAGTTGCCCACCACCTCATCGACCGTCCTCGTCCACACCCAGTCCACTTCGAAGTCCACGATGTCGAAAAACGCCCCGTCGGGGTCCAGTCCCGCGCGCCAACCCCTCGGACGCGCGCCGGCGTCGCCCTCGCGCTGACGCAGTTTGGTGAGCTCTTTCATCCAGGGCACGTCGCGACCGAATCCGTTCCACCAGATCTGCAGCGCCCCACCGTCGCGCAGCACTCGGGCGAACTCGTTGGTCGCGTCGGGTTGGGCGAACCAGTGCCACGCCGATGAGGAGAAGACCGCGTCGAAGGACTCCTCTGGTGCCGGTACCGACTCTGCGCGGCCGAATAGCACGTCGACGTCGGGGCTGCGTCGCGTGAGGACGGCGCGCATCGCCTCGTCGGGTTCGATGACGCTGACCGTCGCGCCGAGGGCGAGGAGGAACCTCGTGAGCTTGCCGGTGCCGGCGCCGACCTCGAGCACGTCGAGTCCGCGGAGGTCGCCCGCGAGAGCGGCCGCCTCGGGCGGCGGACCTGGGCGATACCGGTCGTACTCCTCGGCGACGGTGCCGAACTTGAGTCCGCGGCCGTCGTCGCTCACGAGGGTGCGGTGGACTCCCAGAAGTGGTGCGTGAGGTTCGCGATGGGTACGCGTACCTGCGTGGTGGTGTCGCGGTCGCGCACGGTGACCGAGTGGTCATTGAGCGACTCAAAGTCCACCGTCACGCAGTAGGGCGTCCCGATCTCGTCCTGGCGGCGGTAGCGCTTACCGATGGACTGGGTGACGTCGTAGTCGCACATGAAGTGCGGCTGCAGCGCCGCGAGGACGTCCTTCGAGACGCCCTCGAGCTCGGGCTTCTTCGAGAGCGGCAGGACCGCGATCTGGTACGGCGCGAGACGCCAGTCCAGGCGCAGCACGGCGCGCGTCTCGCCCTCGACGACGTCCTCGTGGTACGCGGCTAAGAGAAAGGCCAGCATGCCGCGCGTCGCGCCGGCGGCCGGTTCGATCACGTAGGGGGTGTAGCGCTCGTTCGTCGTCGGATCGAAGTAGTCGAGGGTGACGCCGGAGTACTTCGCGTGCTGGGTGAGGTCGTAGTCGCCGCGATTGGCGACCCCCTCGAGCTCGTCCCAGCCCCAGGGGTAGTAAAACTCGACGTCGGTGGTGCCGCGCGAGTAGTGCGAGAGGTCCTCTTTCGCGTGCTCGTGGCGGCGCAGCAACTCGGGCGCGATGCCGAGGTCGACCCACCACGCGAAGCGCGTTTCGATCCAGTGGCGGTACCACTCCTCCGCCTCCGCCGGCGGGACGAAGTACTCCATCTCCATCTGTTCGAACTCCCGGGTGCGAAAGACGAAGTTCTGGGGCGTGATCTCGTTGCGGAAGGACTTGCCCACCTGGGCGATGCCGAAGGGCGGCTTCTTGCGCGTGGTTGAGAGCACGTTAGCGAAGTTGGTGAACATGCCTTGGGCGGTCTCGGGTCGAAGGTAGGCCACGGAACCCTCACCCTCGACGGGGCCCGCGTGCGTCTTGAACATCAAGTTGAAGGCCCGCGGAGAGGTGAACTTCGTCGAACCACAGTTCGGGCACACGCCGTCGATCTTGTCCTCACGCCATCGCTCCTTGCACTTCAGGCAGTCGACGAGGGGAGCGGTGAAGGTCTCTAGGTGGCCCGAGGCGGCCCAGACGGCCGACGGACCGAGGATCGCGGCGTCGAGACCGACGACGTCGGTGCGGAGCTGCACCATCGAGCGCCACCAGGCGTTCTTGACGTTGCGCAGCATGTTGACCCCTAGGGGGCCGTAGTCGTAGGTGGAGCGAAAGCCCCCGTAGATCTCGGCCGAGGGAAAGATAAAACCGCGCCGCTTGGCGAGATTGGTGACCTTTTCTAGGAGCTCGGGGTCGAGTTCGGGCGTGGACGGCATCAGCCAAGGTTACTGGAGGTGTCCGCGCTCCTTAGACGGAGGATCACCTGGTTCGCCACCAGACGCGCCGAGGGAGCGAGCGTGACGCGACCCTCTCCGACCTCGACGAGGTGACCGATCTCCTCGAGTGAGTCGAAGGCCTCGCGCGGCACGCCACGCGCGGTGCGCAGCGCCAGGGAGTCGCGCTCGAACGCGCGCGTTCTCGCGTCAAGCACCTCTTCACCGCCGAGGGGCGCCTCGCCCCGGCGCACCATCTCGACGTAGCGATCGGGCGTGCGGACGTTCCAGAACCGCCGTTCGCCGCGGTGCGAGTGCGCGGCCGAGCCGAAGCCTCGGTAGTCCTGGTCGTCCCAGTAGACGTGGTTGTGACGACACTCGTGACCGGGTCGGGCCCAGTTGGAGATCTCCTCCCAGCGGTAGCCGTGCTCGTGGAGGGTCGCCCCGACGAGGTCGTAGGCGTCGGCGGTGGCATCCTCGTCGGGGTGGCGCGACGGGTCGCGGCCGAGCGGCGTCGCGGGTTCGGGCGTCAACGCGTAACAGCTGACGTGCGGCGGCGGACTCTCCAAGGTGAGCAGGTCATCGAGCGTCGCGCGCACGTCCTCGAGTGTCTCGGCCCTCGAGCCGACGATCAGGTCCATGTTCCAGGTCGCGAATCCCGCCTCGGTGACGGCGGCGGCGACCTCGCGGTGCGCCATCGTGCCGTGGCGCCGACCGAGGTCGGCGAGCACGGCCGGCTGGGTCGACTGCACCCCGAAACTCATGCGACTCACTCCCCCGTCGCGGTACGCGCGCAGGCGCTCGGTCGTGGCGTCTTCGGGGTTGCACTCGACGGTGACCTCGGCGTCCGCGTGACGCTCGATCGCCTCCAAGATGCGCAGTAACTCCGGCGCCGGGAGCCGCGAGGGCGTCCCCCCGCCGAAGAACACCGAGGTCGCCGTCGGCATCCCTTCGTCGCGCGCCCGCGCGACCTCTTCGAGGACCGCGTCGACGTACGCGCCCATCAAGTGGTCGCGGTCGCTGTAGGTGGCGAAGGCGCAGTAGTCACAGCGGTGCGCGCAGAACGGCACGTGCACGTACACCCCGAAGGCGGCGTCGAGGGTCACGGGGTGCGCCCGCCGAGGGGCGCCGCGGCCCCGGGGGCGCGAAGCCGTTTACCGAAGTGCGACTCGATGGCCTCTTGGGCGAGGGCCGCGACCTCGCCCGCGCCCGGGGGGTCCGCCTCGCGCAGGACCGCGGCCAGGTCCCCACCGACCACTCGGCGCAACAGGGCGAGGGCGGGCGGGGAGATCGCGGTGCCGTGACGACACTGGTCACAGAGCGTCCCGCCCACGCTGGCGTCAAAGGCGACCAGCGGTCCGCTCCGCCCGCAGTTCACGCACTCCTCGACCACCACCTCCGAACCATCGAGGGCGAGGAGGCGAAAGAAGAACGAGGCGGGCACCAACCCCGGCTCGAAGCTGGCGTCATCGAGCGTGAGCAGCACCCGCGTGAGGAGCTGAAAGATCCCCTCGTCGGCGACCTCGTCCGAGGGGATGGCGTCCACCGCTTCGACGACCGCGTACCCGGCCGAGATCCGAGGGTAGGACGCGCGCAAGGTCGCGAGCCGCTCCACGTGGGCGACGTGTCGCACGACGTAGAACTCGCCCCTCGTCTTCACCAAGTCGACTCGGACGTGGGCTAACGCTTCGAGCGTCCCCCCGAGGTGACTCGTCGTCTTTCGCACGCCCTTGGCGAGCGCGCGGACCTTGCCGTGCGACCTGGTCCAGAGGACCACCACCCGGTCCGCCTCACCGGACTTGTAGGTGCGCAGCACCACCGCCTCGTCGTCGATCTCCTTCACTCGGGGTCGTCGTCCTCGGGGTCGCGGAAGTGGGGACGACGGGCCGGCAGCCCCATGTAGCGCTGGAGCGCCACGCCCATGGCGACGAGGGCCGCTAAGACGGGCGGTATCAACAACGGCTCGATGAGACCGGAGGCGCCGTCGAGCGCCAGCGCCCACAGCGCGAGGTAGAGCAGGAGGGCGAGGCCGATGGTGGCCTTGGTGACCTTCACTCGTCCAGACCCCCGAAGCGGCGGTCGCGACGTTGGTACTCGAGCACGGCCGCGAAGAGGTCCTCGCGACGAAAGTCCGGCCAGAGGACGTCGGTGAAGACCAGCTCGGCGTACGCCATCTCCCACAGGAGGAAGTTCGAGATCCGGTACTCCCCCGAGGTGCGGATCACCAGGTCCGGGTCGGGTAGTTCGGGGTGGTAGAGACGCTCCCTGATCTTCTTCTCGTCGATCTTCTTGGCGGGCACCTTCTCCTCGACCAGTTCGCGCACCGCGTCGACGATCTCCGCGCGCCCCCCGTAGTTAAAGGCGATGTTCAGGGTCAGACGTTGGTTGTCCTGGGTCAGCTCGCGCGCCTCGTCCATGCGCGCGAGCACGCCCTTCGGTACGCGCCAGTCCCGCCGACCCGAGAAGACGATCCGCACGCCGTCGGCGTGGAGCTCGTGCTGGCGCCGCTCGAGCAGCCCCCGGTTGAAGTTCATGAGGTAGCGCACCTCGTCGACCGGCCGGCGCCAGTTCTCGGTCGAGAAAGCGAAGACGGTCAGGGCCTTTACCCCCACGGCGAGCGCGCCGTAGGTCACGTCGACGAGCGACTCTTCGCCGGCGCCGTGGCCCTCGGTGCGCGCCAGGCCCCGACGCTGCGCCCAGCGGCCGCTGCCGTCCATCACGATGGCCACGTGGCGGGGCACGCCGGTGCGCTCGAGGGACGCGGGAAGGGGGGTCGGACGTGGGTCGGGCACGGCTAAAACCTAGCCCCTCGCCCAAAATTTCCCTCTGTGGCCCGTAAGGTCGTCGAGTGAAGAGTTTCGACCCCGACGAGGAGACGCCCTTCGTCGAGGCCGCGCCCGAGGAGGGTGTGCAGCTCGACGACGACCTCATCGAGATCGACGTCGAGCGAGCCCTGACGCTCTTGGACGAGATCACCCGCGACCTCCCGGGCGGGGGCGAGAGCCGCGACGGCCAACGGGCCATGGTGCGCGCGGTCGCCTCGGCGATCTCGCGGCGACGTCACCACGTCATCGAGGCCGGCACGGGCGTCGGTAAGTCGCTCGCCTACCTGGTGCCGGCCGTGATGAGCGGCGAGCGCGTCGTCGTGGCGACCGCGACCAAGAACCTCCAAGATCAGCTCGCGAGCAAGGACGCCCCGCAGGTCGCCGCGCACGCCACCGGCGTGCGCGTGGCCGTCTTGAAGGGGCGACAGAACTACCTCTGTCGCAACCGGGTGGCGAGCCTCGGCGCGGGTGCCCAGATGAGCTTCGACGACGGCGAAGACGTGCCCAAGGGCGTCGCCGACCAGATGCGTCGAGTGTTGCGGTGGGCGAACGAGACCACCAGCGGCGACCTGGACGAACTGCCCTTCGAGCTCGACGGTCGCGCGCGTCGACAGCTCACGGTGACCCCCCAGGAGTGTCTGGGGCGCTCGAAGTGCCCCCAAGGAGCGAACTGTTTCACCGAGCTCGCCCGCGACCGGGCGAACGAGAGTTCCCTCGTCATCGTGAACGCCCACCTCTACGCCTCGCACCTCGCGTCGGGTGCGATGTTGTTGCCGAGTCACGAGTACGTGGTCTTCGACGAGGCCCACGAGATACTCGACATCTTCGCCACCCTGCTCGGCACGTCGCTCAACGCCGCACGCCTGCGCGCACTGGCCACCAGCGCTCGTGCCCTGCTCGACGAGGATCACCGCGCCCACGCCGATCAACTGCTCTCGAGCGCGGACCGGTTCGCCGCGTCCTTGCTCGCGCAGTACGAACGAAACGAGCTCAGGGGACTCGATGAGACCTGCACGCTCGAACTCGGCCGCGCCAGTGAACTGGTGACGGTCATCGTCGAGGCACTGCGCTCGCTGACCACGACGTCGGCGGACGGTGAGTTTCGAAGGGTGCGCGTGCTCGGACCCGCCGTCCATTTGGCCAACGACTTCGATCGGGTCAACAAGGTGCGAGACGGCGAGTTGCTCTTCCTCTCGCGACGCGACCGCGAGATCGACGTCGAGATCTCCCTCGTCGACGTGGGGCCTCGGTTGCGCGACGAACTCTGGGGCCACGTGACGGGGATCTTGACGTCGGCCACGATCCCGGACTCGCTGCCGAGAAACCTGGGCTTGACCGACTACGAGTTCGAGCACTTCTCGAGCCCCTTTGACTATCAAGACCACGCCCTCCTCTACGTGCCCCAGGACTTCCCCGAACGCAACGCCCCCAGCGCCGAGGCCGCCATCATCGAAGAACTCATCACCCTCATCACCGCCGCGGGCGGTCGAACGTTGGCGCTGTTCACCAACCGTTCGGTGATGCAGCGGGTGGCCGAAGCGGTGGAACTCCGCCTGGCGACCGAGGTCCTCGTCCAGGGCACGCTGTCGCGTCAGCGACTCATCGAGCGCTTTCGCGCCAGCGCCGAAGCGAGTCTCTTCGCGGTGACGAGTTTCTGGCAGGGCATCGACGTGCCCGGCCACTCGCTCAGTCTGGTCACCATCGACCGCCTACCCTTCAGCGTGCCCAACGACCCTTTGGCCGAAGCGCGACGCGAGCGCTCGGAGAGTCCCTTCATGGACGTGGACCTCCCGCGCGCCACGATGCTGCTCGCCCAGGGCGTCGGTCGCCTCATCCGCAACAAGGACGATCGCGGCGTGGTCGCGGTGCTCGACACCCGACTCGCCACCGCCCGGTACCGTTCGGTGATGTTCAAGAAGCTTCCCCCGATGCGACGAACTCGCGACGGTGCCGAGGTGCGGGCGTTCTTGGAGGGGCTCCGCGGGTAAGGGTGAACCAGCTCGCCGTCCCTCTCACGCCGCCCGGTGGCGACCGAGTCGCCGTCCTCATTGGCAGTACCCGGCCCGGTCGGATCAGCGCCGGCATTGCCGAGTGGGTGAGGACCGTCGCCCAAGCGGAGAGTCCGCTGCACTACGACATCCTCGACCTGGCCGAGGTGAACCTGCCGTTCCTCGACGAGCCGTTCATGGCGGCGCTCGGACGTTACGAGCACGAGCACACCAGGGCCTGGAGTCGGACCATCGCGTCGTTCGACGGGTTCATCTTCGTGTTCCCCCAGTACAACTGGGGCTACCCGGCCGTGTTGAAGAACGCGCTCGACTTCCTCTACGCCGAGTGGGCGAACAAGCCCGCCAGCTTCGTGACCTTCGGGACTCGCGGCGGCAGCCGGGCCGCCGAGCACTTCGTCAGCGTGATGCGAGGCCTCCACATGGTCGAGCTCGCCGACCACCTCGAAGTCGTCATCACCGAGGAGGACGTCGACCAGGCGTGGCAGCTGCGCGACCTCGCGGCGGTGATGTCGCCCTACGTCGACCAGACTCGAGTAATTGACGCTGAGATGGTCACGGCGCTCAGCGCGGTGAAGGAGCCGCGGGACTCTCAGTAGCCGAAGCGGTCCAGCACGTCGTCGCGTTTCTGCCAACCGGGCTCGACGCGCACCTTGAGCTCTAAGTACATGCCCTCGGGGAGTTGGTTGCGCGCGGCGATGCCGACGTCCTTTAGGAGCTGACCCTTCTTGCCGATCACCATCCCCTTTTGCGACTCACGCTCGACGAGGATCTCGACGGTCACGTGGGGCCACTCGAACTCACTCACCCGACAGTGGATGGAGTGCGGGAGCTCCTGCTTGGTCTTGCGAACCAACTGTTCACGCACCAGCTCAGCGATCCAGGTCGCCTCGGTGACGTCGGAGACCTC
>Ga0181525_10002591_pt1 | contig 14694 bp, 11 predicted proteins | sample PEATcosm2014_Bin_48_FD_121100 | JGI IMG/M metagenome (GOLD analysis project Ga0181525, IMG submission 121100) | Peatland microbial communities from MTU Mesocosm Facility, Houghton, MI, USA - PEATcosm2014_Bin06_10_metaG | ecosystem: Environmental > Terrestrial > Soil > Wetlands > Peat | place...
CGCCATCCACGGTGACATCGTTATGCACCGTGACATTGATTGTTGCTCCCGGCTGATTCTGAAGTTCAGGAGTCAGATAGGAATAGTCCGCACCCACCAATTGACCGTCGCCAAGCGAAAGAATGCCGTAGGAGTTGCCGAGCGAGATGGAAGCGGCATTGATGTCAAACTGGCCCGTGCCGCCGACAACATAGCCGCCGCCGGAATTTCCCAGCGCAGGAGCTCCCTGGCTTTCTGTATAAAGAGTTGGGATCGCATTAGGGTCGGTGGCGGGGTTGATCCAGTTGATGGTGGTGGTCACAAAGTGACCATAGTTTGCATCTTTTGGATTCTCATCAACCTCTGGATAACCATTCGGACCGTAGACAAGCACGGTCAATGGCTGATCCAAGGCATTCAAAATGGATTGCGACATGGAGCCGATGAACGTGAGCCGTTGTGTCGTCGGATCGTAGGCGAAGCTGGACTGGAGGGATTCGCCGAACAGAAGATCTTGAGCTACATAAGTGGCATACTGTGACGGGTCAATTCCGGCAGGGATGGTTTGGGCGTCAATTTTATTCGGATCCACTGCGAGGGTCAGAAGTGTCTGCCAGTTGTTGAGCGTATTGGGCGGCAGGTCTGCCAACGGCACATTTTGAATGCCTTGATTCAGATTGACAAAATTGAAAGAACCCGGATTGGAAATCTGACCACCCACATCAATTGAGGTGACGTCGCCAGCATGTAGATTTTGACCATAAAAGCTGCACCCGGTCATGTCGCCGCCGATGTTTATCTGGGTTGCCTTCGTGGTTTGCAAGGTGAGGTCGCTCATGCTGCCGGAGATATCAATCAGCACCGGGTCATAATTATCCAATTCAATCGGCGTGCTGCCGTGATCCGTGCTGCTAAAAGGCTGGGTGCCGGAATCGCTGATGTACCAATGTGGTTGGGAGCTGTCAGACATGAGCAGTTCATAAGGGGTGCCGCTGGGGTTATCACTGCCAAAGTTTCCGCCATCCGTGGTGGTGATATTCAGGTCTCCATAGCTGGAAGGAAACAGTGTGACATTGTCTTCCAAAGTCACTCCTCCGGCACCGGCGTAAATGGTCAATGTCGGGGGCAAAATAATAGGCAGATCATTTACGCCGTCAACAATGGTATCACTTGTCCGAGGGAGATTTTGCCCTGTCAAATATACTCCGTCACCCGCAGTGAGACTTACCGCAGCGTGCGGATCATAATCAAAAAAATGATTGCCACCGGAGCCGGAATTTCCGGTGGCGTTGAAAACACCGTTTGGATTCCGCACCTCTTGCAGATAGATGTTGCCGATTCCGCTTAGCACCGTTTTTGTGATGGAATCCCATCCAGCATTTAAATTCCAACTGCCAGTGACGAGGCTCAACGCCACGTTTTGCGAATCATTCCCGATGTCTTGTCCGGCATTGATTGTGCCAGTTCCATTCACTTCCACATAATTTCCGTAAACGCTTCCACCGGCGGTGATCGTCACATTGCCAACTTGCCCGGGTAGCGAACCAAAAGCCCCGGTTCCGGCATCGCCTGAAACGCTGCCATCTCCCGGATCGGGGCCAGACGGAAGATAACTGATGACGTCGCCGCCAGCCGTGATGGTCACATTACCACCGGCGGCGGTGCTGATTCCGCCCAGTGAGGTGGCGGTTCCAAACGCGTTTGGACCTCTCTTTGAAAAAGGACTGAAGTAAGGAGCCTGTGAGATATAGTTGAATCCCGCAGTGCTGGTCCCGGTGTTGACGTCTCCATACATCGTCGTCACATTTATGTTGCCGCCGGCTACTGTTCTTATGGCACCGCTGTTGACGATGACTTCATTTGGAGCGTAAAGATTGATATTGCCATTCCGGGTTTGAATGAAAGAACTGCCATTCAAATAAATTCCGTCATTGCCGGAAGCAGGAGTTGAACCTGAAGGCAGTGCCGTGCCGGCAGTCAAGTTCACGCTCCAATTATTTCCGCCAACAATGGCTGTTTCATCGTCCAGAATGATATCGTTTCCGGCTGTCAGGTTCAGTGCGGCGGGCACGCCCGGATCGGTCAAATTCCAGACCGTGCTTAATTCGATGTTCTGATCGGCTTCCACATTGATCGTGGACATGCCATTGAAAGAGTTGACGTTGATCACCGTATAACCGGAAGGCGCGCTTGGATCGGAATCAGACGAGGCCAGCCAGATGTTCATCGGGTCAATGGTCAGCAATCCACCGACAAAGCCGGCCACTGCCTGTCCGTTGATGATTGAATTGATGGCGCTCATGTGCGGCGCGGAAATCTCCGCCTGCCCGCCATTGCCGCCCTGCGCGCCGCCGGAAATGTTGATGGTCGAACCAGCTTGATCTGAAAAAGTATTGCCGGATTTGATGCTGACCGAGCCGCCGGAACTTGTGCCGGTGCCGTCGCCTTTTGCCGAGATGACAGAATTGGCGCCTAAATTTACACTGTCACTAGCGACCAGCTCGATTGTTCCGTTGATGTCCTGGACGGAATTGGCCTGGATCAATCCGTTTTGATTGACGGTCTTGGCCTGTGCGACAATGCTGCCTCCATCGGCAATTAAATTTCCCTGATTGTCCACTGAACCTTGGGGAAGCGTGACCTCGGCGCTCAAGCCACGGCCATCAGGCGAAGAAGAAACCAGAACTTTTTTGCCGGCGTAAAGGCCGATGTTGCCACCGGGGGCCGAAATCGTGCCGTTGTTCTCAATGTTATCCGCAATCAAAAAAGCCGAACCGCCGCCTGCGATGTTGATCTGCCCGTAATTGATGATTTTTGCGGTTGGCGGCGGCGCGTCGAATTGCCAGGCACCACCGCTGGAAAGATCAGGCATGGCGATGGGCGCGGTCGTCATCAGCAAACCATGCGTATTGATCGCAGCCGAACCGCCGACGTAAAAGCCATTCTGGTTTTGCAGCACTACGTAACCGTTGGCGTTCAAATTGCCGAGAATTTGGGAGGGATTGGCACTGTTGATTTGATTCCAAACCAGTGACGAGGAAGAAGGCTGGACGAAAGTCGTGGTTTCGTTAAGGCCGATGTTAAAGCTTTGCCAGTTGATGAAAGTGTTGTTGGCCGCATTGATGGTCATTTGAGAACCTGAAGTGCTGAAAGTGGCCGTGCCTTGGGAAACAATGCCGCCGGTGGGGTTGGCGCAGGCCGTCCGTCCGCCCAATTGCCACAACAGCAGTGACAGCGCGAAAATAGATGCATTCCGAATTGAAATTTCCCAAAATTTTCTCATGCACGCCTTAGGTGAAAAATTTAGCACGCCGTCTGCCGATATGTAGTTTTTTTAAGTGACATTTTCGCGACAAATTAAAATTGTGCGGTCAGCCCGAAGTTGAAATAGGGCTGTCCGGCCTGAACCGTTCCGGCGCTCAACAAGGGAAGTGAGAACAAAAATCTGGCTTCCCAGTGTGAACCAATCGCAGCCGTCGCTCCAAAACCGGTACCCCACAAAGCCGTGCTGCCCGGACGCCCTTGTGGGTCCAGCAGGAAGATTCTTGCGTAATCCATATAGACCGAGCCACGAACCGCGAGCGGAATGTTTCCATTTACCATTCCGACGACGTGCGGCGGCGTTGCCTGCTCCAGCGAAACATGCCAGCCTTCGTCACCGAACAATTCGCCTTCGTGATACCCCCTGACACTGTTGACGCCGCCTGCGCCAAATTGTTCGGTGCTGATCAAAGGTTCGCTGGCCCATTGTCCATTTGCGCGGAGTGTGAACATCCAGTTGGTGTGGATGGCGATGAGCCAGGACAGGCTGGGATCGAGCGTCACCCAATGGCCGGTGGATTTGGTGGAACCTGTGACGCTTTGCAGGTTGGTGGTGGAACCTGAAAACCATGGATTGCCGCTGGCATCGAGTCCCAAGGTGGCTGTTCCAAGAATGCCATTCAATGTGGTGTCATAATGCAGAGCCAGTGGAAGATACTCGACGCTTCCGGCAGCCGAGGGAACGGGTGTATCCACCGAGCTGACAATCGGCGGGTTGAGGCTGCCGTCCGGCTTGCGGGTAATTTCTGTAAAATTGAATTCATTGGTTCTGTAAGTGGCGGGCGTATAAATCTTGAAATCCAATCCCCCGGATAGAGTGGATGGCATATTATCAATTTCCGGCAGAGGTTTAGTCAGCCGGAATCCCATCGTTTCATTGATGGTGATGTCCTGCTGAACGACCGCCTGGCTGACCGTTCGCACGCCGGGAACATTGATGAAATTCGTATTGGAAAGGTTTTGCAAGCCGGTGTCAATTGTCGAACGGCTGGCGTAAAGCGTGAGTTCGGTCTGGCCGGTAGGCGGCGGCAGGTTGAATCTGCGTGTCTCTTCGCTGTAGCCGAAATTGGCCGGATTGTTTGCAATGATGTCCTCCACGGGTTCCGGATTGCCCAGCGGCATCCGGTAAAATGCGCTGTAATTGGCCACCAGCGGGCGGTCATAAAAATCCCACGATCTGCCTTCCTTATAAGCCTCCGGAGAAAAACTATATTGCACGCCGAGCGAATGTTCCAACTGCCAGAGATTGTCATAGACAGCGGAGGTGTTGACCCGCAGCGTCGGAGTGCCGGGAGAGTTTTCATTATTCAGGTCCACCTTGCCATGGAGCGGCAACTGGTCTTTCACTTTAAGCGTCAATTCGCTTTCGCCGGGATCGGGGCCTGGGCCGATGACGGGATAGATTTGACGGTCCTGATTCGCATTGGCCCGGTTCAGCTCATCCTGAAAGATCGTGCCGTTGAGAATCGTGTTCGGGTGCAAGCTGGGCAATGCGCGCATGACATTGTTGGAACTGAAATAATGATTGCCTTTCACATCAATGCCCACCAGCCGGCCTTCTGTCACCTGGAGTTTCACTGTCGCGTTCGTGAGCTTCTGCTGTGGCACTCCGACGGAAACGGTCACATAGCCGCGGTCGCGATAAGCTCCCTGAAGTTCCGTCACCGCCGCGCGAACTCCGTCGAAGCCGACGTTTGTGCCGTAGGCACCGTCAATATTCGTGAGAGCCAGCGCGATGGCCGAAGGCGTCAAAACGGAATTGCCCGTGACCAGATATTTTTCCACGTCGAAGCGCGGTCCGGCATTCGTGGAAACCACATGAACACGCCTGTCTTTTTCAGCGGCATCCAGTTCCGCCATTTTCTGCAACAGATTGGTGCGCGCGCGGACCATTTCTTCGGGTGTGACGGGAGTCGGCGGATACTTGATGACGGGCGCAGCATGTGTGGCAACGGTGGAAACTGTGGCCACCGAATTTGACGTGGCTTCCGAGGTTTGACCGAAGACAAGATAGCGGTTGCCGGAAATGACTATTTGAGGCAGCGCTGCTTGAAAGACATTCAACTTGACGATGCCGTTGGTGATTTGCTCCGTCGCGACGGCGACGCTCATCTCCGGAAAACCCTGGCGGCCATATTCCGCCTGCAAATCGGCCGCCGCCAGTGCTATTTCCTGAACATCAATGTTCGTGCCGGTATGCGGGGAAAAAATCGCGGCAAGATTATTTGTGTCGGGCAATGAAACACCATTGATTTCATAAGTGCTGACATCAAAATGGGCGGCAACGGTCGGCCCGGCCGCATTCAGCCTCAATGGCACAAGCTGCATCAGGCACAAATACAGAAACACCAGAAATGAAGCCCGGCGGCACGCCAGCCATTCCAGAAGGTTCTCGCTTCTAAAATCATAGATGGACACGATGATTAAAATTGTTGATTGCGCCATGCAAATCCGATGTTCCATTTCACCAAACCGGATCTGACAGTCAGCAGGGATGCGCGCCTAAAATTTAGGCCAGCAAGGCTGGGCAATTTGTATTACAAACTCCTGTCGTTATGGTGACAATCCGGAAACAAAGTCCGGCGCAGAAAATTAATTTGAGCGCGCCGCAACAAGCCTGGAAAATTCAAACCAAAACCAGCCTGAAATTAGTTTCCAGTCTTTTTCACGTCCGTCACGAATTCGTAACCCTCTTCGTTTTAATCTGGTCGCCACCGTTGGGCCGCATCTTGGCTGATTGATCAAGAGAAAATGATTTTGGCCCGTTCAATGGATTCAAAACGATGCGGCGGAAGAATGTTTGAAATTTTTAGAACTCATGAAAAAGGAACAGAACTTCTATGAATCTCACCTCACCGTAGCGGAATTTTCCGTCCCGCCCGGCGGTGAATGGCGGCCGGCCTTGTCCAGCTGGTCGCTGGTGCGAGTCAACAGCGGAAATGGATACTGCATACAGGCGGAGGGGAGCACGAAATTGGAAACCGGCGTGGCGCTGGCGGTTGCGGGCCAGGCAAAATCAGTCATCCGCGCCAGCCAGCTGGGGGAAATGTCACTGCACGCCTTCAGCGTGATGCCGACGCGTTTGACCGGGCTGATCACGCTGGGCGAGCAGGATTTTTTGAAGCTGGCTGCCGCCGGAAAAGAGAGCGCGATGCGAATTTTTCCGCCGGATAATCCAGCGGCTGTCAAGATGAAGGAATTATGTGCCAGCCACAGAACGGCCGGATTAATGTTCCGGCTGAAGCTGCTCCAACTGTTTGTCGAATCTTTGGGCGGAGAATTGGAGTCGGTGGCGGCTCCGCAGGAAACCCCGGACGCCAGGGAACGGCTGCGCGCACTTTTGCAAAAGATACCGCCGAGCGAATTGGTGGAGATGAGTTTCGGCGAGCTGGCCCGCAGAACCAATTGCACACCCCGGCATTTGAGCCGGACATTTCACGAACTGGTCGGCATGTCGTTCAGCGACCAGCGCTCCGAGATCCGGATGGCGCGCGCCCGTGAACTGCTGGCCACCGGCAATTCCAAAATGGTCGAAGTGGCACTGGAGAGCGGTTACAAATCCTTGAGTTTTTTCAACCTCATGTTCACACAACGTTTTGGCACCAGTCCCGGGCGGTGGCGCCAAAAATATAACAGCAACAGGGCAATCCCGCGCAAATACAAACCACAGCGGGCAATCGCCAGAGCGAACATCGTGAACGCCATGCCGGTTTTCATCCAATCAAGAAAAGAACGTCTCGCGGCCGTATAAAAATTCAGCCGTCCCAAGCCGTGTCATTTCCGGCTCTAGCTACGTTTTGCCACCTGTCTAATCTTTTTTGGATTTCAACAAATGTTGTTCAAGTGCCGCAACAATGCTGTTGACGTTTTGCATGATCTTTTGCGCCTGTTGAGAGTCAGGGATTTTCAGGCCGTAATTTTTGTCCAGGGCCACGACCAGTTGCAGCGCATCCACCGAATCCAAACCCAGGCTGCCCGGCCCGAACAGCGGCTGCTCATTCCCGATTTCCGCCGCGCTGATTTTGAGCATCAGGTTTTCAACCAGCAATTGTTTGACCTGCGCCTTGAGTTCCGTTGAATCGTTCATTGAAAATAAAAAGCTGCCGCTAATTTCTGGCGGTCAAGCCTGTCGCTTAAAACATTTCCGCGCAAGCCAGAAAACGCGCGCCGATTGCCTGCTGGTTTGCGCCAACCACGCTCACATTCGCGGCGGCAAATTCTTTTTGCCGGATCGCCTCGCACGCGGCGACGCATTGCCACGCGGCCGAAGCCACGAACGCCTCGCCCAAAATCGTCCGCGGCGAAAGCCGGGCGCCGGTCCAATTTCCCCACGCCAGTTTCTCCGCCGCGTCGTTCCGCGGAATATTTTGTCCGCTGCAGCAAAGCAGTTCACCCGGCGCGGATTCCGGCAATTGCGCCCGCATTTTTCGCGCAGCATCCGCACGATTTTGATTTTGTGTGAATGAAAATGAATCGGTGACGGCGGCCAGCTCGGCGATTGCGCCGTCGGATTTTTTCTTGAGCAAAACCGCGCCCGCGCCCGCGCCGTGGACCGCGTCGCGCTGAAACAATTTCATCGTGTCCGCCACGGTCCAGTCCGTTTCCTCCGCGCCGGCCACGATGCACGCGTCCATTTTGCCGTCCGCGAGCCATTGCGCGGCGAGCGCAAGCCCCTGCAAAAAAGTTCCATCGTCGCCGACCAGCGTGTAACCCGCCGTGTCCGCGCCGAGAAACGCGGCCAAGTGGCTCGCTGGCGCGTTGAAAACCGTTTCCGGAAAAATCAGCGGACTGGCCGTCGCCGGATCGCGCAAAACCTCTTCGTAAAACCGCCGCGAATAATTCACGCTGCCGGCCAGCATGCCCACCACGATTCCCAGGCGCACCGCGCCGCTTTGGACGAGTGGAACATTTTCGCCCAGCGCTTCGAGCGCGGCGGCGACGGTGCATTGCGCTATGGAATTTGCCCGTCGCAGACGCGGGTGCGCAAAAAAATCCGGGCGCGGAACCGGCGGCGGCACGGCGCGAACCAAAAACGATTTTTCCCAGCCGGGTCGCGCCAAAGTTTGGGTTGGAACCGGCAGATCCTTTTTCAAAGCAGCGCGCAAAGCCGGCACACCCCAGCCCGCCGGCGAAACCGCGCCGAGTCCGTGAATGAAAATTTTTTCCGGCGCGTTCATTCAAATTGGAGAGCAACACGATGAATTTTGAATTTCCGCGCAATCATAAATCGCAAATCGCAAATCATAAATTTATTTCCACCTCCGAAAAATGAGCGACACATTTGCGCCGCCAAAACCGAATGAATTCGAGAGCGCGATTTCGATTCCTTTGGCCACCGGCTCGCGCACGATTTGAAAGCGGCAGGCAGGATCAATTTTGTCCGAGGAAATTTGAGGCGGCAAAAATTGTTCCCGCAACGCCATCAAACAAACGACCGCTTCCACCGCGCCCGCCGCGCCGAGCAGGTGACCGATGCTGGATTTGGTAGAGCTGACCGGAAGATTTTTTGCGCGTTCACCCGCCCAGCGGTTGATCGCCGCGGTTTCCGTCGCGTCGTTGTGCGGCGTAGCCGTGCCGTGCGCATTGACGTAATCAACCTGCTCCGGCGAAATTTTTGCGCAGGCGCACGCGGCGGTCATCGCGGCAAAAGCCGCGTTGCCTTCAGGATGCGGCTGCGTCAAATGATGCGTGTCGGTTGTTGCGCCGTAGCCGATGATTTCGCCGAGAATTTCCGCGTTCCGTTCCCGTGCGTGATCAAGCGTTTCCAAAGTCAAAACCGCCGCGCCCTCGCCAAGCGTCAATCCGTCGCGCTGCTCGGCGAACGGACGGCACGGTGCCGGCGAAAGAGCCTGGAGCGAATCAAATCCGGCGAAGGTCAACTGGCACAATGCGTCATAGCCGCCGGTCAAATATTTTTCTGCGCCTCCGCTTCGCAGTATTTCGAATGCGTGGCCGACGGCGTTTGCGCCGGACGCGCAGGCGTTGGAAATGGTTGTGATCGGACCTTGAAAGCCGAAGGCGTTGCACAAATCAAGTCCTTGTTGCTGGATTTGATAATGCACGATGCGCGTCGGCTGTTTTTTTCTGGCGAGCGGCGATTTGAGCGCCTGCTGCAGATATTTTTCGCCCAAGGACATTTCTCCGCTGGTTGTGCCGAGAACAACGGGCAGATTTTCTTCCGTTCGCCAGCCGGCTTGCGACCATGCCTCGTGCGCGGCGTGCAAAAGCATTTTTGTGGCGCGGTTCAAACGGCGCACGGTGTTCGCGGAAAGGTTTGTCGCGGGAAGATCCGCGGGCAAATCCATTTCTGCCGCGATTTTTGTGCGCTGCCGCGAAACGTCGAACAAAGTCACCGGGCGAAAAGCCTTTTTCCCGGCGCGAAAGCCCTCCGCGTTTGTTTTCCAGCCGGCGCCGAGCGCGGTGACGATGCCCGCGCCGGTGACGACGACGCGGTTTGCACCGGTTGAATCCGTTTTTTTTTGCGCGGGGAAAAGCACGCTTCCTTTAGGCTTGAACCGTTTCAGGAAATTTTTTCGCAGCGGCTCCGTTCGCTTTTTTATTGCGATAAAAATCCGCAAGCCCGGTTTTTGAAGGCGCGAGATTTTCGGCGGCGATGGCGTTGAGCACGCGTTCCTCGGTCATGATGAAGCGGTCGCGTTTGTAGATGACGTAATCGCCGCGCACGTCGGTCGGCGTCAGGTTGATGGTCACGAGGTTCGCGCCCGCGCGCAGGCCGCGCCGGTAGCCGTCCTGCGCCGCGAGGTTGAACGCGCTGACGGCGGGAATCACCCAGTCGGGCCGCATCAGCCTCAGCGCGCTGACGCAATTGAAAGTCCAGTCGGCGTTGGCCGTCGGGCTTTTTGCGAGCGGCGTGTCTTCGCCGGGAATGAACGGGCTGACGCTGCAGCCGCTCAACGGCAGCGAGCGCGCGAGTTCCAGATTTTTCAGCAGGTCGCGCGGCGTTTGGCCGGGCAAACCGGTGATGAAGCCGGAGCTGACGTTCCAGTTATTTTCGGCGAGCAGCCGGATGTGCCGGAGCCGTTCGGACAATTTGCCGGGCGCTTCGAGCTGTTCGTATTGCGCGGCGTCGGCGCACTCGAATTTCATGATAAAAATGCTCGCGCCGGCGGATTGCAATTGGGAATAAAGTTCCGGCGACAAGGTTCCGAGGCAGACGCTGATGCCGAGCGGCGTTTCGCGCCGCAACGTTTTGATGAGCGGCAGCACGACCTCGCGCACGGCCACCGGATCTTCGCCGGTCTGGATGTTCACGTCGGTCACGCTGGCCGGGCGATGATGAATCAAAAGCTCGGCGATTTGTTCGTGTCTCGCGCGGTAACGGGCGAGGGCGCGGTTGTCGCGTCGCATCCCGCAGTAGAAACAGTTTTCGCGGCAGAAATTCGAGACCTCGACGACGGCACGCACGAAAACTTTCCTGCCAAATTCCTTCCGTGTCGCGTCGGCGGCGCGTTCGTGCAATGAATCCTGCGCATCGCCGGTTGAAGTCAAATCGGCCTCGGTCGAAGAATAATCTTGTTTCGCCACACGGACATTAAAGTTGGCGCGCGCGTCCGGCGCAACGAATTTTAACCGGCGCCCGAATTTTAATTTGCCCGCGTTGCGCGCTGGAACTACATTCGTGCGATGAAAATGAGGCGGAAGTTTTTTCTCGGCGCGGCTCTGATGATTTTGACGGCGCGCGGCGCGATGGCCGGCGATCCGACGGCTTTTGAGCTTGTCAGGTTGGGTGACCAATACATCGGCATCCAGTCGAAGGACAAGGTGGTCCAGATTCGTTCTGAAAAATCCATCGCTTCGCTGACGCCGAACATCTGGCATGTGGTTTATTATGATCCGGACGCATTTTTCAAGGCCGTCGAGGTAAAATTCGGCGCGGGACAAAAGCTTGATGTATCGCGTCCCGGCCGTTTTCTGGAATGGTTCACCGATGAGAAGACGCCGCTGGACGCCTCGAAGTTGAACATTGATTCCGACAGGGCGATCAAGATCGCCACCGGCCAGCCGCTCCTGAAAAATCTGACGCTCAAGGCCACGCAGCTCTGGCTCGAACATGGCGACCTCGGCCCGCAATGGCGCGTCAAGCTTTGGGCCGCCCGGTTGAAAAATCCGAATGACAACGCCGACATCGGCCTTGTCATCATTTCCGCCGCCGACGGCTCGGTCATTCAAACCGACCTCCATCCGAACAGCGTGGATTGAAAAATGCCCCGCGTGTTTGCCAGAACGTGATTGATTGGAAACGCCAATGCGCTGCGGTGATTCCGTGCTTCAACGAAGCCGCGGACATTTGTGAAGTCGTCACCAGAACAAAAAAATTCCTGCCGGACATCATTGTCGTGGACGACGGTTCAACCGACGGCACGGCTGAAAAAGCGAAACTTGCCGGCGCGGAAATTATTCGTCTCCCAAAAAATTCCGGCAAAGGCTCGGCGCTGTGCGCAGGCTGGCGGCGCGCAAATGAAATGAATTTCGACTGGGTTCTCATGCTGGACGGCGACGGCCAGCATGCACCGGACGACATCCCGGGATTTTTTGATTGCGCCGAAAAAACGCGCGCGCGGCTTGTCATCGGCAACCGGATGAAGAACCAGAATGCGATGCCGTGGCTTCGCCGGAAAATCAACCGCTGGATGTCGCGGCGCATTTCCAGGCTGGCCGGCGCGGATTTTCCCGATTCGCAATGCGGTTTCCGGCTCGCGCATCTGGAGACGCTTTTAAGTCTGCCGATTGCCGCCGGCCATTTTGAAATTGAATCCGAAATGCTCGCCGCCTTTTCCGCCGCCGGAAAAAAAATCGGATTCGTTCCCGTCCGGACCATTTACAAAACCGGCGCGAGCAAAATCCGGCCGCTCGCCGACACATTCCGCTGGCTGCGCTGGCGGCTTGCGCAAAACAAAAAGATTCCGCCTGGCAGAACCGCCCTGGAAAAACATGCTGCGGTGGCTAAAGATGCAATCGCCGCCAAAATCTGAAATCGTCCGCCGCAATTTTTTGATGTGGCTTGCGCGCAAAATCCTCGTCTTTCTCGTCGTCACGATTTTGTTCGGCTGGTTTTATGCTTTCGCCTCGCCGCTCGCATTTCCAAAAAATAAAACGGCGGGATTCGGCTACGGGATGCTTCACGGCGCGCTCATGCCGATTGCGCTGCCGAGCCTCGCCATCGGCAAAGACGTGGAAATTTATGCGTCGGAAAATTCCGGCCGCCTTTACAAAATCGGCTACATCTGCGGCATCAATCTTTGCGGCCTGGCGTTTTTCGGCCCGCTCTTTTGGCGGCCCAGGCGCGACGCGGCGCAAATCACAAAAACCAGTTCCGAAGAATCTCAATGACGTTCAAATCGCCGCCGGCCCAGTAGGAATTTGCCGGTAGAAAAAAAGTTTTCGCCGCCCGGTCGAATTTCAACTGGGCCGGCTTTTCCGGGTCGTTCGGGTCGTAGGCTGAAAATTGGATTTCGTTCCCCGTTTCCACCGCGTCGAACAAAATCATCCCGTGATTGATGGTCAGCGCCGGGAATTTCACCAGATGGATGATGGGCGAGGCATTGTTCCGCACCGCTGCGAGCAGATTTTCCGCCGTGCGCCTCTGGTGTGCGCGTGAAACCGGGAAAATCATCCGCCAATGGCTGCGCAAAACGTAAGACCGCCACGCACCGCCGCATCCGGACTTCAGCAAATCTTCCTTTGCCGCGCTGAATTCGCGCAGGCTTGCGAAACCGGGGATGACAATCTGCCTTTTGGATTCGCAGGGCGTTCGCGGACTGCGCGAAACGATCCGGCGGGCCAATTGCCGGTAAGTTTCATCGCCCGCAACTTTTTGATCCGCGTCAAAACGCGCGTGGAAAAGAAACTGCCGTGCAGCGCGCGTCAGCACAAAACAGCGGTGCGCGTAATCCGGTTTCGGCTCGCGCTTGCGGAAAGTTGTGCGGCCCGCCGCCGCGTCGAATTGATATTCCCAAAGCAGTTCGTTTGCGAACGCGAAGCTGTCGCGCGCAAATTCAAACGGCCGCGCGCCGGTTCCGGTGGGATTTGTTCTGGCTTGAATCATCAATTCGCTTGGCATGAAGTTACGGCTGCGCTACCAAACTGACAATGCTTTACGAACGCTGGCGGAAAATTGCAGAGGAACAGCCCAGCAAACTTGCGCTGCGCGATTTTGCCTCCGGCCGATGCTGGACGTTTGCAGAACTGTTCACAGCCGGCGAAAAGCAAATGACCGGCCTGGACGGCCCGGCTTTTCCGCAAGGACACTCGCCGGAATTTGTTTTTCAACTGCTGGCCGCCTGGCGTGAAAATAAAATCGCCTGCCCGCTTGAAGCCGGACAACCGCCGCCGGAAATTGCCCGCGCGCCGGAAAATTGCCTCCACCTCAAAACCACTTCGGCGACCGCCGGCAATCCGCGGTTTGTCGCGTTCACGGCGGAGCAGCTTGCCGCCGATGCGGACAACATCGCCGCCACGATGGGCCTGCGCGCGGACTGGCCGAACCTCGGCACCATTTCGCTGGCGCATTCCTACGGATTTTCCAGCCTGGTTCTGCCGCTGCTGCTGCACGGCATTCCGCTGGTCCTCGCGCCCGCGCCGCTGCCGGAAATCATCCGCCGCGCGGCGGAAGCCGAAAATGCCGTCACGCTTCCCGCCGTGCCTGCGATGTGGCGCGCGTGGCATCAAGCCGGAGCGATTCCCCAAAACATCCGGCTGGCGATTTCCGCCGGCGCGCCGCTGCCGGTGAATCTGGAGCGGGAGATTTTTGAAACGCACGGGCTTAAAATCCACAATTTCCTCGGTTCATCTGAATGCGGTGGAATCGCCTACGACGCCGGCGCAACGCCGCGCACGGACGCCGCGATTGCCGGCGCGCCGATGCAAAATGTGGCTCTGTCGCTGAATGAACACGGCTGCCTCGTCGTTCGCAGCCGCGCCGTGGCGGAAACCTACTGGCCGGACAAATCGGATTCGCTCGATGGCGGAATTTTTCAGACGAGCGATTTGGCGGAATTGAAGGCCGGTGCGGTTTTTTTGCGCGGACGTCTCGGTGACCAGATCAACGTGGCCGGGCGCAAGGTGTCGCCGGAAACCGTCGAGCGCGCGCTGCTCGCCCATCCGCAGGTGCGCGAATGCCTCGTCTTCGGCGTGCCGAGCCGCAATGCGGAGCGGCTGGAGATCATCGTGGCCGTAGTGGCCGGCGAAACGGACGAGGCGACCCTGAAACAATTTCTGCTCGCCCGGCTGCCCGCCTGGCAGGTGCCGCGCGAATGGCGGTTTGTGGAAACGCTCCAGGCCAGCCCGCGCGGAAAAATTTCCCGCGCGGAATGGCGGCGAAATTTCATCTCCAAAACATCTGCCTGATTTTTGGTGGGGCGAGGCTCCTGACGA
>Ga0181525_10002592_pt1 | contig 14693 bp, 15 predicted proteins | sample PEATcosm2014_Bin_48_FD_121100 | JGI IMG/M metagenome (GOLD analysis project Ga0181525, IMG submission 121100) | Peatland microbial communities from MTU Mesocosm Facility, Houghton, MI, USA - PEATcosm2014_Bin06_10_metaG | ecosystem: Environmental > Terrestrial > Soil > Wetlands > Peat | place...
AGCGATCCAGGGAGCGAACGACGCGGTGTTGCGCGACGCGAGGGAGAACCCCGGACACTTCGGCATGGGCACGACGATCATCGGGGTGGGGCTGACCTACGACTTCGGCGGGGTCGTCGTACCGACCCTGGTGCACGTGGGCGATTCGCGGGCGTACCAACTACGCGACGGGGCACTACGCCAACTGAGTGAAGACCACAGCGTCGCCGAGGAGTGGGTGCGCATGGGGCGGCTCACCCCCGAGGAAGCGGCCGTGCACCCGCGTCGTCATCAACTCACGCGCGGCGTGGGCGTCGAGGACACCATCGCCATCGACGTCGCGTCGATCAGCGCCGTGGTGGGAGATCGGATCCTGCTCTGCAGTGACGGCCTCTCGAACGAACTCGACGCCGATACCCTGGCTCGACTGGCGAGCGCGCCGAACGGACTCGAACTGGCGACGGAACAACTGATCAGCGCCGCCAAGGTGGCCGGAGGACACGACAACATCTCGGTGATCTTGCTCGAGTTCGACGAGGTCAACGTCCCCGCCGCGCCGCTTCGTCGCACGATGAGTAGCGCCCCACCGGTCGCCGCGCCGACGCAGACCAAGGGACCGCGCCGACGCCGACGACTCGTGTCCTGGCGCGTGTGCGCGGCGCTGCTGCTCTTCCTCGGCGTGGTCGCCGGCGCCATCGCGATCGTGCGGTGGTACGCGTACTCGACCTTCTACTTGGGCAACGACGCGGGGACGATCGCCATCTACCAGGGTCAACCGCAGGGCGTGTTGTGGTTCCACCCGCTGCTGCGAGACGAAACGCAGTTCAGCGCTCTCGACCTTCGCCCCGTCGATGCGCGGGCCCTCGCGGCCACCATCTCCGAGCCGACGTTTAAGTCCGCCTACACCTACGCCAAGTATCTGAACTACGAGTGGTCCATAAGTCCAGCCGGAGGTTCGACGACGACGACCACGACGACCACCGGCGCGGCCGTCACGACCACGACCGTGAAGAAGGCGTAGTCCGTGTCGAGACGTCTGAGCATCTTGGCGTCGGTGATCTTGCTGCTCTTCGTGGTGGTGGCGGCGCAGTCGGCGAACTTGGAGTTCTTTCGCGCCAAGGCCCTCGATAACTCACCGATAAATCCTCGCAACATCATCGACACGACGAACGCCCCACGCGGTGAGATTGTCGCGGCCGATGGCTCGATCCTCGCGCACTCGGTCCTCACCGGCGCGGGACAGGGCGTCTATCAGCGCGAGTACCCGTTTGGTCGTCTGACGTCGGGGCTCGTGGGCTTCGCGTCCCCGATCTACGGCACCTGGGCGCTTGAGGCGCAGTACAACAACTACCTCGTCGAGCACGCCCAACCTCCCCAGAGCGTCGAACAGCTCCTCGCCCCCACGACCGCCACCGACAGCATCACGCTCACCCTCTATCCCGCCCTCGAGCGCGTGATGGCGACCGCCCTCGCGGGTCGCGACGGTGCCGCGGTCGCCATCGATCCTAAGAACGGCGACATCTTGGGAATGTTCTCGAACCCGACGTACGACCCGGCACCGCTGACGACGTCGAACTTCAAGAGCGCCACCACGGCGTGGAAACTGGACAACACGAGAGACGCTGAGGGGTTCGCGCCCTTGGGCGAAGTCGCGACCCAACAGACGTTCCCGCCGGGCTCGACCTTCAAGATCGTCACCACGTCGGCGGTCGTCGTCTCGAACCCTTCACTGCTCACCAAGGTGTACCCCTCGCTCGTGACCACGAAGCTGCCCGACACCGACAAGACCCTGTCGAACTTCGGCTTCACGAAGTGCGGTGGCACGATCGCCGAGATGCTGCCGCCGTCGTGTGACACGGGGTTCGCGTTAGTGGGACTCGACGTGGGGGGGACGGCACTGTCGAGTGCCGCGGACAGTTTCGGCTACGACGAGATCCCACCGATCGACCTACCGGGCACCGTCGCGAGCAACTTCCCGCCGGCCTCCTACTTCAGTTCCAACCTGCCCATTCTCGCCTACTCCGCCATCGGACAGGAGAACGTTCGGACCACCGCGCTGCAAAACGCCCTGGTCGCGGCCGCCGTGGGCAACGGCGGCGTCGAGATGACCCCACACTTTCTCAACACCGTCATCGGCCCCGACGGCAAAATCGTGCGTCGTTATAAGCCGAGTGTCTGGAAGCGACCACTCACCGCGGCCGAGGCCGCACAGATCGTGCCGCTCATGGTCGACGTCGCGAAGTACGGCACCGCGGAGGGCGTCTTCCCGGCCAACCTCGACGTCGCCGCGAAGACCGGTACCGCCCAGACCGGTACGGCGTCTAAGGACACCGACGACTGGATGATCGCCTTCGCGCCCGCCAGCGACCCGACGATCGCGGTGGCCGTCGTGCTGCCCGATCAAGTCGTCTCCGCGACCGGCGCGACCGTCGCGGGTCCCGTGATCAGTTGCGTCCTCGAGGGAGCGCTCGCGATCGAAGAAGGTCAGCCGGCGTCGGGCACGTCGACGACGTGCGCCAAGTGACGAGGCCGTTGTCGTGATTGACACAGCGTAGGCTTGGCCACGTATGGAGCCCGTCGACGACCCCCGGTTGTACTCGAACCGCTACCAGGTCACCCACCTCATCGCTCGCGGGGGTATGGCGATGGTCTACCGGGCCCAGGACACGCTGCTCAACCGCGCCGTCGCGCTGAAGATCCTCTACCCCGAGCTCAGCGCGGACCCTTTATTCGTCGAGCGCTTCCGTCGCGAGGCCCAGGCGGCGGCCAATCTCTCGCACCCCAACATCGTCCCGGTCTTTGACTGGGGCGAGGACGGTGGGACGTACTTCATCGTGATGGAACTCGTCGAGGGGACCTCCCTCGCCGAGATGCTGCGGGGTTCGACCACCATCTCGCCGGCGCGCTCGGCCCAGATCGTCGCCCAGGTCGCCGCCGCGCTCGGGTACGCGCACCGCAGCGGCGTCGTGCACCGCGACGTCAAGCCCGGCAACATCTTGATCACGCGCGAGGGCCAGGTGAAGGTCACCGACTTCGGCATCGCCCAGGCCGTCTCCTCCGACGACCAGCTCGCCGAGGCCGGTTCGGTCATGGGCACCGCGACCTACTTCTCGCCCGAACAGGCCAGTGGCGCGGCCGTGGACGGACGGAGCGACGTCTACGCCCTGGGCGTCGTGCTCTATGAGATGTTGGTGGGTCGTCCGCCCTTCATCGGTGACACGCCGGTGGCGGTATCGGGCCAGCACGTCAACGCGGCGGTGCCCTCGATGGCGCAGTTCTCCGACTCCGTGCCCAAGGACTTAGAGGCGATCGTCATGGAGGCGCTGAGCAAGTCGCCGGAGAACCGCTACCAGTCGGCCGACGAGCTACGAGCGGACCTGATTCGATTCAGCGAGGGCCAGCCGGTCGAGGCGGCCCAACGCGACACCGCGTTCTTCGGCTCCGACGCCACTCGCGCGGTCGCGGCGGTGCCGAGCGAGCGGACTCGATCGGTCCCGATCATGTCCGGACCGCGCACCGACATCCGTCGACGTCGCCGCAACTACGCCGGTCCGATCATCGCGGCGTTGGTGATCCTGCTCGCCGCGGGCGGCGCCTACGCCTACGTCCAACACAACAAGTCCAACACCGTCGCCCTACCGAGCGTGGTGGGCCAGACGGTGTTGTCGGCGACCCAGGAACTCAACAACGAGGGTTTCGTCGTGGGCACCAAGCCCGTGAACTCACAGAAGCCCAAGGACACGGTGATATCGATGTACCCCAAGGCGGGCAAGAGCCTCGCGAAGGGTTCGTCCGTGGAGCTCAAGGTGAGCCTGGGCGTGAGGACCTCGCCGGTGACGGTCCCGAGTCTTCAGGGATTCAGTCTGGCCAACGCGGAGAACCTGTTGTCGCACGATCAACTGGGATACCACATCAGTTACACCTCGAACGCCCAACCCGGATGGATTCCCGGCGTCGTGCTCAGTCAGTCGCCCGTCGACGGCACGAAGACCCAGACGGGCACGACGGTGACCCTGGTGCTCTTGGCGCCCAATACGCAGTACCCGCTCAACTCCGTCGACGGTCTCTCACAGGTCGCCGCCGGCGCGAAGATCACCCAGCAGGGGCTGCTACCAGCGGCCACCGTGGGCCAGACGTGCTCGAACACCTACGCCCACGGACTCGTGGTGACCACGGTGCCGGTCGCGGGAACGCTCGTCTCGGCGAACACGACGGTGAAGCTCATCGTCTCCTCGGGCTTCTGTCAGGTCGTCGTGCCCAGTGTGATAAACGACACCGTGTCGGAGGCTTCGCAGGCCCTCTCCGAACAGGGACTCGCGCCGCAGTACTCCACCGACCCGGTGATCGTCTGTCAGGCTGGCGCGCCCCAGACGGTGACCGCCGAGACCCCGTCGGGCGGCTCGTCAGTGACCTACGGCTCGACGGTCGACCTCGCCATCTGTCAAAACGACACGGTGTCGACGACCACGACCACCGGCCCGTAGGTAGCATCGGCGTCCATGGCCAAACCCTCCCCGAAGCCGAACGCCAAGAAGTCGGTGGGTCGCTACGTCCACCCCGAGGTACGCGGCCGCGTCACCAAGGCTCGTCCCCGCGGCAAAGACCACAGTCCGCGCTGGTACGGGGCGCTGATCCTGGCGTTGCTGGTGCTCGGCGTGCTGTTGATCGTCCTGAACTACCTGGGCGTGCTGCCGGGCTCCACGTCCGCGTGGTGGCTGGTGGGAGGTCTCGTGACGATGTTCGCGGGCTTCTTCCTCGCGACGCAGTACAGGTAGCGGCTAGCCCAGTCGCTCGATGATCGTGGCGTTGGCGAGCCCGCCGCCCTCGCACATCGTCAGGAGTCCGTAGCGTCCGCCGGTGCGCTCGAGTTCGTTGAGCAACGTCGCCATCAGCTTCGTGCCCGAAGCGCCCAAGGGGTGACCCAGGGCGATCGCCCCGCCGTTCACGTTGACCTTCTCCAGATCGACCTTGTGCTCCTTCTGCCAGGCGAGCACGACCGAGGCGAAGGCCTCGTTGATCTCGATGAGGTCGATGTCATCTAAGGTCAGCCCGGCGCGCTCGAGCACCTTGGTCGTCGCGGGGATCGGTCCGGTGAGCATCGTGACCGGGTCGACGCCCGCCAGGGCGAACGCGACGAATCGGGCGCGCGGCGTGTAGCCGAGTTCCTTGGCCTTCTCCTCGCTCATGATCAACACCGCCGAGGCCCCGTCGGTGATCTGGGAGGCGTTGCCGGCGGTGACCTTGCCGCCCTCCTTGTAGGCGGGCTTGAGTTTCGCCAGGGTCTCGACGTTGGAGTCGGGACGGATGCCCTCGTCGGCGGTGACGAGTTCGTCGGTGTCGTGTCCGTCGTCGTCGCGCACGAAGACCGGGACGATCTCGCCCTCGAAGCGTCCTTCGGCGGTCGCGCGCGCCGCGCGCCGGTGGCTCTCGACGGAGAACTCGTCGAGGTCCTCGCGCGAGATACCCCACTGATCGGCGATCATCTCGGCGCCGATGCCCTGATTGACCAGTCCGCCCACCGCTTCGTAGCGAGCGGTGACGCGTGGACCCATGGGCCAGCCGGCGTCCTTGCCCACCGAGGATCCCATCGCGACGCGCGACATCACCTCGACCCCGGCCGCCACGACCACGTCGTAGGCGCCGGACATGACGCCCTGGGCCGCGAAGTGCAGGGCCTGCTGGGACGAGCCACATTGACGGTCGATGGTGGTGGCGGGCACCGATTCGGGCCAGCCGGCTGCGAGTACGGCGTTGCGCCCGACGTTAAAGGCCTGCTCCCCGACTTGGGAGACACACCCCATGATCACGTCGTCCACGACCGCGGGATCAAGGTGGTTGCGACTCGCGAGGGCCTTTAAGGCCTCGGACGCGAGGTCGACCGCGTGCCAGTTCTTAAGCTTGCCGTTGCGCTTGCCCCCCGGGGTCCGCACGGCGTCGACGATGACTGCAGTTGGCATCGCTCTCCTTCGTTCCAGGTGGGCACTACCCACCGCGCGAAGCCTAGACGCGACCTCGTTGTAGCGTTTCGGTCGTGAACGAGCGACGCAAAGACATGGACCGTTGGCTCGGTGACGGCGGCATGGCGCTGATCAGTGCGGTGGGTGGATCCATCGATCACTACGGCGTCGACGGCGAGGACCTGGGGTGGGCGAGCGGCACCTTCACCCCGACCAACCTGGCCTGTAACCCTCACGGCACGGCGCAGGCCGGCGTGCACGCGCTGTTGCTGGACGCGGCGATGAACTTCTCCATCAACGCGGCCCTGCCGGGGCGGGACCGTACCCAGGGCACCATCGAGATGACCACCGAGTTGCTGCGCCCGGCGGTGCTCGGCGAACCCTACGTGTTGCGCGGGGAGGTCGTGCGTCTCACGCGCCAGATTGCCTTCGCCGAAGCCACGCTCAGCGCGGGCGAGGGCAAGTTGGTCAGTCGTTCGAGCGGCACGTTTCTCATCCAGCGTGACGAGCCCGCTGGCTGAGTCGGAGGTAGTCGCGCGTCCCGAGGGCGACGACGCCCAACACGAAGAACGCACCGAAAAAGAGCGCGACGTTACCCGGTCCCCAGCCGAGTCCCCCGTGGTCGGGCGGCATGGCGAGGTAGTCGGCGAAGGACGCGCCGAGCGGGCGCGTGAGCACGTAGGCAGTCCAGAACATCGTGATCGCGTTGAGTCGAAACACCGCGAAGCCCACGACCGGGAGAGCGAAGATGAACGCGAAGAGGATCCCCGACGTTAGGTACCCCAGGCCGAACGTGCTCGCCGTGAGGTCACCGACTGCGGTTCCCAGCGCGAAGGTCGTCGTGATCGTCGCCCAGTAGAAGAGCTCGCGTCGCGTGCTGGTGATGGTGTGGATCGAGAGCGTGTGCTCGACGCGCGACCAGGTCAAAAAGTCGGCCGCCAAGACGACGGCGAAGCCGCTCGCCGAGACCACGTAGGGGACCCCGAGCCCCACGTGTAAGACGTCGGCGCACATCGTGCCAAAGATGCTCACCATCACGACGGCCGACCAGTAGGGGACGATGAAGTAACGGGGCTTAGCGAGCTGCCACCACAGCACCGCGAAGAACACGAGTGCTCCGCAGACCACCGCGAGCTCGGGATTGAAGCGGTGGACGAAGAAGTCTGACGTCGCTTCACCCATGGCGGTGGTGAGGAGCTTCAGGAACCAGAAGAACCCGTCGACGGAGGGCACCTTGGAGTCGCGAAAGGTTCGTCGAAGGTCGAGGGACATGCGAAGTCAAATTCTAGATTTCCCGTCGCACCCGACGGGTCGCTAGCGTCGACCTTCCTCGTTGCGTCGCTCGGCCTCAATAAATGATTCGCGCGCGCCGTCGTCTTCGGGGTCGGCGTTCGCTCGGAGCTCTTTGGCGTATAGGTCGCGATCGTGGCGTGGCTGTTCGCCCATCGGACTGGCACCGGAGTCGAGAGCACTGGGGCCGATCAGTGCGGAACCGTCGGTCTCTCTCATCTCCGCCGCCTCCTCTTGGGGGTAGGCCGGGGCGTTGGTCGTTCGTCGCCGACGAAAGAGTCTCACGCCCCGAACCCTAACGCAGTGTGGCGAGCTCGCAGCTACCAGGCGACGTGGTGGCGACGTGGTGGGGACGTGGTGGGGCTAGTAAGAATCGAACTTACGACCTCGTCATTATCAGTGACGCGCTCTAACCGACTGAGCTATAGCCCCGCAGGGGTACCAATCTACACCAGGCCTTCGACGTTCCCGGGGGCCGGTGGGTCCCAGAGTTTCGCGGACATCGACTGACTGGCCGTGGCGAGCAGCGACCCGTCGCGACTCCACAGGAACGCCGTGCCCTGGGAGAAGCCCCGCACGAGGGCGTGCATGTGCGTGTCGACGAGCACCCATTCGGTCGGAGCTAAGTCGGCGATGCGGATCGTGTTGTCGAGGCTCTGACCGATCGTGCGACGTCCGAGCGGCTCGCTGGCGCCGCTCGCGAGGAGGTCGCCGAAGATGGCCAACGTGGCGGCCGAGGGCTCCAGGTGATTCGGCACCCTCGCCCACAGCGCCGAGTTGGGAGAGCCCGGCGTGCCGTCGAGGTCGACAAAGTCTCGACCTCGCGCGATGCGGGTCTCGATGTGGTCGAACACCGACTGCTCGACGAAACGTGGCGCCGAGCGAGTCGGACACTCTTCGGGCGCGGGCACGTCGGGCATGACCACCCAGGGAGTGGGAGCGTTCAACGCTCCCCTGCCGAGGGCGGCGTTCACCGTCAGGATCTCGCGACCCTCCACGGTGGCGGTGGCGCGCGCCTGGGTGACTCGCCGACCCACCGCCGCGAGGTTCACCCGCACCTCGACCTCGCTGTCGAGTGGCGCGAAGGAGAGGTAGTGGGCGGCGGCGTAGATCGTCGGTCGCTCGCTCGCCGCTTCCAAGGCGACGACGCCGGCCGCGAGTCCGCACCCGCCGAAGAGAAAGTTTCCCGGTGTGATGAGCCGCCCGGTGACACGAAAGCGCCACGTCACCTCGTCCACGCGCTCGATCTCGAGGAAGTCGCGCATGTCCACGACGTCGAAGGCTACTGGGGACCTCAACGCTCGCGGTTCGGACCACCGAGCGACGTGAGAGCCTTTGGTAGAATTGGTCCCGCGGGGATGTAGCTCAGTTGGTAGAGCGCGGGCTTTGCAAGCCTGAGGTCGTGGGTTCGATCCCCATCGTCTCCACTGATTTACCTGCTCAAGGCTTATTTAGGGCCGCTCCACCGCGCGGTAGTGCTCGCGCCAGATGAGCCGGTAGACCCGGGTGCGCCGGGGGATCGATCGTAGGCCCGGGATGAAGGGCACGAGCAGCAAGACCACCGAGAGCAGCATCATCAGCGCCCAGACCAGCACGTCGCCGTTGCCACTCGAGTTAAAGGGCGGGATCTGGTACCAGAACGTGTAGAGCCAGAGCCAGGCCTGACCGGGGTAGTTCCCGGTTTCGTTCATCATGCCCCACTGGTCACCACCGAGGTGCTGCGCGGTGGCCTGGGTGCCGAGATAGTTGCCGTCCTCTAAGAACAGGAGCGGCAGCGTGTAGTCGGTGTCGTAGAAGCCGTTCTCGTTGCCGAGCGCTTGGTCCAACGCGCCCGATCGAGCCATGGTCAGAAGACTCTGCATGAGTACCGGGACCGGGCCGGCGCCGGCGACGACGGGCTCGATCGTGCCGCCGCGCACGTGCAGTCGGCCGGACGCCGCGCCGTAGGCCTTGAGCCAGGTCGCACGGGTCGAGGACGACGAGCTCGACCACGCGCGCAGTGCCGCGGTGAGGCCCGGCTGTGGGGGGAGCGCTCGAAGGGGATCGATGACGAAGTCCTTCACCGTGTTGACGGGGATGGTCACCCCGACCCACTTCGCCAGCGAGAGCGGCCCGAGCTGCTGACCCACCGACGCGTGGTTGTACGGCGCGCCGTAGGTCGCGGTCTCCGAGGTCTGATTCAACTGACTGAAGGCGTCCTGGGTGAAGTCGAGCGGGGCGGCGTTCGACCACGACTTCACCGTGATGGCGGGTTCGTCGGGCGACCCGAACACGATCGCGAGCACCAGGGTCAGGATGGCTACTACGAGCAGGGCGATGGTGCCCTCTTTGAGAATGTCGTAGGGCGAGTAGCCACCCTTCCAGGGTGCGACGTCGACGTCGGGCCGGTGCTTCGAGCGACTCACGCGGTCACCTCGCTCGTCTCGCTCTTCTCTTCAAATGGGGGGACCACACCCTTGACGCGAACGAGGAGCACGTGCAGCGCGGTCAACAGGACCGCCGCGATCGGCAGGAGGACGATGTGCCACATCAGCATCTGGCCCATGTTGAGGACGTTCCAGTACGCCCCGGCGCCAGTGGCGTCGATGCCGTCTTTGGCCTGGGTGGAGATCCACTGACTGTCGAAGTTGGACTGACAGAGGTACCCGGTGAAGGCGGCCGCGATCGACGTGAGGAAGGTCACCACCCCGGTCATCCACGTCAGGGCGCGCCCACCGCGCCAGGCGGCCATGAAGAACTTGCCCCAGAGGTGCACGACCATGGAGAAGAAGAAGATCTCGACGCTCCACAGGTGCAGGGAGTTGACGAAGAGGCCGACCGATGAGCCGTGCCACCACTGCGGGCCCCGCAGCGCGAGCAGGCAGCCCGAGACGATCACGACCGTCAACGCCGCCATCGTGGTGACGCCGAAGACGTAGATCCACGAGGAGACGTAGGTCGGTTGGGTGTCGGGGAGGAGTCGCTCGGGGGGCAGCAGGCGCACCAGGCGCCGGCGCACTCGGGCGGTCCACTGGCGTTCGAGGTCGGAGTAGCTCACTGGTGTTCTCGTCGGCGACGGCGGCCGGGGAAGGGCAGCACGAGGGCGAGTATGAACGTCACGACCATCAGCACCACGACCACGAAGTTGGCCACGCTGATATCGATGAAGTGCCAGTGGAGGTAGTGGCCGAGCGTGTTAAGCGGCAACAGCGCCGCCAGATGAGTGAACAACATCGTGCCCTCCTGAACGCCCCGATTGAGCATCACACGTCAACCAAGCACGCCACTAGGGCCAAAGGTCCCAACGTTGGGAGGATTTGGTCCGTTAACGGGTGGTCGCTACGGGTGCAGACCTTCCTCGTGCGCCTCGTGCGTCGCGGGCTCGAGTTGGAGCGTCGCGTGAGCCACGGCGAAGTGTTCACTCAAACAGCGCTGCAGGGCGTCGAGGATCCGGGGGGCGTAGTTGCTCTCGAAACAGGCCTCGCTCACCACGACGTGCGCCGAGAGCGTCGGTTGGCCCGACGCCACCGTCCAGGCGTGCAGGTCGTGTACGTCGAGCACGTGCTCGACCTCTACCAAGTGCGCACGCACGTCGGCCAGGTCGAGGTGTTCGGGGGCGGCTTGGAGGAGGATCGTGCCCGCGTCACGGAGCAGGCCCCAGGCCGAGCGAGCCATGAGGACCACGACGAAGAGCGAGGCGACCGCGTCGGCGCGTTCCCAGTGGCTGACCATCAGCACCACGCCCGCGATCGCCGTGGCGGCGAAGGCGTAGAGGTCGCTCAGTACGTGAAGGAAGGCTCCCCGCACGTTGAGGTTCCGGCGGTCGGCCCGGGCCAGTACGGAGGTGGCGGCCAGGTTCACCGCAGCCCCGACGAGGGCCACCGCCAGCACGACGCCGCCGTCGACGTGATGCGGCGACACGAGTCGCTCGATCGCCTCGACAGCGATGAGCAGGGCCACGGCGACCAGGGTGACGCCGTTCACGGCGGCGCTGAGGATCTCGGCCCGCTGGAGCCCGAAGGTCCACCGCCCTTCGGCGGGCCGCTTCGCGAGCCGCAACGCCCACGCACTCATCGCCAGAGCGACCACGTCGCTGACCATGTGCCCCGCGTCGGCGAGGAGTGCGAGGGAGTGGCCCAGCAGCGCCGACACGACTTCGAACACGAGAAAGGCGAGAAGGAGCACGAGGGCGACCAGCACGCGGCGTTCGTCGCTCGAGCGTCGCGCGCGCGAGGGACCGGTCACCGCGCGCGAGGAGGCGTGAGCGAGTCGATGGTCACTGGTTCATTGTCCCACGAGTACCGCGAAAGGACTACGCGAGTTTCGCTGCGGGGAGATTGTCGCGCGTGGACTCCGCCTCGCGCGAGGTACCCGGTTCGCGGTCTCGCGCGTGCTGTCGAAGATTGAACTGGGTGACGCCAATGGTCAACGCGACCGCACCCGCGGCGTGAATCTCCACCAGCCACGCGGGGAGGTGCGTGAGGTACTGCGTCGCGCCGATGGCGGCCTGGACGAGCGAGATGGCTACCAAGCGGCGAACCCCGAGCTTGAGCGCGCTCGGTGCGCCGCTGCGCCAGATCGCCACCAGCATCCCCGTTACAAGTCCGATGAAGAGCACGGCCGCGAGCGAGTGGACCCAGGCCGCCGAGGAGAGCGCGAAGGGGAGGCGACGCGCGACCAGTTGGCCCTGGGACGAACCGGCGTGCGGCCCCGAGCCCGAGGTCGCGGTCCCGGTCAGGACCAGGACGAAGAAGGGCAACCACAGCCACCGCGCGACGAGTCGGAAGTAGGGATCGCGCACGTCGTCGCGACTCCCTGGGCCGTAGAGGTACTTCGAGTGGTGGTAGAGGGTGGCGCCGAGCACGACCATTACCAAGCTGAGGACGAGGTGGAGCGAAACGAGGTACGGGTTGAGCTTTGAGTAGACGACGAAGGCGCCCAGTACCGCGTTGGCCACCACCCCAAGGATGAGTGAGCCCGCGAGCACCTCGAGGTCGCGCCGTCGGTGCTCGCGGCGCAGGGCCGCGACGAAGGTCGCGCCGACAATCAGAATCAACGCCAGGGTCACCACTCGATTCCCGAACTCGATCTGGGAGTGGATCGACGAGGACGCCACGACCTGGTGCTTGAAGCACGTGGGCCAGTCGGGACAGCCCAGCCCCGATCCCGTGAGGCGTACGGCCTCGCCGGTGAGGATTATGGCGATCATGGAGAGGAACGACGCGAGGGCGAACCAGCGAAACACCGGTCCCGTCACGCGACGGCGCGTCAAAGAGGGCACCGACCCAGCCTAGGTAATCCGACGACTCGTAGAATGTCCCGCGTGACCGTCTCCGCACCCGCTTCCTACTCGGTGGGTGAGGTCCTTCGGGGGTACCTCGCCCTGACCAAACCGAGGATCATCGAGTTGCTGCTCGTGACCACGGTGCCCACGATGATCGTCGCGGCCGGGGGGTTCCCCAAGTTGTGGCTCATCGTCGCCACGCTGATCGGCGGCACGTTGGCCGCGGGCGGCGCGAACGCGTTCAACATGGTGCTCGACCGCGACATCGACGCGATCATGGAGCGCACCAAGAAGCGACCCCTCGTCACGGGCGTGATGACGGCGCGCTCGGCCGCGCTCTTCGCGTTCGCGCTCGAGGCGGTGGCCTTCGCGGTGCTGGTGCTGTGGGTCAATCAACTGTCGGCCTGGCTGGCCCTCGCGGCGACGGCCTTCTACGTGGTCGTCTACACCATGATCCTCAAACGCCGTAGCAAGCAGAACATCGTGATCGGCGGCGCGGCTGGTGCCGTGCCGGTCCTGATCGGGTGGGCCGCGGTGACGAACTCCCTCGGGTGGACGCCCGTGTTGTTGTTCCTCGTGATCTTCATCTGGACGCCACCCCACTTCTGGGCGCTGGCCGTGCGCTACCGCGACGACTACCAGGCCGCCAACGTGCCCATGATGCCGGTCGTCGCGTCGCTTCGTCGAACGACCTTGGAGATCCTCGTCTACACCGTCATCATGTGGGCGCTGACGCTGTTGATCGGTCCGAGCGCGCACTTGGGGTGGATCTACGCCGTCTCGGCGACGGTGCTGGGCGCGCTCTTCACCTTCTACGCGCTGCGGCTCTATCGCCACGCGCGCGTCGACAAGGCCAACGTCGCCGAGGCCATGCGGCTCTTTCACTTCTCGATCACCTACCTCTCGGCCCTGTTCATCTTGATGGCGGTGGACGTTCTTGTCCGACAGCATTAGCCCGGCCCGGCGTCCGTCCAGGAAGTTGCTCGTCTCCCTTGGCGTCGGTGCGGTGATCGCGGTCGTCGTGATCGCGGTCGTCTCGGTCCTCACGGGCGGCAAGGTCACCGACCGGGGCGGCCAGAGCGTCTCGCCCCTCGTGGGCACGACCATCAAGCCCTTCAGCGGCACCGGGGTCACCGCCGCGCGCGTGCGCGCGCCCTGGGCCAGCGGTCACCCCACGGTGATGATCTTCTTCGGGAGCTGGTGCACGATCTGTCACACCGAGATGCCGACGATCTCGGCGTACCTCCGCGACCACGACGTGGCGCCCGTGGCGGTGCTGGGCGACGACAACAACGAGCCCCTCGGGGACGCGAAGGCCTTTGTCCAGAAACTCGGCCTCACCTTCCCGGTGATCTCGGACCCGAACAACGCCATCTCCGTGGGCGTGTTCAAGTTCACCTTCGGCGATCCCGAGACGGTTTTCTTGAACGCTCACGGTGAGGTCAAGGAGGTCCACCTCGGGGCGATCTCGATCAAGGACCTCAAGGCTGGTATCGCCGCACTGACGTCGGTTTAGTCGAAGCGGAAGGTGCGGGCCGCGAGCAACGGCGCGACGACCGCCCAAGCCACCAGAGAGAGCCAGTCGGCTCTCGTGGGGGCGACCCCGTGTCCGAGCACGAGGTGCAACGCCTGGGCCATCGCGCCCGAGGGCAGCGCGATCACCGCGCGGCGAATCGCCGACGGCAGCGACGTCAACGGCAGCACGATGCCCGACAGCAGTAACAAAACGAGGTAGAGGCCGTTACTCGCGGCGAGGTTCACCTCGGCGCGCAGTCGACCCGCGAGCGCGAGTCCGATACCCGCACAGCCCGCCGACCCGAGGAGCAGCGCCGCGGCGACCTCGAGGAACCCCAGCGCGCCTCCGCGCGGTCGCCAGGTGAGGGTGAGCGCCACGAGGGTGAGGACGACCACCTGGAGGACCTCGGTCACGAGGACCCCCGCGATCTTCGCGCCGATGAGACGGCGTTGACCGAGCGGGGTCACCCACAGTCGCCGGAGCACGCCCGAGGATCGCTCGAAGCCCGTCGCGATCGACAGCGCCACTAGCGAGGTCGACAGCACGCACAACGTCAAGATGCCGGGTGCGACGAAGTTGACCCGGCGACCACCGGGGTTCGCGGTCACGTGGGTGAGCGAGAAGAAGAGCAGCAACAACACCGGAATGCCGATGGTGAGCAGCAAGGTCTCGCCGCGTCGGATCGTCA
>Ga0181525_10002594_pt1 | contig 14683 bp, 13 predicted proteins | sample PEATcosm2014_Bin_48_FD_121100 | JGI IMG/M metagenome (GOLD analysis project Ga0181525, IMG submission 121100) | Peatland microbial communities from MTU Mesocosm Facility, Houghton, MI, USA - PEATcosm2014_Bin06_10_metaG | ecosystem: Environmental > Terrestrial > Soil > Wetlands > Peat | place...
GCAAACGCTCGTCATACTGCGCGCGCGATTCGCTCGTGCGATCCCACGCCACGCATCCGACAGGGATTCCCGCGCGTCGCGACCGCTCGAGCGCGCCGGCATCGACGTTATTGGATAGTACCGCACGCACGTCGAGCGGCAGTCCCGCGGCCGCTGCGTCGATCACCGCCTGCGCGTTGGTTCCGCTCCCCGAAGCAAGAATAATCGTACGCACGGGCTTTGAGATGTGCGCGAGCGGATCGAAGCGTTCCGCGATCGTGGCTCCCGTGGTTCGTTCGTAATACCGAATCAAACGCTCCGAGCCGACCGCCGCAATCAACGCCCGCACATACCCTTTGCAATGCAACTCATACAACGCAAGCGTCATGGTTGCAGGCCCAACCGTGCCCCCGCGATGCTGCGGGTCGACGCCGAACGGCCCGAAGATTCCGGTTCCCGGGCGGCCCGCTTCGCCGCGCAACCATGCAAACGACGGCGATTTCACATCGAACGACGCAAACGCCACCGGCGCGCCCTCGCGCGTGACGATCACGTTCGACGATGCGTATGCTTCGCTGCTCCACGTTCCGCCAAACGCATCGTCGATCCACGCCAGCGTCCGATCGTCGGCTCCATCGCGAATTTCCGTCGCGAACCCCGCGCCCGCCAACAGAGACTTTGCGTGCGCCGCGGCCTCGAATCCATGCCGCTCGCCAAGATCGAGAACGAGGTTGACGAACTCGCTCACGGCGCGCTAGCCGCGCGCTTCGTGAATGACGACCTGCGGCTCGTTCTCGTTGCGCGCCTCGATCCAGCCGATCACTTTTGCGCCCGGCGCGGCTGCTACGGCCTTCTGCGCGTCGCCGAACGGCACGACCAGCGTGTAGCCGATGCCCATGTTGAGGGTCCGATATTTTTCCTCGTACTTTAGATTGCCGCGCTTGACCAGCTCGGTCATGATCGGCGGCACGTTCCAGCGCGACGCCTCGAAGATGGCTTTCACGCCGGGCGGTAGCGTTCGCGGAACGTTCTCGAGCAAACCGCCGCCCGTAATGTGCGACATCGTTTTGACACGCGCGACTTTTTGAATCGCACGCACGGCATCGTAGTACGACGGATGTTCGGCTAATAGCGCGTCGGCGTACGTCGAGTCGCCGAACGGTGCGTTCCATTCGTCGCGCGGAATGAGAGCGCGCGCGAGTGAATAGCCGTTGGTGTGAAGCCCGATCGCGGGCAACCCGATAATCGCGTCGTTTGGTTCGAGCGATTCCGGTTTCGGCACGTCGTCGACGTTTACGATGCCGACGATCGTGCCGGCCAAATCGAAGTGACCCGGCGCGTAGAGTCCCGGCATCTCCGCCGTCTCCCCGCCGAGCAACGCACAGTTGTGCGCGCGGCACGCGTCCGCACAGCCTTGTACGACGGCAGCCGCAACCGCCGAATCGAGTTTCCCGACCGCAAAGTAGTCGAGGAAAAACATCGGCGTCGCATTCACGACCAGAATATCGTTAACGCAGTGATTCACGAGGTCGCGTCCAACGCCGTCATAGCGTTGCAACTCCGCCGCGATCAGGATCTTGGTCCCGACGCCGTCGGCCGAGGCGACGAGTGCCTGATTTCCGCCACCCGGCAGGCGAAACACGCCGCCGAATCCGCCGATCGCGTCGAGCTGGTCGGGGTGACGCCACGCGCCAAGCACGCCCTTGTAGCGCGCGACGGCCTCGTTGCCGGCCTCAATATCCACGCCGGCCCGCGCATACGCGTCCGGCGTCCGACTTTTATCGCTCACTTAACACGCGCTCCCGGGGGGCTTGCGCCCGTGGCGCACGAATGATTTTTGTAATCTTCGCCATCTCTGGCGTAATAGTTCACCCAATTGAAAGGTAGCCCATGCAAGTCCGTATCGCTACAGACGCGCCGACCGCCGTGCGCGCGGGCGCAATCGTCGTTCCGGTCTACGCCGATGGCGAACTGACGGGCGCGGCGAAGGCACTCGACGCCGCGCTCGATGGCGCGATTGCCGACGTCCGTACGTCGGGCGAGATGAAAGGCAAACTTGCCGAGCTCGCGCTCGTTCACGCCAAGGATCAGCCCTTCCACCGCGTGCTGTTAGTCGGTCTGGGCGACGAATCGAAATCCGAACTGCATCATTTGGCGCGCCTTGCCGGCGCCGCAGTGCGCTATCTCGCCCGCCGCGGCATCAAAGACATCGCCATCGCTCTTCCGCCTCATGCAAAGGGCAAAGAACTGATGAGTGCATCGTTCGTGGCCGAAGGCGCGATCGCCGGAACGCTCGACACGACGCTGTATCAGGAGAAACCGGAAAAGAGCAGCGCGGTCGATACGGTCACGGTGCTCGTGGGCGACCTCAACGCGAAGCAAGTCGAGGCCGGCGTCGAGCGCGGAACGATTCTCGGCGAAGCGGTCAACTTCGCGCGCCGTCTCGCGCTCACTCCCGCCAACGACATGACGCCGACGGTCCTTGCCAAAGAGGCGAAGAAAGCCATGAAGAGCGTCGATATCGACATCGACGTTCTCGATGAAGACCAGGCGCGTAAGGAAGGCATGGGTTCGTTTCTCTCGGTCGCACAGGGCAGCGAGCAGCCGCCAAGATTTATCGTGATGACGTACGAAGGCGATCCGGGCAGCAAAGAAAAGCTCGCGCTCGTCGGCAAGGGCATCACCTTCGATACCGGTGGCATTTCTCTCAAGCCGCCGGAGCGCATGGAAGAGATGAAGTACGACATGTCGGGGGGCGCCGCCGTGATCGCGACAATGACGGCGATCGGAAAACTCAAGCCGAAACTCAATGTCATCGGTCTGGTTCCTGCAACGGAAAACATGCCGAGCGGTAAAGCGACGAAGCCGGGCGACATCGTCAAGGCGATGAACGGTAAAACCATCGAGGTCATCAACACGGATGCCGAGGGGCGATTGATCCTGTGCGACGCGCTGTGCTACGCGCAGAAACTCGGCGCAACGAAGATCATCGATTGCGCGACGCTGACCGGCGCGGTCGTGATCTCACTCGGACATGCGGCGACTGCCGCGATTACCAACAACGATGAGTTCGTCAAGGAATTTATCGAAACGACGAAGGGAACCGGCGAACGCTATTGGCACATGCCGCAGTACGAAGAGTACCTGACCGCAATGAAGAGCGACATCGCCGATCTGAAGAACACGGGCGGCCGTCCGGCCGGAACGCTCACGGCGGGCGCCTTTCTCAAAGCCTTCGTCGACGAAAAGACCCCATGGATTCACCTCGACATCGCCGGCACCGCGTACCTCGATAACGAGTCGGCGTGGCTAGCCAAAGGCCCCACTGGCACCCCCGTCCGTGCGCTGGTGACCTTCGCGGAGTCTTTGGCACCGTAGTCGCGGCGATCGCTTTCGCCGGCAATCTACACCGCGACGATCGGGGGCGGGCCTTCGAACGTTTCCGGGTGTTCTATCGCTTTCGTGACGGCGGGGTCCGGTGCGTAGCTGCGCAAGATGAGATAAAACGCTCCCGGCGGCGCAGGGAGCCAATTCGCCGTCTTCTCCCCGCCCGGATCGTCGCGTTGCACGTAGATCGTAAACGAACCGTCGGCATTTTTCTGCAGGGTGTCGTCACCGCCAAGCGCGTAGCGGTCGATCGCGTTAGGAACCGTATACTTCGTGACGTTGTCATACATCGTCAGCGACCAGAAGCCGGGCGGCACGACTTGCGCGTAGGTCATCGGTTGAGTAAACGTAATCGCATATCGCTTCGCGCCGGTCAGCGTCCCGCCGCCGGAATCGAATACCCCGGCATAATACAGCGCCTCCGCGATGGTATTCGCGGTAAGGCCCGCGACCGCAACGAGAGCGCGAGACATGTAGTCCGCGCCGGCTTTACCTGTATCGGCGGGCAAGATGGCCCAGCCTTTGGCAATCCGCCCGATCAGCGGAACCGACACTCGCATCGTCGCCCCGAATCCCGAAACCGCGCGATTCATCTCGCCGAGGAGCAGCGGTCTTAGGCTCTTCTTGTCCCACGGCTTCCCCAACTCGATTCCGAGATACTTGAACGACGGAAGCACCGATTCGATCTCGCTCTTGGGAGGCGGATTTTCGTTCATCGCCGCAGCGAAGATCGACCAAAACTGCGACGGATCCGTGAACTGCATCTGGCTGCTGGCTACGTTCGGATTCACGTTCGGTACTTCGTAGTCGTACGCCGCCGCCTTCGGCGCGGGGCCGCCGTTGTATTGCGTCAGCGGCTGCAGCTTGATGCCATGCAGCACTTGGCGGGCTCCCGGCAGGTCGGCCGCGTTTTTCACGTGCACCCGCGGTTGAATCTCGATCCAACGCGTCGGACAATCGATACGAATCACGTTGGGCGGCAGTTTGCCGGTCCACCCCGGTCCGACCAGCGCGAACGTGCCGCCCTTGTATCCCGCATACTCGCCAACGGGATACGCAAACGAGTTGGTCCACATGTCGACGAGTTGAATCATGTAATACCGCCCGCGCGAATCGGGCGCCGTCAGAATGTACGGCTCGCGGGCAAGATCGATGAACCCGAACCCGTAGATGACGTTGACGTTCGGCGTCACGTATCCCGATTGCGCCGCCACTTCGGGGCTCGCGATATCGTCGAAGCGCCAAATGTCTCCGGGCCGGGCCTTTGCCTTCGGGCTCAGCGCCACCGTCGAACGCAGGTTGTACATCGCGACGAGCGGCGCGGCGTACGTTACGGCTTGAAGCGCGAGCGAACCGGCCCACGCGCGCACCTCCTGGAGGCTCTGGAACTGCTCCACCGGATTTGGCAGGCCAAACGGCATCGATTGGCAGTCGGCAAGGATCAACGAGGCGGCAACGGTAGCGCCGCCGGCTAAAACGGTCTTACGGTCCATGCTCGCTAGCATAGCAAGTTTCGGGTAGGCCCGCGCGCCATGCGGCAGTATTGTGGATGGAGTAATGGATACCGACTACGCCCGCGTCGCTAAAGCGATCGCCTATCTCACCGACCACCGCGACGAGCAGCCCTCACTCGATCGCCTCGCGGCCAGCATCGGGTTGAGCCCCTTCCACTTTCAGCGCACGTTTCGCAAATACGCGGGCGTCACACCGAAGCAGTTTCTCGCGGCGCTCACGCTCGAATCGGCGAAAGCGTTACTCTCGCGCGACGCAAGCGTCGTCGACGCCGCACTCGACGTCGGGCTTTCAGGCCCCGCGCGCCTGCACGATCACTTCGTGACGATCGAAGCGATGTCGCCCGGCGAATATAAAACCGGCGGCGCGGGGTTGCACGTCACCTATGGGTCCACGCTCACGCCGTTCGGCACGATGCTCGTCGCCACGACTACGCGCGGCATCGCGATGCTCGAGTTCGTGGAAACTACGCGCGATTTCGATCCGGCTTTAACCGACCTCCCGAACGCGCGGTGGGAACGCGACGACGGCGTCGCAGAACGTTTGGCGCCACGGATCTTCGGCGACAAGGCGACGGGAGCCATACGCGTGCACGTACGCGGCACGAACTTTCAACTACGCGTGTGGAATGCGCTGTTGCATGTACCCGAGGGTGGGGTACGCACCTATGGGCAACTCGCCGCGTCGATCGGCGATCCCAACGCCGCACGCGCCGTCGGTAACGCCCTCGCGCACAATCCCGTGGCAGTACTCATCCCGTGCCATCGCGTCATCGCGAGCAACGGGATCGTCGGGAGCTACAAATGGAGCAGCGCCCGTAAACGGGCGCTGCTTGCCTGGGAAGCCGCAAAAACCGGCTAGGCCGGTGCGCGAGACCCTAGGTTCCGACCGTTATGGTGATCGGTTTTGTAACGACGCCCGTGTTCACGTCATCGAGATAGAACGTGCACGTGCCTGCGGCTTCGGCAGTTATCGTGAATCCCTGCTGATACGTGGTGGTGTTGAAGGTGCCGCTGGGTACAACCGTTGCATCGACCTGCGTGGGAGTTACGGAATCGTAGCACGTTTCGTCGGCTCCCTCGAATCCCGATTCGGCATCCATTCCCGTCGTCGTGGCGCCCCAATCGGAGCCGGTCAACGTTTGCGTGGAATTGGTGCTCGCACTGAGGGGTGGGCCCGATGGAGTCGACGCGGCAACCGGCGCCACATTGTAGGTGTAGGTCTGCGTGTATGGCCCCGAGACGCCAATCGTCGCGCCCGCCGTGAGGTTATTTGCGACGACGATCGTCGGTGGAGTCGCTCCTGGCGCAGGCGCACTCAGGCCCGAGCTAATGTTTGCGTTCACCATAAAGACGCAATAGTCCCATTCGTATCCGCTATTCGGTATCGACGCGGTCTGCGCAAACGCGGGCAGTCCTGGCGGGGTACTTGGCACCGGCTGGAGCGTGATACTCGATGTTGATGCGGCAAGCGTGATTGGGGTCGGGCTTCCGTTCACGTCGACAAAAGGCAACGGCGTTGCGTCGTAGTCGAGGAACGCTCCACTTGCGTCGCAGAACTCGGGCGCCAACACGACCGATTGTGCGAATCCCGCAGTAACGACGATGCGAGATGTGCCGGTGTCGTTCGATTGGTCGATATTGAAGTTAGCGGTCGGCCCGTACCAATAGGTCGCACAGTCGTAAAACTGGCCGCCTGCGACGGGGCCGAGTCCGAGAGTGAGGTTCGTAACGCCTCCAAGCGTAGGCGTCGCGGTGGTCGTGCCAACCGCGAGTATGACCGAATTGCTCGGGAAGCCCGTGCCATATCCCGCCGAGCTTTCGCCCGTTGGTTTCTCGTCTACCTCGGTTGCAACGATAGATTCGCTGGCACCAACGGTCGGGATGGTGAGCTCGCACGTTCTGATCGGTCCGTTCGACGTGCAAAGGACTGAAGAGCTCGACAAATCCGCATAGATTGTCTGCGTCGTCCCCGCGGTTACGGCGACCTGGAGGCCATTCGCGGCGGTCGAGACGTACATACGATGCTTCGACAGCGATAGGTGCCGCGTTTTTGCCCCACCCTTGCGCGCCGGCGCCGCCGTATCGATCTTTACCGTGAGGTGCGTGCCAGACTGCGCCGTCGTGCCTGGGTTGGCGGGAGACCCACTGCTGGGAAGCGCCGCCGATCCGCCGCCACCGCCGCCGCATGCGACCAGAGATGCCGCAGCTAGGAGTGCGCTGCCCAACGCGAGAGTGGTAATCGTACCTTTTTTCATGGCTCGCTACTCCTTATTTCCGGGGCTTGCCGTAGACGGAGAGATTTGTGGTCGAAACCGTGACCGGAATTGTAATCGCCGCCGAGTTTGCATCGGTGACGGTCACCGTACATGCGCCGCTTTCATCGCCGGGCGTCACCGTGAACGTCACGGCCGCTCCCGCCGACGCAGGGGTCCCGCTCGCGGGGCTCACCGTCGCCACCACGTTCCCAGGCGGGGTCGCGGTCGGAGTCGGTGCCGGGCTGGGATTCAGCGTGCACGAGATCGATGATGCAAACGCCGCCGAGTTGCCGGTCTCGCTCACCGTAAACGTCCCGGCGCTGCCGCCGGCGGTAAGCGTGAGCGAACTCGGTGATGCAACGGGCGTGGGTATCGGCGTCGGACTTGGCGTAGGCGTCGCGCTGGAAGCATACAGGGCGGCGAGCGCCGGTTGCGATGGCGTAATCGGAATCGAACCCGGAATCGACACAAACGTAACGGTATCGCCGCTCACGGTCGCCGGGCCGTCGGCGGGCGTAATCCATTCCGTTCCATTAAAATATGCGAGATAATAGGAATCGCCGGGCGTCACCGAGCTCAGTGTAAACACAAATTCGGGCACCGCGCTCAACGTCACCGACGACGTGCTCGTCAGTTCCACGTAGGCAATTGGTGCGGGCGTCGCGGTCGCGTCCTCGCGTCCCCTAGCTAACGGCGTCGAGCCACTCGGTGCGGACACCGAAATCGTCTCGGTAACCGATGCCGCCACGTTGGCTACCGGTAAGGTGCTCACGAGTGAAACGCCCGTCGTGGTCACCTTTGGAATCGTGACGGTCGTTGTCGTCGAGGTTGTAACCGTGGCCGAGGATGGCGCAGGCGTGGGAGTCGGAACCGCAACGAGGGGTGCCTGCGTGCTCGTACATGCCGCTACGGCCACTACCGCAGCAAAAAACACGCCCAATCCGGCATATCGTTGAAAAACGGAAATACGCATGTGATTAAAATCTTTCACTGCGGAAGACGACGGTCAGGCGACTCTCGAAAAATCACGAGCACCTATCCCTATCATGTAGGTATCGCAACGGTTGCGTGCGCTTGGTCTCTTCTCCTTCGCTATGCGAGCCGGCCCCCAGAGCAATCAAGCGGGCAGAAAAGTAAATCCAGATTCCTGAGCCAGCACGATCGCCGCCGTCCCCGACGGAACAACCGTGGTGCCGGCCACGAAATGGGTGCGGAAGTCGTTGTAAACTCCGGCCGGATCCAGATTCGACGCTGTTGCAAGCTCGCGCGTCAATCCGTTGAGCGCATTGTTACAGACGAGCCACGAAGCGCCCCGGCGGGTGAGCGCCTCAACGCTAAAGTCCTCTTGTCCGCCCTTGGCCGGATCGCTGGGCGGCGCCGACGAGCGCGCGCGGTAGAACGGATTCTGCGGCGAGTGAACCATGGTCGGCAGTGGATCGCCCGTCCGATCGAGCACGTCGAAGAGATGGTACTTATCCCACAGCCAATCGTCCGCTGCAAACAGCAATGCGGTGCCGTAAAAAACACACGCGACGTGCAGCGATCCTGCGCCTTCGGCAAACGCGAATTGAAATGCGTTGAGCGTATTACCGGCGTAGCGAAGCGCCGCGCCGCCGTCGATTTTCGGAGCGGCAATGACCTGCTTGTGCCGCGCGGGTTTGCGTAAAATCGCTTCGATGGTCGCCATGTCGGCGGGTGCCCCGGGCCCCGTCGCCCCGGTGGCACAGGCGGTTGCGGCAAGCGTGACGCCGATGGCGCTCGCGGTGAGAAAAGCGGCTCGGGTCGTGTTCGAGCCCATGTCGTTACGGTCCATGGCCGGGGGCTTCGCCCGTACGTGCAGTACCCGCCTGCCCCCGGGCCGAAGCGGCAGAGAGCCATGGCACATGCAAACTCCGTTCGCGACGATGCACGCCCGTACGAACCGGCCAAGGGTCCCGCGCTGCGCCGCGTTACCGCCGGCGCCATCAAGCGGCGCAAAGGCGTCGCGCCCGTTCCGATGGTTACCGCCTACGATGCCGCCTTCGGCCACTTTGCGGAAAACGCGGGCATCGATTGGATTCTGGTTGGCGACAGCCTGGGGAACGTGATGCTGGGATTCGACGAAACGACGCCGGTTACGATGGAGATGATGCTCCATCACACGGGCGCGGTTTCGCGGAGCACCTCGCGCGCACACATCGTCGGCGACATGCCCTTCGGTTCGTATCAGGTCAGCGACGAAGAGGCCGTCCGCAATGCGATCCGCTTCGTTAAAGAGGGCGGCGCGCAATCGGTCAAGCTCGAGGGCGGCGTGCACGAGGCGCAGCGCGTCCGCGCGATCGCCCGCACCGGCATTCCGGTCGTCGGCCATATCGGCATCACGCCGCAAACGGCAGGCCTGGGCCCGGGCTATCGCAAGCGCACGCATCGCGACCGGCTCTTCGAAGATGCGCTCGCACTCGAAGACGCGGGCGCTTACGCCATCGTCCTCGAGGTCGTCGACTTCGACATCGCGCGCGAGTTAACCGAAAAACTTTCGATTCTCACGATCGGCATCGGCTCGGGCCCGCACTGCGATTCCCAAGTGCTGGTGCTCCACGACCTGCTCGGCATGTACGAACATTCGCCGCCTTTTGCGAAGCGCTTCGCCGAGCTCGGCACGCTCGCGACCAGCGCGTTGCGCGACTATGCGACGGCCGTCAAGGAACGCGACTTCCCCAACCCGTGACACCTCCCGAGTTCGATCGTGAGTTCCGCGAAAAACTTGCGGAGCTGTTTCGTTGGCGCCGCGACGTGCGCCACTTTCGCCCCGATCCGATCGAACGTGGCACGCTCGAAACGCTCGTCGCGCAGGCCGCGCTCTCGCCTTCGGTCGGCTTTTCGCAACCCTGGCGTTTCGTCAGCGTCGAAGATGCGGCGCGCCGCGCGGCAATCGTGGCCTCGTTCGAACGCGCAAACGCCGATGCGCTGCGCGGCTATAGCGGCGACGACGCCGCCAAGTACGTCACGCTCAAGCTCGCCGGCTTGCGCGACGCGCCGGTGCATCTCGCCGTGTTCTGCGACGAATCGACGGCACGCGGTAAAGGGCTCGGCCGCGCGACGATGCCCGAAACACTCGCCTACTCGGCTGCGAACGCCGTGTATACGTTTTGGCTTGCGGCGCGCGCGGTCGGCATCGGTGCAGGCTGGGTCTCCATCCTCGAACCCGAGGCGGTTACCCAAGCCCTCGAGGTTCCCGGGGAGTGGAAGCTGATCGCATACCTCTGCGTGGGTTATCCGGTTGAAGAACGCGACACGCCCGAGCTCGAACGCGCGCGCTGGGACTCCCGAGACCCCGACGCCTCCCGCCTCTACCAACGCTAAGCCCCGTAGTTCTACGGACGCGGGTGGCCCCGTTGCCCCGGTAGCATCGGAGCATGCAATACACTAAACGTTCTCGCGTCGTCTACTCCATCAGCATCGGAATGCTGTCCGCGCTGTGCGCAACGCTCGCGCTCCTCTCCCACCTCTGCGGCCCCGGTATCCAACTGAATGTCGGTTGGAGCGACGCCGTTACGCTTCTAGCTTATCTTGGCGTCGTTTGGGTGCCGCTCGGTGCGGTCACGGCCGCATTCGTCGCCGCCGGAACCCGCAACACGCTTCGTTCGCCGCGTAACACCGCAATCGGCCTCACGCTGCTCGTCGCGATTCCCGCCGCGTGGTTGATCTACGGCTTCATGCAAATCCCGGGCGGCAACTGTGCGATCTAGGCGTCGACCAAGCTGCGATAGGCAAGCAGAACGTCGCGGCGCGTCACGATTCCGAGCAGACGTTCGTCGCGCGCGTCAACTACCGGAAGCAACGGTGTGAGTTCGTCGGCCATCAGCGTCGCGGCGCGCTCGACCGTGTCGTCAGGTCGAAGCCGGTCGGTAAACGTGTGCAGAATCGTCTCGACCGTCTCATCGCCCTGCCCCGCGGCGAGCGCTCCGGCCAGATCGGCGAGCGACACGATGCCGACGAAGCGGCGGCCTTCGCATACGGGCACGGCCAATTCGCCGGCGTCGGTGTCCCGCAGCGCGACCTCACCGATACGATCGCGCAGTTGCGCTACAAGCGGAGGGTCGCGACGGATCGATTCAACGCTCACGCGCGTCAAGAAGCGCGGCCGCCGCACGCTTTTCCAATCGATCCCGCGCCGGATGAGCTTCATCTCGTAGATCGTCGCGCCCAAGAACTTCCGCCCGAGTAACGTCGCGATCACCACGCACACCATCAACGGCAGGATGATCGTATAATCGTCGCTCATCTCGAACACGATCATGATCGAAGTAATCGGCGCTTCGGCAGCTGCGGAAAACACCGCGGCCATTCCGACCAAACCGTACGCCGCACCAGTTGCCGTCCACGCCGGAAACAGCATGTGCACGGAACGTCCGAACGCATCGCCCAAGAATGCGCCGGTAAATAACGACGGCGCGAAGATGCCGCCCGAACCGCCGCCCCCGAGCGTCAGCGACGTCGCAAGCGGCTTCAGGATCGAGAGCACGACCGCATGCGCGACCGGAACGTGACCGTCCAGCATCTGCTGAATCGAGTCATAGCCTACGCCGAAGATTTGCGGGAACCAGACGCCGATCACGCCGACGAGCCCGAAGCCGACGCCGCCTTTCACCCACGCCGGAATCTTCAACCCCTCGAAGCGGTCCTTGCAGAAATATAGCAAACGCACGAATCCAGTTGCCCAAAGCGCCGCAAGTAAACCGAGCACCGCATAGAGTGCAAGTTCGTAGGGCGAGACGAGCTGAAAAGCCGCTCCGTCGAACGACGGGCGATTCCCCATAAAGGTTCGCCCGATGACCGCAGCAATCACCGACGACACGACGATCGCCGCAAACGAGCGTGGCGCAAATTCGCCGAGAATCACTTCGGCGGCGAAGAACACGCCGCCGATCGGGGCATTAAACGTCGCGGAGATGCCGGCAGCGGCACCGCACGCCACGAGCGTTCGTACGGCCGGAGCCGGGGCGCGCGAAACTTGGCCGATGACCGAGCCGATGGCGGAACCGATTTGAACGATCGGACCCTCGCGACCGCAGCTTCCGCCGAAACCGATCGACGTCGCCGACGCGAGCGCTTTGATCGCGATCACGCGCGGGCGCATCACCCCGCCGCGCAGCGCGACCGCTTCCATCACCTCCGGAACGCCGTGTCCCTTTGCTTCGGGCGCGAACGTCGAAGCGATCCACGCTGCGATCACGCCGCCGAGCACCAGCTGAACCACGATCGACGCGACGCCGATCGCCGCTCCCAAGCGTGCGCCGATGATGTCGAACGCGAGATATTGCTCCCAATAAATGAGTCCGCGGAAAACCACCGCACCGAAACCGCCGCCCAACCCGACCACGATGGCGGCAACCAGCAGAAACGTACTCTGGGAGACCGTGAAGCGGCCGACCCTCATCCAGCTGCAACAACGCGCGTCTCGTGCGCGGCCGGAACGTTCGGATAGACACCGGTGAGGCAACCCAGACACATCTCGTCGCGCTTGCGTCCGGTCGCCTCGACAAGACCCTGCAGGGTGAGGTAGCCGAGCGAATCGGCACCGGTCTTCTCGCGAATCTGTTCGACGGTAAAGTTTGCAGCGATGAGCTCGTCGTACGTCGCCATGTCGACGCCGAGGTAGCAGGGGTGCTTGATCGGTGGAGACGTGATGCGAAGATGCACTTCGGTCGCACCCGCGTCGCGCAGCAAGCTCACGATGCGCGGCGTGGTGGTTCCGCGAACGATCGAATCGTCGACGACGACCACGCGCTGTCCGCGCAGGTTTTCGATTACCGGATTGAACTTCAGCCGCACGCCGCGCGCGCGCATCGACTGATCGGGGCTGATGAACGTGCGCCCGATATACCGGTTCTTGATGAGCCCCTCGATGTACGGCAACCCGCTCTCGTCCGCGTAGCCGATGCCGCCGGGGACCGCGGAGTCGGGAATCGCCATCACAACGTCGGCTTCGACCGGATGTTCCTTGGCGAGCGCGCGGCCCATCGCCAGACGGGCCATATAAATCGACCGCCCGTTGAGTACCGAGTCCGGCCGTGCGAAATAAATGTATTCAAACATGCAGAGCGCGGGATGCGCGCTCTCATTGATCGTTTGGAATGATTCGAGCCCGTCGTGCGAGATTTGCAAGATCTCACCCGGCTCGATGTCGCGAACGTAGCGCGCGCCGATCGTCGGCAACGCACACGACTCAGACGCCACCACGTAACCGCCGCCCTCGCTAAATTCGCCCAAGCACAGCGGCCGCACGCCCCACGGATCGCGAAAGGCGAAGAGCTCGTCCTTGGTGCAAAGCACGATCGAGTACGCACCGCGCGCAACCTTCAGCACCCGCTTGATGCGCTCGACCATCGGGCCGTCGGCCTCGACGATCGTCTTCGCCATCACTTCCGAATCCGAACTCGCCTGCAACGTCGTCGAAGGCGAGAGCGATTCGCGCAGTTCGTCGGTGTTGGTGAGGTTGCCGTTATGCGCGAAGGCGAAATCGCCGATCTCGGTGGATTCGAGCAACGGCTGCGCGTTGACGACCATCGAGGAACCCGTGGTCGAATACCGGGTGTGACCGCAGGCGATATAGCCCGACAGTTCGCCAAGCAGCTCCTCGTCGAAGATCGCGCCGATCAGGCCCATGTCTTTGTGCGAGCGAATCGTGCCGCCGTCGCCCGCGGCGATGCCCGCGGACTCTTGCCCACGATGTTGGAGCGCGTAAAGCGCAAAGTACGCCAGACGAGCCGCATCCCGTCCCGGCGAGTAGATTCCCGTAATCCCGCACATTGGTTCTGCCTATCTTAACAGGAGAACGGGTCGAGCGGGTGCACGATTTAGTCGTTCGATCGGCTTCGACCGCCAAATATCTGCAAGAGCGCCAGAAAGATGTTGATTGCGTCGAGATAGATCGAAACGGCCATCTGGACGGGCGTAAGGCCGTCGCCGCCGGCCCGGAGCCGCGCAAAGTCGATCAGCACCAGGCCCGAAAAGATGACTAGGATCCCCCACGAGTAGATCGTCGGCGAGAGAAACTTCACGAAGATCGAGATGATGCCGACGACGATCAGGCCCAAGAGCGCGATCGTGAAAATGCCCTGGAAGCGCCGCAAGTCCAGTCCCGTCGCGTAAACGATCGCACCGAGCGCGAACATGCCAAGCCCCGTCGTAAGGGCGGCGTTGAGCACGACCTCGCCTCCCGACATGTGCGCGTAATACGTCACAATCGGCGCGATAAAGATTCCTTCGAGAAATGTAAACGCATAAAACAGGAGCAGCGATAGAGCGGCGTTCTGACGCGTGAAATTGATCGCGAAAATCAGGATGAATCCGCCGATGAACCCAAGCCAGCTAAGCGGCGTGTTGGGGAACAAGTAGACGGCGAGAGCGGTGATGCACATCCCGAGCGCCGTGATGCCAAGCACTTGCGCGAGCATCGACTGCACCGGGACCGTACTAACGCCGCCAAGTCGCGGCGCGGGTTGAAAGCGGTAGGCCATGATGGGTGTGGCTTCGCGCTCCGCCCGGCGATTCCGGGCAAGCCGA
>Ga0181525_10002595_pt1 | contig 14679 bp, 12 predicted proteins | sample PEATcosm2014_Bin_48_FD_121100 | JGI IMG/M metagenome (GOLD analysis project Ga0181525, IMG submission 121100) | Peatland microbial communities from MTU Mesocosm Facility, Houghton, MI, USA - PEATcosm2014_Bin06_10_metaG | ecosystem: Environmental > Terrestrial > Soil > Wetlands > Peat | place...
GCCGGGTAAACGCGGCCGCGATTTTACTTATTTGGTAGCAGGGTTTTTCGTGTCCCCGCGGATTTCTTGATAAGCCGGCACTGCTGTGTTGGAAGTACCAAGCATGAAGTCCGATCCATCCGGCAGCGTAATCTTGTTGCCATTGATCGCGTGCGATCCGTCTTTTGCGCGAAAACCGGTGATGACGACTTCCTTTCCCAGCGGAAGGCTTTCCTTTTTGACGCCCGCCTTCGCCAGGGCGCTTGGCGCACCCGTCTCTACCGCCCAGTTTGTCACCGATCCGTCTGGGTTTTTCACGTCGATATAGATCCAACCGTGCGGGTTAATCCGCTCAAACTTGGTAATGACGCCCCTCAGCGTCACCACCGCCGTCCCATCAAACTCCGCCGCAAAGGAATGATGCGCCAATAGCGGCAAAGACACGGCGCACCCAAGAACTGCGGCGCCTGCAGTCGCGAGCAAAGATCTGATTCGCACGGGGATACCTCTCCTTCTCTGGAATGCTGGAACGATTCGTCCACGAAAGGGCCGGCCTTCGATGCAGCACTTGTCACGCCCGACGCCGGGCGTCAGCATGAGGACGGCCACGCCAGACTATCCAAATATAGCCGACGGTTTTAACCGTCAATGTCGCAAGTTGTCGCACTCGGAGGACCGCTTACTGGCGTCCCCGGCTCAATGGTTTCATGCCGTTACCGCGCCGCGACCCCTAAGGCAGCGGTTTTGATGCAGGCTGTTTTATGGTCAACCGAGAGACGATATATCGATCAAAAAATGCCAGCCAGGCTACTGTGAAAGTGAGGGTGATCCGTCGGGGGCGAAGGACCCTGCCGTCTGATGCGAAACAGTGTCCCACGCCACCCGCTGGAGCTCGGCAGCGGTTGCCGGACCCAGTTCCACAAGCGGCACGGTCAACGTCGTATCGGGGACAGCCGTGATTCCACCAGTGTCTACCGGATGTCCAAAGATCACCGCCGGCGCGCCGCGCGGATTGCGCCCGGTGAGCGTCGCGTAAATCACCAGTGCTGTGAGGTAGGAGCCCGCTTCCGTTGGATGGGAGGCATCGTAGATGTGAAGGTCGAGCGTTCGCAGCCGTCGGCGCGTCTCAGCCCACGCCAGACCCGCCGGGGCCACTTTCACGCCGAGTTCACGTCCGATGTGTTCGTAGGCATCGAAAATCTTCTTGGCCTCCGGCTCAGGAGCGCCGCGGCGCGCCCACGTCATCAAAAGTACCGGCTTCGCTCCGGCCGCCAGGATCTTCGGAACGAACTGGCGAACGCTGTCGTAGAAGGGCTCGGGATCCCCAACCTCCGGCTTTCCAATTGGGCCGCCCAGCGTGCTGAACTCCTGCAAGATGACGTAGTCCCATCCCCCGGCCTGAAGCAAAGACATGGCCGGGCCATTCTTGAGGTGCCACTCAAGATGGGTACCTGCACGAGCGGCCATGGTAGGAGTGACAGTCGGGCCGTCTTTCTGTGACTCAGCGATGCCCGCAACCACGTCGCCAAGATTGTTTGTAAACGTATAGCTGTTCCCAATGAAAAGCAATCGGAGGTTTGGACGCGGCCGCTGCTCCTGTGCGCTCAGCGGCGCCGGCGCAGTTACAGACAGCAACGACACGACGATGCAGGCCGTAGCCCAGCGGCGGCTCAGAGGGACATGCGGGAAGGTTGAAAACATGACGGTGTCCTCTATCGCTTGTGCCAGATGCCGTGGTGTGGTCAGCCGGTATAATCGATCTCCATTATTCGGTATCTGCACCGTGCGGCATGTCGCAAATTGTCGCGGTTTCAGGCTGATCGCCATCCAGGAGCCTGTGGGGTGACATAATCCCACACTCCGGCTGCATGACTACCGGAGGCACTCGCCAAGACTCAGCCGTCGCTCAGCACGCCCGCGACAATTTGCGACATGCTCAAGGCGCACATGCGGCATAATGCCCCTGTAAGGGAGGGCCTGCCTATGTTAAGGGTGATGCGGAGAGCCCGGGCCGCGCTGATCTGCATCTCCGTGCTGATGGCCGGCCTGGCTCTCAAGAATGTAATCGGAGTCGCCACCGCTCAAGCACCTCGTGACCAGCCGCCCTTTCAGGGAGACCCCGACAATCTGGATCGCGTCGATGGGACCAGAGGCCCCGTCGATCTGAACCTGATGGACCCCGCGCTGGTGGGAGCCATCGACATCCATGAGCATCTCGGCCCTGGTCCTCGGTTCACGGATCAAAAGATGTCGATCGACGTTTTCGACGAGGCGAAACTTGCGAAGCGGCGGGGTATGCGCGGGTTTGTTTTCAAGTCCCACTTGGATGCATCGTCGGCGGCCGCGGCGTACCTGGTGCGGTCCCACGTAGAGCCGGCACTCGAGGTATTTGGCCGGATGCCGCTGAACTTCACCGTCGGCGGCATTAATATCGCAGCGGTCGACGAGTTCACGCAGGTTCAGGGCGGATGGGGACGCATTATTGAGATGCCCACTATGGATGGCCCTTGTCCATGCGGGCCAGACAAAACCCGTGACATGCCGCCCGGTTCCGGGGGAGACCAACTGGCCTACAACCGGCGGTGGGCTTTCTTAATGCCGCCCGGTTCTCCGAAGCTGGTGGCCATTTCGAAGGACCACGAGTTGTTGCCGGAAGTGAAGCGCCTCATCGGAATGATGGCGAAGATGGTCACGGTGGACAGCAGCGGCCGGCTGGCTCTTGGAACCGGACATTCGACCGGCGAAGAAGATCTCCTGCTCGCTCGCGAAGGCCGCAAGGCGGGCCTCGAAGTCACGTGCCCGCACTGTATCGGAGATTTGAACCCGGCGCAGATGCAGGAGTATGTGAAGCTGGGTGCGTTCATGGAAATGAGGCACAACAGCCTGAATGCCGACGTGGTTAAAAAGATCGGGGCGGAACACATCATCGCCTCTACCGACTGTGGCTTCATGAACAACCCGTTTCCACCGGATTGCATGGCGATCATGGCTCAGAAGCTGCGCGCCCAAGGTATCACGGAGCCTCAAATCGACCTGATGTTCAAAGACAATCCCGCCAAATTGCTCGGCCTGAGTCCCTGGCGCCAGGCGGCTGTGCCGCGTGAGAACTTGGTCGGACGCAACAACTAAAAGGCCGCGCCTCGATTTCCTGAAAGGGCGCGAGGCCATTGGTTTGGATCCGGCGGGTGATTTCGTCTTCCACAGTTTCGATAGGGTAGTGCCCCCGAGGTCCTCGAAGAGTGTTTTGGTTTGTGCAAAGGCGGAGCGACTGAGCGCTGTGCGCGCTGTTGAATGGAGCGGAGGATATGAAACAGAAGAATTTCACCAAGTGGTCCGGACGAAGTTTATCCGCTGCCGCCATGCTTGCCGGACTCTCGCTGGCGGCCGCGTACGCCGTTATCGCCGGATCGTCCCGGTTCGCGCTGGCGCAGACCGAGCCGGAGGCAGGCCCGCCGCCTGGCCGAAATGGCCCCGCGGGGCGTGGCGCTCAGAACACAGTGGGCCTTCCGGGGCAGCGCAACTTGCTCTTTGTGCCCGATTCCGACTATATCCGCTTTCCTCTTCCTCCCGGTGACGAACGCTATGCCTCGATCCAGGGCGAGGCTCTGAAGAAGATCACCGAAGAAGTTGTCGCCATTTCGGAGAAGAGCCGCTTGGACGGGAACCAGTATTGGGGCCGCATTACCGGAACGCCCTACGACAAAATGACGTCCGACTATGTTCTGGCTGGCTTTAAGAAGCTCGGGCTTCAGCAGACGCGAGAGCAGGAATTCGAACTGGGGCCGCAATGGTTCGCCACGTCCTGGGAAGTCGTGCTGACTGCCGGCGGTAAGACCATTCCTCTCAGATCCGCGTTTCCCTTTCAGAACTCGAAAGGAACGCCCGATGGCCCGATTGTGGCCGAGCCGGTGTGGGCCGGCCTCGGTACCCCCGCCGACTTCAAGGGGCGGGATGTGAAGGGCAAAGCCGTATTCATCTTTAGCTGGCCCACGCCCGGCGGACGCGATCACACGGCCCTCTCGAATGGCGCGGCCAAGCGAGCACAGGATGCGGGCGCGGCGCTGGTGTTCTTGATATTGGGATTTCCCGGTAATGCGACGGCCATTGCGTCGGTAGCTCCCCCCACGATCCCCGCAATGACCGTTGGCGCTGAAGATGGCGCGGCCGTCCGCCAAGCCATTGAGCAAGGCGTGGCCGCAAACGTTCGGCTTCGCCTCGATACAAAGATGGTTTCAGGTTTGAAGACCAATAATACGTGGGGCGTCCTGCCGGGCGAGACCGACGAGAATATTCTCGTCATGGCCCATCATGACGGTTTTTTTGACGCCGCGCTGGACAATGCCAGCGGCACTGCTCTGATGCTGGAGATCGCGAGATTTTACGCGGCGCTTCCGAAAAGCCAGCGGCGGCGCACCATGACCTTCCTCGACACCTCCGGGCACCACATTTCGCCCGATGTCGGCGCGGCCTGGATTCGTGAAAACATGCACGACATGCTGAACAAGACAGCGCTCATCGCCAACTGTGAACACCCCTCGCAGACTCAGATTTATTATCTCGGCAACGGAATGATGACCTCGAATGCCATCGACGCGCGGCGCTGGTACGCCGGTCCCAGCGATGCCTTGAAAAATCTGGTTCGGGACACCTTCCGCGAATTCGGCGCCGCACTCTACACGGTGCCAGAAGCCAGCCCTGGCGGTGAGCTTTCCCAGTTGTACAAAACCGCCCCCAGCTTTCACATTATCGACCATGTCTTCTACCACACGGATTTCGACACACTCGACTGGACGCCGGCTTCCGGCATGGAGGCGGTGGCACGCGCTTACATGAAGGTTATCGACAGCGTGAACGGAATGAAGATCGAGGACGTGCGCGGGCCCAACTTTCAGCCTGTGTGGGCTGCAACAGGTGGCGGAGGGGCGCAATAAACGATCGCAGAGCCGCCGCACGTTATCGCGTGGCGACAAGTCGCAACTGTCCGCGGCCAAATTCTCCCCGCGCAAGCTCCCGCCAGCCCAACGATCCTAGCTTAGCTGGCTTGGCCCTCAGATCCGCTCACTCGTCGGAACGAGTGAGGCAATACCCATCGCCATGGACAGTTCGAATGAACTGCGGATTGTGCGAATCCGGTTCGATCTTCTTGCGAAGGCGCACGATCGCATGATCCACGGAGCGGGTGGTGTCGATCCCGTCCGGGTACCCCCACACTTCACGAAGTAGCTCGTCACGGCGGACGAAGCGATCCTTGCGTTCGGCGAGATACCGCAGGATCTCGAATTCCCGATGGGTGAGACGAACTTCCCCCTTGGCACACGTTGCCCGCAGGGCGGTGAAGTTGACCGTGATCGGGCCCAGAACGATTCGGCCCAGCGGCCGCTGGCTTCGCCGCAGCACCGCGCGAATGCGTGCCAGCAGCTCCGGCAGATCGAACGGCTTGGTGATGTAATCGTCTGCGCCAAGGTTCAGCCCGCGCAGCTTGTCGCCTTTCTGGCTGAGCGCGGTCAGCAGGATCACAGCAACCCTGCCGCCGGCCCGCAACTTGCTGCACAGGTCGAAGCCAGATCGGTTCGGCAGCATCACGTCGAGCAGCACCAGATCCGGACAGAAAGAGCGCGCCCGTCCGATGGCTTCGTCGCCGCGGCTGGCGCAATCCACCTGGTAACCCTCAAAACGCAAATTGTCCGCGATCACGCGAGCCAGGCCAACGTCGTCTTCGACAATCAGGATTCGCTTCGGAATCGTCACGTTAGGGCCTGTCACAAAACCACCATGCTACCGGCACGTTTGAGTACAAGCCAAGCATCGTCGGGAGTGACGACGCGGCACGCGCGGGTACGTACGCCACCCAGTTTTCTTGACAGTCTCTCAGGCATCATACATGGGAATGATCAACCGGGCCGTGGTCCCAACTCCAACTGTGCTTTCGAGCTCGAACCGGCCGCCATGGTCGGCAGCGATCCGCTGCACGATGGAGAGGCCAAGACCGCTGCCGGCCATCGAGCCCGCGCCACGCCCGCGCACAAACTTGCGCTGGACAATCCCGATCTCGTCAGGTGGTATGCCATTCCCGCGATCGCGAACCTCAAACGAGATGCCGGCAGCAACGTGGCTCGCGCTAATGCAAATCGAGCGGTGCTCGCCGGAATACCGGATCGCATTATCGATCAGGTTATCGAGCGCAAGTTCCAGCGCCACCTTGTCGCCTCGCACCAGAGGCACGTGGGCATCTACCTCAGCGACGAACTCGAAGGCGTCGTCCACCAGCTGCCGGCGAAATGTTCGAAGGCAATCCTCGATCAATTCCGCCGGCTCAATTCCTTCAAACGAGTACGCCTCGGTAACGTCGCTGACACGCGAATAGGCCAGCAGATTGTTCACCAGCCGGGTAAGGCGTTTGCTTTCCTGGTTGAGCAGCAAGGCATACTGCATTACGCCTGCAGGGCTCAAGCTTCCGCGAATCAACGTATCGCCCACGGCCCGGATGGTGGCGAGCGGGGTTTTCAATTCGTGCGTCACTGTCGACACGAAATCGGCCCGCAGCGCGGCCACAGATGCGCTGGTCCATGCCGCACGCCCGACCAGGAACACGCTGGTCGCCAGCGCCAGCGAAATCGCGGCGATGACAACCGTGGTCCAGTCTCCGCCGCGAGTCGCCCATATCAAGTTCGGATCCCTGGTCGCGCTGACCTGAACGTGCCAGGCTCCGGCGCCCGGCTCCTGGATATCTGCCGCTGAAATAGAGGAATCGAAAAATTCCAGGGGAAACGTTCGAACAGCGCCCCTTCCAAGCGACGCATGGCCGGTGACAGGCCGATTATGGTCATCCGTCACTCCGTAGTCGAGCACCGCGGCCGATTCGCCTATTCGGGCGACTTGGGACACGATTTCGGAAAAGTAATTCTCACGGACCCAGGCGAGGTTGACCACAAAGCCTGTAATGCTTTGAAGGTGTTCCCGCAGCGGATCGTTGTAGTGCAGATGCGCAATCACCTGGTATGGGAAGCCGGCCAGATCCGTCTCGAAAATTGCATATTTGCGGCCTTCCGACGCAAGCGGCCGAATGCGTGCCAGCAGCCGGGCCGCAACCTCCGGGCGATGTTCCACGATGACGGGAAAGTTGCTCGTTACGGCAGCGGTGGGCGGCGGCCATGGGGGTTCCCGGTTGGCACGAGCGAAGAACAGCAGGCCGGCTGGTTCGCCCTGGCGCCAGCCAAAGAAACATTCCGGGTAAGGGTACCTCGCGAATGCGGCTGCCACCTGATCGCTGAAATCGGGAAGAGACTGTGTTCCGTAATCTCCGGAGTCTTGATTCGCGAGAACCAGGCTTTGCGCGCCGCGCATGTCGCGGCGAAGCGCTGTTCGAAGCAGCTCTGCCCGGTCGTCAGCTATCCGCTCGATGAGTTGGGCGGCGCTTCGGCGCCATTCCTGCACCGCGTGGAAACCAAACCAGGCCAAGGAAGCTACCGAAGCACCCGCCGCCAGCATCAGGACGCGCGAACCCAACGGCGGCAATGTCGCCGGCTGTCGCCATGTTGCCGGCTGCCGTCTGGTAACGAACGTCACCGCGACAGCTCCTGTTCGCGGTAATAGCGGGCGGCGCCGGCGTGCAGCGGAACCGAGGTAGCGGGGGCGCGACTCGGATCGACTCGCAGATTCACTCTCGGAAGAGCCGCATAAAATGCCTTTGTCATTTTATAAACATCGCTCTCGCTCAACGGGGAACGCGTGGCTACCAACCCGTCGACTCCAATGGTCCGAATGCGGTCCGCGTTGCGGTAAATTCCCGGCGGAATGCTCATCATTTTCATGTATGGGTAATCGGCGTGCAGTTGTTCGATTGGCGCACCTGTGATTTGGAGCAGGCGGGCGCCGCCGGCCACCGCCGTCATAACCGGGCCATACGGGTAGACGCCGCAATAGAAGGATGCGTCCAGCGTTCCGTCAATCAATGCACGGCTGGCCGAATCGAACGGAAGCGCATGCACATCCAAGTCGTGAAGCGAGAGCCCAAAGGCGTGCAGCACGAGATCAGCGGTCAATGGGCAAGCACTCCCGGGCGGACCGATGCCCACATGCCGGCCTTTCAGAGAACGAATCGAATCGCCGGGTAGATTTCCGCGAACCACCACTTGGAACGGGAGCGTGGTCAATGTGGCGACACCACGCAAGTGATCCAAGCGCTGCGGCACCCCCGGCAGCCGGCCAACGTACCCCAGATAGGCGACATCTGCAAACGTCAGAACCAGATCAACTTCGTCGCGCTGCAGCGCCAGCATGTTCTCCACCGAGCCGAAGCCCTGGACCTCAACGCGAGTTCCCGGGAAAGCGGCTTCGAGGGCGTCCTTGATGCCGAGGCTGCTGGGCGAATCTGGCAGCCCGCCCGCAAATCGGATGACGCGACTCTCCTGCGCGGGCCGGTCGGATGGCCGGCCAACACCGCAACCGCACAACACGGCGGCTGACAAGATCGCATAGAGTGAACTTTTCCTGGAGCGCACGTAATTCCTCGATTCCGCAAGCCCTAGTGGGAAATCAAGCCGCGAGTCCACGGGCGAGACGGAACCAACTCTCTACAGAGTACTTCCCGAAGCATTCTATATGAAGCGGCCAGCAACTTTTGGGCAGGTTCTCACGGATGCGCACCGCCACCTGGAATTTCGAACCGGGGAGCAGCCACGGGTGTTGGCGGTTAGGCAACGAAAGCGCCGGCGCGTGTGTTGCAATTCGCGGTAAGGTACGCGTTCTGAGTTCCGGTAGGTTTTCAGGGCTGGCCGGACTCGTCGTTCGCACCCACTTCACGAAATTCAGGCCAGCTTGGCGAGTTGGCCTTCCACTAATGCGCGGAGAGCGGTCTGCTGGTCTTTCACCACCGACGCCGAAATATTGCCCGACAGGCTGTTCAGAGCTGCGCGGGCCTCACTTACAGCGCCGGCCTCGACGTGCCGGAATGCAGCGGTATACTGCTTCACGAGTGCCTGGCGGTGAGGCGCGGCCTCCTGCGGCGAGACGAATCCGGAATCCGGAAGCTTATCGAGCGCGGACTTGATTGCGCCCCATCCGAGATCGATGACGAGCGGCTTGACGAGCATGAACTCGCCCGCTAATTGCGACAATCCCGCCACCTGCTGGACGAAGTAGTTTTTATCGAAGCCTTGCATTCCAGCCTCGGTGTCCACTTGCGCATAGGTCTGTGTCCAGCCTCCGGGCCAGTCGGCCGCCAGCCCGATGCCGGGAATCCCATACGCGCGGCCCTTGTTCATCGGACTCTTCACCGTGCCCTGAAATCCGCCGTTGACACCGGGTCCCGCGTTACCGGATTTCACGTCCACCCTGGGCCAGTGATTGTCGGTTGCCGCTCTGGCAATCGCTTCGACGAACCAGATGTTGTTGTTGTGGACGTCCATCAGGCTGGTGATCACGCCGCCATTTTCCGGCCGCTCCTGGGAGTAGACATACTGGTTTCCGCCAGGCCCGACCTCGATGGTCTGCCGTCCGCCCATGTGCTCCATGCCGATAGTCGCTACGATCGGCTTCAAAAGTTCGGGATGTATTGTGTAATAGTCGAATTGCGGCCAACTGCCTTCGCCGCCTGGCATAAAATGCCGGCAGTCCAGATAGAAGACCAGCGTACGCGGCCGTTCAGCTCGCGGAAGACGATTGAAATAGGACAGGATGCCGAGCATACCCAGTCCGCCATTCTCTTCAATCAACGACATGGCGTCGGTGTGCGTGGCCAGCAGAACCTGCTCGTCCTGTAGCGTTCCGTAGTTCCGCCCCGGCAAATACGCCAGGATCGCTTTGCCGGTATCGCGCTGGAAGCGGGCAGTAAGTGTCAGGGTGGCTTGCTTGCCGGCCTTCGCGTCCGCAAGCACCTTCGCACCGTTCACTCGATCCAGCGTAAGAGTGGGACAGTTGCTGTACTTCGCGCCGAGGCCCGCCTTCCCGTCCGGTGTGTAGACACTCCTCTGGGCCAATCCGAATGCTGCACCGGGCGACAAGTCGTACACCACCACCATTCCCGCCGCGCGCCCCCGGATGCCGATTGCGGCAAAGCCGTTGAGTTGGCTCCAGACCCAGCGGCAATGATAGGAAGTGGTGACGTCTGCCGGCGGAGTTGTAAAAAGCGGCGCCCACTTGCCTGGCGACCGCCACTCATAGTCGGTGAGCGTATAATTATCCAGAAATGAGTTGGAGTACGGAGGATCGGGATACGGCGCGGTTTCAAAAACCACTATCTTCCCTGCCATCTCCTCTGCGGACGGCGGCTTGGCGCGATCGTAATACAGCATCCCCGCGGTCACGCCCTCGGGCGGGGTGAAGCCGGACGTCATGCCGTAGGAGGCCACCACCGGAACTGGCATCCCATCGCTGACGAGCTTTTCAACCGCGACGCCCGAATCGTGGAGGTGAGTGCGCCGGTCAGGCCAGTCGTCCACGATGTAATGGTCGTAAGGGATCTCGACGTAATCGAAGTCCACCGCGCCCAACTCCTGCAGCTTCGAGATCAGGAAGTCTGTGTAGCGTTTCCAACCGGCGCTGCCGGCGTAGGTAGGCCCACCCCGGCTTTTGAATACGTTCCAGTCCCACGCCTGATCGGGTGTAATCATGAACTGTGGATGTATTTTGGGAAAGGTCGCGGCGCCGGATCGAGCACTCTTGGCCAACTGCGTCCCGCGAGTCAGCAGCAGGCCGGCGGTGGCGCTGGCAGCACCTTTTAGGAAAGTCCGCCGCGCAGTGCCGGCCGCCGATTTACGTGATCTTTTCATCGTCAACTCCAGGGATCCGGATGGATCGTCCTAATCTGGTCGTGTGCCCCGGTGAATTCTTGAAGGTTCAAGTCCATTCGTCTGGCGGAAACCGGATGTTGAGATTATATACCCAGATTTGCAATTGAATTGAAAGGTTGTATTGATCATGGCAGGTTGCTGGCTGCCCGCGCTGAGCCCTGGGCAGGATTTATAGTTTGGAGAGTGACCATTGCACTTGCGCGGTGCGCAAAAGGTGTTACGTTGGGCGGTCACACGTCGTTGCTTGCGAAGAGGCGAAGGCTTTTTGACGCAAATAGCAGTCCCAGTGCGGTTGCCGGATGCTGGCCGACAAAGCGGGAGTGGTCGGAGTATCTCCTCTGGCACGCGTTTCCGTTCCACTTCAAGGAAGTCGACGAGTCCGTTTACAGCTTCGGCAACGCTGCCATGAATCAGCGGTTCAGACTTCGTCGATTCGGCGTAGCGCTTCGCGGCGTTCCAGAAGACCTCGAACTTGCGCGTCGGATAGCTGCGCTTCTGCGACGACAGGCTTTCCTGAAACTCCGCCCATAACCTGAGCGGCCAATTGATCCTTCTCTGTCGCCACCATCCTGTCTGGATTCATCGCCACTCGATTTCGAACACCGTAGTTTACTCCTCTCGAAGGCGAGTCCGCTCGCGGGGTGGACGGACGCTTCCTCTGACATGATCGCTGCACGATGTCAGCGAGTCGGCCGTTTCAGCGAGTCGGCCGTTTCTCGGCAATTTGAGCTAGGACAGACCGAATTCCAGCCGAAAGCAATCCGGGTTGCCGTCTCAGTAGCGTTTGTTTTCGACCGGAAATCTCGTATCGATCGGCTTGTTCGGGTTGGCGCGGATCTGGATGTCGGCGCAATGGTGGTAGGTGTAGCCGCCATCTTGGTTGAAGCCATGGGCCGCCATGAACTCGATCACCTGCAAAGTGCATTTCGTGCAGTTGACGTTCGGAATCTCGATGTCGGCTTCTTGTTCCTTATCGAAAGGCGCGACGTGCATGAACAGGCCGTCGGCAAGAACAGGCGGCGACGGGGGATATTGAATCGCTCCCGAAACAGACCGTGGACGACCGTCGGCCGCCGGTTCACTTCTGGCTTCGGGATCCGACGGGAGTTCGGCGCGCGAATTCACGCCAAGGGCGACGCGGTAAAAGCCGGGATGGAAAGCCATCTCGCGGATTCGGATGTGAAGCTTGTCACCGCCCTGAATTCTCGTAATGGCGCCGGTGGGCTTGCCGGGGTCAGTCAACGTTCCGCCGCAGGGAGCCGACCACTGCGGATCGCCGAGCTCCGATTCCTCAAGCCAAGATGCGGGCTCGAGCAGTCTGAAATGCGCGACGCCTCGCGTCGCCAGTGCGAACAGTAGGCAGCCGCCAAGCCGAACGGCAAACGTTCTCATGTGATCCCTCCCTTCAATAACCCGCTTTAATCCGCTGGAGGCAGTTCAGAAGCGCTGCATCGACACGTCCCGCAAGATGTGCCATAAGTTGATAGCCAATGCCCATGGCTAACCAGCTAACGCAGGTTGCAACCAGGGCAACCTGGGAAACCGGCGATCGCAGCAGAGCCGAGACAAGTCCGACCAGCGGGAAACAAACTACGACGGCGCCGACACGCGCGACCCTCTGAGTGACAAATAGCTGAACAGCACGAGAAAAGATGCCGTTGACGAGTCCAAAAATGAGAAAGGTTGGATGTAAACCCGCTGCGGCGCACGACGCGATAAAGATGGTGTCAATTAGCGTGAGTAGCGTTGCCGCTTTTGGAAACGGTTGGGTCTTAAACAAGCTTTCCAGCGAAATCATACCCAGATAGGCAGCCACGGACGCCAAGATATCGAGCGCTTCGATCACCGTATGCCTGCTCGCGAACACTTTCATGATTGGTGTGCCAAAGCCGAACGCCAAGCCGGTTTGCGCTGCCAGAATCGCCCCAAAAAGAGAGCTCGCCAGGAGCACGGTGGCAAGCGTGAATGCGAGCGCCCGAAGCCTTCGTCGTTCGTGGCGGTAGACCCAGGAGAAGCCCTTGCCGATCTGGTCGGGATCGCCGAAGTTAGCGATCACGAGTTTCTCGATCTCGCTCTGGTCACGGCCAGACTCGCGGGCTGCGATAAGGAAATCCTCAATATGCGAGCGAAGCTCCCGTTGAATCTCCTGCCGCCGCTTACCAGACGGGATGCGCGAGGAGTTCACGATGCTGTCGATCAGCTCCTCCGCCGCACGCACTTACTTGCTCTCCAGGATTGCTGCGATCGCACCGGTCAGGTGACGCCACTGCTTTTTGTACTCGGCGGCGGCCTTCCGGCCTTTGGCGGTCAGCGAGTAATACTTGCGCTCCCTGCCGTTTTCGGCGGTGCGCCATTCGGACTTGATCTGCCCTTTTTTTTCGAGCTGATGCAGCGCGGGGTACAGAGTGCCCTCCTTGAACTCGAATGCATTGGCGCTGCGGCGCGAGGCCTCCTGAAGAATTTCATAGCCGTACATTTCGCCTCGAGACAGCAAGTTGAGCAGCAATAAACCGATGCTTCCCTTTAAGAACTGTGTGTCGATATCCATTGCCTCCATCCACTTCGCTCTGCAGCTTTGCTTTACAAGCCTTGGATAACAAGGTATCATCGACTGGCTGTTCAGTCAATCCCGGAGGTGCATGAATGTTGAGACGTTTGATTGTCTTGTGTGGCGCGTGGATGGGCTTCACGACGGTCGGGTTGTCCCAAGAGGGCTCCGGCGTATCGGGCCCTGACGCTATCCTCGCGCGGCAGGCGAGCCTGGATTTGTCCTCCATCACGTTCCGCTCGATGGTCGATGCCCTGAAGGCGGGACGCGAGGCAAAGAGTCAAGCCTATCCGGCGGCCGCCCTTGCCAAATGGGCCGCGGCGCTTCCGCGAATGTTTCCGCCTGGCACCGGCCAGGATGAAACGACTGTGAGTACGCAAGCGCTTCTTGTGATCTGGCGCGACCGCGCCGGCTTCGATCGGGCGGCGGCCAATTATGCGGACGCCACAGCGCGGCTCACTGCCCTGGCGGCGGCCAACGACACACCAGGTTTCTTAAGACAACTCGAGGAGGTTGACCAAGCGTGCGGCTCTTGCCATGCCCGGTATAAGAAGGGCGCTCAGGGTCCACCCAAAAAGTGATCGTCACACTGGCAATCGTTCCGGCGAAGGTGACTACGAGTGCTTTGGAACATAGAAGTTATCCACGCGGACGTGTAGGCGCCATCGCGCGGATTGAGAATCGGTCGTTCCACGGGAGAGCATAGGCCGTTTCTCGTCAAAGTGGAATCGACCTTTCCTCCAACCCTGTTTGTGGTCAACCGAGCTGGAAGTCCGACACGGCGCCATAGTGGTTGAAGCTGGTTCAAACAGGCCGCTCTTCGCTTCTGCGATTAGTCGCCTCGTAAAGCTTGAATCGGCGGCAGAGCGCGAACCTCAGTCAGATTCCCAGATAATGCTTTTGGCCGGTATAGAAGCGTCATCCAGTGCAAATGCCAGCGCGAGGGCGGATGACGAATCGTGATACACTCGGCGCCATCAACAGCATGAACCCCAAAGTCAACTGGTTCTTTGACAAGAACACGCCCTGGAAAGAATCGTACGAAAAGCTGCGCAGCATGGTGCTTGATTGTGGGCTCACCGAAGAGCTGAAGTGGGGCTGCCCGTGCTACACGTTCGACAAGAAGAACGTCGTACTGATCCACGGCTTCAAGGACTATTGCGCGCTGCTATTCCACAAGGGCGCACTGCTAAAGGATAGGGAGGGCATCCTAGTACAGCAGACGGAGAACGTGCAGTCGGCGCGACAGATCCGCTTCAAGGGTTTGCATGAGATTGTCAAGCTGGAACGCTTGCTCAAGACCTACGTCCAGGAAGCCGTGGAAGTGGAGAAGGCCGGCCTGAAGGTGGCGCTGAAGAAGAC
>Ga0181525_10002596_pt1 | contig 14679 bp, 10 predicted proteins | sample PEATcosm2014_Bin_48_FD_121100 | JGI IMG/M metagenome (GOLD analysis project Ga0181525, IMG submission 121100) | Peatland microbial communities from MTU Mesocosm Facility, Houghton, MI, USA - PEATcosm2014_Bin06_10_metaG | ecosystem: Environmental > Terrestrial > Soil > Wetlands > Peat | place...
CAAAGTAGTGGAGCTATATGCCTGACCCAAGACGCAGTGGCCGATGCCGGCCACCCTGGACGGGCAGGGCGCGCCGTACTTCGGGCCGGGCGGGGCCCCCCCGCCTGCAGACACTACCCGCTTGCGTCCACCAAACCCACGGCGGTATGCTTTCTTAGTCCCCGCCATATCATGGCCCAGGAGTTCGTATGACCAAGACCGCTGCCGCCCTGTTCGCCGCGCTGAGCCTGACCCTGTGCGTCTCCTGCGCGAGGAGGGATTCCGGCCTCGCCGCCGGCCCCGATTTTCAGAAAAAGTTCCAGGAGGCCCTGATCGCCGCCAAGCCCGGCGCCGTCATCGAACTGCCGGAAGGCCGCCTGGATATGGACCGCGCCCTGTCCCTTTCGGTCGACAACGTCACCATCCGCGGCAAAGGCATCGACAAAACCATCCTCTCGTTTAAGAATCAAAAAAGTGGTCCGGCGGGCCTCACCGTCACTTCCAACGCCTTCACCATCGAAGACCTGGCCATCGAGGACACCAAGGGCGATGCGCTTAAAATCAACGGCGCAAACGGCGTCACCGTACGCCGCGTGCGCACCGAGTGGACCGGCGGCCCCAGCGACAAGAACGGCTCCTACGGCATCTACCCGGTCCAGTGCAAGAACGTGCTAATCGAAGAATCGGCCTCCATCGGCGCGGCCGACGCGGGCATCTACGTGGGCCAGTCGAGCAATATCGTGGTGCGCCGCAGCCGCGCCGAAGCCAACGTGGCCGGCATCGAAATCGAGAACTCGCAATTCGCCGATGTGTACGAGAACAAATCCACGCACAATACCGGTGGCATCCTGGTGTTCAACCTGCCCGACCTGCCGGTGAAAGGCGGCGGCAACACCCGCGTGTTCAATAACGAAATCGTGGAGAACAACACGCAGAACTTCGGCGCCAAGGGCAGCATGGTGGCCAAGGTTCCCACCGGCACCGGCGTCATCGTGCTGGCCACCAATCATGTGGAAGTGTTCAAGAACACCATCAAGGACAACAACACCACCAACGTATCCGTGATCAGCTACATGACCACGGGCAACCCCATGAACGACGCCACCTACTATCCGTTCCCGGAAGCCATCTATGTTCACGACAACACGATTTCCGGCGGCGGAACGGCTCCCAGCGGCGAGTATGCCGATGTGCTCGCGCCGGTGGTCGGCAAGCCCATGCCGGCGATTCTCTTCGATGGAATCGTGAATCCGGCGAAACTGGCGGCCGGCAAGCGGCTGCCCGACGATCTGCGCATCTGCATCCAGAACAATGGCGATGCCAACTTCATGAATTACGATGCGGGCGGCCATTTCAAGCACGTCAGCCGCGACCTGAAGCCGTACAACTGTTCGCTGGCCCCGCTGGCCGCCGTCAATCTGCCGGCGGCCGCGGCAGCCCCGCCGGCCGGAGGCAATTAGGTGTTGTGGGGCAGGCCCTCGGCCTGCGGCGGCCTCCCAGGCCGCCCGGCTGCTGGTTTGATCGCGCTAACCGCCGCCCTGATCCCCGCTGCCTGCGGCACCCGAAGCGTGCGCCCGCACCTCACCGAACCATTCCCCAACAAACTCTCCGCCTGGCGCCTCTTCATCGGTGACCCCGCGGCGCTCAAGCCCAACGCCGGAGTTATCCCCTACGATCTGAATACGCCGCTCTTCTCCGACTACGCGACCAAGTACCGCTTTGTCTGGATGCCGCCCGGCACCTCAGCCACTTACAATGACACCGAAGCCTTTGACTTCCCTGTAGGCACAATTTTCTCCAAGACCTTCGCCTTTCCGGACGCCGACCAGGGCGGCAAGCAGCGCATCATCGAGACGCGGCTGCTGGTGAAGGGCCAGTCCGGCTGGGTCACTCTACCCTATGTGTGGAACCGGGAGCAAACCGAAGCGACACTCGACGTAGCCGCCGATCCGGCCACCGTACACTGGGTCCACCCATCCGGAACGCGATACACCATCGACTACGTCATCCCCAACACGAATCAATGCAAAGGCTGTCACGACCGCTCCAAGACAGTGACTCCGATCGGCCCCAAGGCGCGCAACTTGAATAAGGATTTCAGCTATCCCGAAGGCCGCTTCAACCAGCTCGCCTACTGGACCAAAGTGGGCTATCTGAAGGGCGCGCCGCCGCCGGATCGGGCACCGAAGCTGGCCGTGTGGGACGATCCATTGACCGGCACGCTGGACGCCCGAGCGCGCGCCTACCTGGACACCAACTGCGGGCACTGCCACAATCCACGCGGTCCAGCCAACACCACGGGTCTCTACCTCACGGCCGCGCAAACCGATCCCATGCGGCTGGGCCTCTGCAAGGTGCCGGTTTCCGCCGGACAAGGGTCGGGCGACTTGTTGTTCGACGTGGTGCAGGGCAAGCCCGAGGAGTCGATCCTGATACATCGCATGGAATCGACCACCCCCAAAATCATGATGCCGGAGTTAGGCCGCAGTATGGTTCACCAGGAGGGCGTGGCGCTGATTCGCGAGTGGATCGCCTCACTGCCGGGAAGCTGCAACGCCGCCAAATCGGGTCACCTGTAGCGCGTTATTTCACTGCCGCGAACACCCGGTACGATCCCCGTTCCAGCGTCATCGCAAATACCGTCCCACCCGCCGATTGTTCCCCGCGCAACTCCACCCCGCTAACAACATCCCTCAACTTCGTAATGCCCTTATCCATAATAATCCGTGCCTCCACCGGATTCTCCTGGAACGATTCCACAATGAACCTGTCGTTGTCGTAGGCGAACAAGCTGACCCGGCTCGGCGCATCCAAACGCACATACATGTCTTTCGCCAGCACATCGCGGATGGCCCGCAGCACCCCGGCCGGGTAGCTATACAGATCGCCCATGGCCTGCGGGATGGTCAAGACATAAAACATACCCTTGGAATACTTGGCGGAGAGCAAGACAGGCGTGCCCGAAGTCTTCGTGGGAGAAGTCAGCGCACTGACCATCTCCCAGGCATCGTTGGTGGCATAGCGGATCTCCGGAATCAAAATGTCTGACTCGGCCTTGTTCGCGCTACCCAGCCGGAACCCCTGAAACTCGCGCGTGGAAACCGTCTGGCCCGTATACTCCAGCTCGACGATGTCTCCCAACCCCTTTTGCAGAGCTTTGAGCAGGCCCGATGTAACCACCACATCCTTCCCGCCCGCTAACTGCCGTTTGATCTTACTGACAATATCCGGATCGTACTTAGCCTGCTCGGTGAGCAGGACAGTCTTGGCATCCGCCGGAAACTCCGGTACGATGTCCATGGGAATCCCGAGCATACCCAGGTAACTCGGCAGAAAGTCCTCGCCCGACGAATGAAACGGCTTGTAGGTCTTCACCCCCACCGGTTTCCCAAGCTCGCCCACAAATCCATCGACCTTCGCAAACACCTCTCCGGCGATGTGCGCCGCCTGTGACTCCTGCGCGGCCGCAGGCTGATACAGCGAGCCTATGTTGAACAGCGTGATTTCCGGCGCTTTCGCGAACAGCGTAATCCAGAGCTGTTCCGCATAGCGGCCGGGTATCTGCGCGCCGCCCTGATCCACCCATCCGCCGGCATTGCCGCCCGGCTTGAGGTTCTCAAAGTAACGAAACACCGAATACCCGTGATATTGCTGCAAGTGCTGATTGCCGTTCACCGGGTCTCTGGTTTCCGTGCCCGTGTAAATCTTGTCAAAGTACTTAGGCTCAGTCTCCAGGTTGAATCCGAGATACTGGAAGTGATCGTACCAGTTCGGATATTTGATAATCACGCGGACCTTGGGATTGACGGCCTTCGCCGGATTCACCACCAGGTTGCGCCCGGCCTCGTCCATCAGGGCCAGCCGGTAGGCGGTCCAGCTCCGGTCGCCCTTGGCTTGAATCTCGCTGTCCGACTTGCAATCGGTGAAAAAGAAATCGTCGAGGATGATTTCGTCGAAATTGCGGGCCGTGAATTCGACAACCTCTTTCAGCTTCTGGCGCGACGCCGGCTCCGAATAGCAAAAGGTTTCGAACCGGTTGCGCTCGTTGATGGTCGCCGTGATCCCGCCGGAAACCTTGACCCCCTTGCTCACAAAAAACTTCTTCGCCTGGTCGAGCGTTTCTTGATCCACCACCACCGTGTCGCGATGCGTTTCCAGGTAGATCTTGTCCACCTTCATGTTCCGCGAGATGGCTTCCCAATGGCTTTCGAGCCATGCCGGATCCTTCATCTGCTTGGTTTCGTAGACGCGGCTGTAAATGGCCACATCGAAGTTCTTGTAGTTGTTCCCGCCCGCCCACACGGCGGATACGGAAAGTGCGGTCGCCAGCCATATTCGTTGCATTTCAGACCTGATTATAAACCGGAGAGGCCTGTGGCGCAGGCTCGTAGCCTGCGGCGGCATCTCAGGCCGCCACGCGCAATCGTGGCTCATCAGGGCTTGCGTCGCGCTGATCCAGCCACTCATCCACGATTGCGATGGCCTTGGCGGAAGTGAACGGTCGGCACGCTCGGATGCCCGCCCGGGTTCAGACCCCGAGTCGCACGCTTGAAGCAATCGGCTGGCATCGGTCAAATGTCACTTGTGGAGCGGGCCTTCGGCCTGCTCGATGAGCTCCTCGACGTTATCGACGATAAGCCAGCCTTAAGTCCCAAAGGGGCGCGCCCGGACCACAAACGGCTTCGCCGGCCTCATTTGGGCTTGAGCGTCCAGGCCCAGCCGCAAGTAGTAATTTACGGCCCCTTTGAACGATTTGCCGCTCTTCCGGATTTCCTGATCGAGCTTCGCCCTAACGTCGTCGTCAAAGGTTACGGTGGTCCGCACATCACGATGATAGCGTGTTAGCATCACCATTCTCACGGCATCACTATGCGAAAGCTACGCTTTACCAACCGGCGCGCCCTGCTGCTCGCCATTCCCGCCCTGCTGCTCGCCCAACCGCCCAAGCCTCCAAAGGTCCAGGGCCCCTGGATGGACAAAACCCTGCCGCCCGACCGGCGCGCCGACATGGTCATCGCCCAGATGACGCTCGACGAGAAGATCCAACTGGTCCACGGCACCGGTTGGGGCGCGTTGCGGCCCGGCGCGCCGATTCCGCCCGGATCGAACGAAGGCGCCGGCTTTGTGCCCGGCATCGAGCGGCTGGGCATTCCGCCGGTCAACATGGCGGATTCCGCGGTCGGAGTCCGCATGGCGGCCGTGGAGAGCCGTTATGCCACGCTGCTTCCCTCCACCCTCGGCGCGGCGGCCAGCTTCGATCCCGAAGCGGCCTATCTGTACGGCTCCGTCATCGGCCGCGAGCTGCGCGATCAGGGCTACAACATGTCCATCGGCGGCGGCGTCGACCTCATCCGCGAGCCGCGCAACGGCCGCAATTTCGAATACGCGGGCGAGGACCCCATCCTCGCCGGAACCATGGTGGGCCAGCTCATGAAGGGCTTGCAGGCCCAACAGGTGATGGGCGACATCAAGCATTATGCATTCAACGACCAGGAAACCGGGCGCAATATTCTGAACGTGATCCTCGACAAGCGGACCATGCGGGAGACCGATCTCCTCGCCTTCCAGATTGCCATTAAGATCGCGCAGCCGGCCGGCGTGATGTGCGCCTATAACAAGGTCAACGGCGATTATTCGTGCGAGAACGACTACCTCTTGAACCAGGTGCTGAAGAAGGACTGGGGCTTCCAGGGCTGGGTCCTCTCGGACTGGGGCGGCACGCATTCCACCACCAAGGCTGCCTTGAACGGCCTCGATCAGGAGATGCCGGGTGATATTTCACAGGGCTTCTTCGGCGCGCCACTGAAAAAGGCGGTGGATACCCGCGATGTGCCCGAGGCGCGGCTCAACGATATGGTCCATCGGATTCTGCGCAGCATGTTCGCTTGCGGAGTGATCGACAATCCACCGGTGCGCAGCGTGGTGGATCCTTTCCAGGGGCTCGAGGATGCCCAGCACATTGCGGAAGAGTCCATCGTGCTGCTGAAGAACGAGGGCGACCTGTTGCCGTTGGATGCGGCGCGCGTCGCTTCCATTGCGCTGATCGGATCGCATGCCGACGTCGGCGTGCTCTCCGGCGGCGGCTCGGCGCAGGTGGATCCGCCGGGTGGCGATCCGGTCACCCACCGAAAGGGCGGCGTGGGGTGGATGCATCCGGCCTGGTTCCCGTCTTCGCCCCAGAAATACATTCGCGCCAAAGCGCCTCAGGCGGCCGTGGAATACGACGACGGCAGCGACCTGGCGGCCGCGGCCAAACTGGCGAAGGCCTCGCAGGTAGCCATCGTTTTCGTCAACCAGTACATGAGCGAGGGCCGGGATGCGGCCACGCTCTCTCTGCCGAACAATCAGGATGCGCTCGTGAGCGCGGTGGCGGCGGCCAATCCGCACACCATCGTCGTGATCGAGAGCGGCGGGCCGGTCTCCATGCCCTGGATCGAGAACGTGAAGGGCGTATTGGAAGCCTGGTATCCGGGAATCGGCGGCGCACAGGCCTTGGCCGCGATCCTGTTTGGCGATGTGAACCCTTCCGCGAAGCTGCCCGTCACTTTCGCCAAAACGGATGCCGACCTGCCGCACCCGCAAGTGCCGGGGATCGACCTGAAGCCCGCCAACCGGCCGCCGCCCTTCGACGTGCGCTATACCGAGGGGCTGAAGGTTGGCTATAAGTGGTTCGAGGCCGAACACAAGCAACCCCTGTTTCCGTTCGGGTACGGGCTTTCCTACACTACGTTCGCGTATTCGTCGCTACAGGTGGACGCCGCCGCGCGCACGGTCAGCTTCAGTTTGAAGAATACCGGCAAGCGGCCCGGTGTCGAGGTCGCGCAGGTTTACGTGATGCTCCCGTCCGCGGCGGACGAGCCTTTCAAGCGCCTGGCGGCATGGCAGAGAGTGCCCCTGAAGGCCGGCGAATCGAAAACGATCACCCTGCCGCTGGAACCCCTCTCCCTGTCCATCTTCAACGCGGAAAAGGACGGCTGGGAGCAATTGGCGGGCGACTATAAGGCATTCGCCGCCGCCCTAACCGCCCAATTTCACGAGTAGTGCCTCTCAGGCCGCCCGAAGCTTGTGGCGACGTGGTTCCGGCACCTCGGAGGCTGGCCGCGGATGACGCACGCCACAACGAATCAAACCAACAGAAACCGGGGGGCGTTCCTCCGTCCCGCATAATGTGGGGCAGGCCCTCGGCCTGCATTACATAACCATGTCCCGCGGCAGGCCCGTCCAAAGAGCGCGCCAGTCGGGTCCCTTGTCCTTCTCGCCGCGCTGGCGATCCTCATGCCCCGCCCTAGCGCCGCGCAATCCGCAACTTACGAAACCATGTACAGTTTCCATGGCAGCCCGGACGGCGGCGATCCCAAAGCGGCCCTGGTAATGGGGAAGAGCGGCTCGCTCTACGGCACTACCGAAGGCGGGGGCGCGTCCGGCCTCGGAACGGTCTTTGAGATGACCAAGCCCACGGGAGAGCCCTGGAAGGAGAACGTGCTCTTTAGCTTCACCGGGTCCGGTGGCCAATACCCCTGGTCGCCTTTGGTTTTCGGCACCACGGGAGCCCTGTATGGCGCGACGCCAGCGGGCGGGTGCGGCGGTTGCACGGGCGTGGTCTTCGAGCTGGCGCCGCCCTCCGCAGCCGGAGAGACTTGGACGGAGACTGTCTTGTACGATTTCAGCGGCAGCCTCGAGAACGCAGCGCCGAATGGGCCGTTGCTCTTCGGTCCGGGCGGAACAATATACGTTACGACCGGAGGCGCGGGGGCTCCCTCCTTCGGCCAGGTCAACGCCTTGTTACCGCCCGCGACGCCGGAAGGCGCCTGGACGGAGTCGGTTCTATATTCTTTTGGAGGCCCGCCCGCTGGGGAACAACCCCTGGCCGGAGTAGTATCCGAGGGCGGATCGTTGTTCGGGACCACTTATGCCGGAGGTGATGAATTTTGCGGCGCGGGCGGCTGCGGCGTGGTCTACGAACGGACCCCGCCAGCAACCTTGGGCGGCGCGTGGACCGAGACGACGCTCCACACTTTCGGCGAGACGGCCACTGACGGCCAACAACCAGCCGCCCCCGTCGCCGTGGGTCCCGGTGGAGTGCTCTACGGAACGACCCAATATGGAGGAAATACGACGTGCGCCACATCCGGTTTCCAGGGCGTTGAATGTGGCACAGTGTTTCAGGTCGTACCACCGACAGCACCCGGCGGAGCATGCACTGAGTCAGTGATTTACAGTTTTACAGGGACCGACGGCGATGGGGCGCCCCGCTAGCGGGCGTGGTGGTGGATAGCAACGGGTCGGTCTATGGAACGACTGCGAGCGCAGGGAGCGCCGCGTCCGACTCGGCTTGCCCAGCCTCGTACCTTGTAATTGCGGGCTGCGGCATCGTATTTAAGCTGACGCCACCGTCCTCCCCCGCCGGCGCCTGGACGGAAACGATCCTCCACAGCTTCTCGGGCGCGGATGGCGACGGCGCAATTCCCCTCGCAGGCCTGGTCCTGAGTTCCACCGGCATCCTCTACGGCACAACCTCCGCAGGCGGAACCGCCGGAAGAGGCACCGTATTCGCAGTAGAACCATAAACCGATCACCGGCGAACGGACAGCTCGTTACGGATGACCGGATCCGCGTCGAAGAAGCGCGAACCGCGCACCACCCGAAGTGCCGGGGAATCTCCGGCGAATCCGCACGGCACGAAGCTCATCCGGCCAGAGGCGGAGCTCTTCGCAATTGACGCCCTGTTCGTGGAACAGATCGCATCACCTGCGCCTCAGGGGGCCGCAGGCGAGATGTTAGCCGGAGCCGCACGTCAACGGGCAGCAAAGTGAGGAGCGGGTGGCTGCCCAGTCCGCTGGTTTCACGCAAAGGCGCTAAGGGACCGCAAAGGAACGCCAAGAAGAAGGGACTCTTTTGCCGTTGCGTTCTTTGCGGGTTCTTGGCGCCTTTGCGTGAAAGTTCTTGGGATGGGGAGGGGATAACGGCCGGTCCCCCAAATCACACCGCTCAACTCCCCCTAATCGCCTGAAAACAAACGTCTATTGTGCCAGATCCTCCTTGTCGCGCATAGACCCGTGCTACCCTGATGTCGGGCAAGCCCCAAACTCGCCGCGCAAGGCGTCTTGCTGGCCCCCATTCTTTGAAAATTCCGCTCGCGTCCGGTAGCGATCCAGTCCGGCCGACGCAGCGTAACGCAACACGATGCAACACGCCACCGAAAAAACGAGGCACGTAACAGTCCCGCCAGGAATCCGGAAGCCGACGCCAGACCAAAACCTGGTAACTATAATCAAATGCTAATGTTAAGCCAGCCAATTCGCGAAATTGGGTTTGTCCGGCCAGCGCACCACCCACGCACAAATCCGCACAAAAGCGCATGGCCGTCAGCCATAGGCCCTCAGCCCGAAGAGCGGCGTCTTATCGGCGTTTATCGGCGTTCATCTGCGGCCCTATGGTTTTTGAATTTCCCCCGCGCCCGCCCACAACCGGACACTGTCCGAATCTGAACAGCACACCGTGACAAAAATGCAACTACCGCGTCAAACTAACAGAAGGGATGATTGGAAGCTTCAGCAGAGCCGGAACTTATGGCGCAGGATGCCCCTGGCGCCGTCGGTGCCAGGTTGAGCCCCAAACTAGATGAAGCCAGCCTGATCCGTGCCGTGCAGCGCGGCGATCAGGACGCTTTCGAGCAGCTCGTTCGCGCTTACGACCAAAGTGTGCTTCGGCTGGCGGTGAACCTGCTGCGGTCCCAGGAAGACGCACGCGACGTTTTCCAGGAGGCGTTCCTGCGCGTCTTCCGCAGCATCGATTCGTTCCGGTTCGATTGCAGCTTTCATACCTGGCTCTACCGGATCGTGACGAACATTTGCCTGGATCATCTCCGCAAACGGAAGGTGCGCAAAGAGGAGCAGGCCGTGGTGGATACGCCCGAGGGGCCGCTGGACCGCATGAACGATTTTCCGGAAGAAGCCGCGCATGCCGATCCGGAGCGCAACCTCTGGAATGTCCAGATCGGGCAGCGTATCGAGGGCGCCCTGGGAGGGCTCACGCCCCGCGAGCGCATGGTTTTCGAGCTGCGGCATTATCAGGGTCTGCGTCTGCGGAACATCGGCGAGATTCTGGGCACCAGCGAGGAAGCCGCTAAGAATTGTTTGTTCCGCGCCACCCAAAAGATGCGCGCGGTGCTGGGAGATTTTCAATGAACTGCGAATCCGTAACCAAACTCATTCCGCTGTATTTCTACGGCGAACTTCCGCCGGACGAGGAGGACAGCCTCGAACAGCATTTGGATACGTGCGCGGCCTGTGCCCGCCGGGCGGAGGCGCAGCGGGAGTTGTCCGCCGCGCTCGACCGGCGCGAAATACCGCCCTCCGCCGCCCTGCTCGCCGAATGCCGGCATAACCTGATGCGCGCCGTCTACCACCAGGACGCCATTGTGGGGCAGGCTGGCAGCCTGCGGCCGATTGGCAATCGGCCCCTTCTCGCCTGGCTCCCCTCCCTGGGCCCCTGGCGCATGCCCCTCGGCGCCAGCGCCCTCCTAGCCCTAGGCTTCATCACGGCGCGCCTAACAGCGCCGGGCGCCGCCAGCCCATTCAATCTCGCCTCCCTAACCCCGGATGTGATAGCCTCCGTCCGCTCCGTGCAACCCACCCATGACGGCGGGCGCCCCGGCGAAGTGCAAATCGTGCTAGATGAAACCCGCCGCAGGGTCGTCTCCGGGCAGTTGGGCGACAGCAATATTCAGCGCTTGATCCTGGCCGCCGCCCACGATGAAAACAATCCCGCCCTGCGTTGGGAATCGGTCGATCTGCTGCGCAGCCATTCGGATTCTTCGCCGGTGCGCGAGTTGCTGCTCAACCGCGTCGCCGAAGACCCGAATGCCGGCGTGCGCTTGAAGGCGCTGGACGGCCTGAAGGCCTACACCGGCGATCCGGAAGTGCGCAAGGTCCTGGCCCAGGTGCTCATGCACGATCAAAGCCCGGGCGTGCGCATTGCGGCCGTGGACGCGCTCACCGCGCATGCCGGGGACGACATGGTGGGCTTTCTGCAAGGCGTGGTGCAGAAGGAAGACGATACCTACGTGCGCCGCCGTTGCGCGAAGGCTTTGCAGGATATGAATGCCTCGGTCGGAACGTTCTAAGTCATGACCATCCGCCAAACGCTCCGGCCTGTTCTTCTGGTTTCCGGTTTTTTGAGCCTCGCGCTGGCCGCCGAACCGGTTCTCACGCGCGAGGGGAAGTATTGGGTGGAAGTGCGCGACGGTTCGGAATCCGTAGCGCCCGCGGCGCGCGTGCGCATCGCCTCGCACGGCGCGGTCATGGTCAACGGCGTGCCCGGCCCGGAGCTGTCCTATTCCCTGAAAATACGCGTGAAGGCCCCCAATGAGGCCGAAGCGCGGGTGTTGGCGAAACGTTTCGCGGTGCGGCTCGCCCGGCAAGGCGGCAATATGATGCTGATTGTTCAGCGCGGCGACGGCATGGCGGATCTGCGGGTGAAGTTGCCGCGCACGGCCGCGGAAACCAACATCTCCACCACCGAAGGTGCCGTCGCGTTTTACGACCTGGATGGCGCGGTGCAAGCCGAAACCGGCGGCGGAGCCGTCACCGCGGACCGCATCAAGGGCAACATCGTGGTGCGCACGGCCGGCGGCGATATCACGCTCGGCGCCGTGGAGGGCAATGCCCGATGCAGCACGGCCGGAGGCAAGATTACCGCCAGTCTGGTGCGCGGCGAAGCCACGTTTGAAACCGGCGGCGGCGATATCACCGCGGAGGAAGTACACGGACTGGTGCATGCTGCCACCATGGCGGGAAGCATTCGGATTCACAATGCCGGCTCGGCCGTGATCGCCTCCACCGGCGGCGGCCCTATCGACGTGGGCCAGGCGCATGGCGTGGTCACCGCGCGCAACTCGGGCGGACCGGTGAAGGTCGGCTCGGCCGAGGGCGTGCGCTGCGAAGACGCGGGCGGCGGCGTCAATCTCGCTAATATTTCCGGCAGCGTGCGCGTCTCGACGGCCATCGGCAGTATCATCGCCAGCCTGCTGGCGGGCAAGCCCATGTCCGATTCTTTCCTGTCCACCGGCGGCGGTGACATTACCGTGATCATCCCGTCTAATTTGGGTGTGACCATCCGGGCGCAGAACGAACTGGCCGGCAATATCCGTAGAATCGTATCCGATTTTCCTGGAATCTCGATGCGCGTGGAGGGCGGCCAGGTGGTGGCCGAAGGCCCGGTCAACGGCGGCGGCCCCATCCTGCGGATCTCCGGCACCGGCGGCACGATATTTATCAAGCGGCCACATTAAACCAAGGGGAGAGGATTATGAATCGCGCTATACGCACATCGTTATGCTTCGCTGTTTTGGGCTTGGCGGCGTCCTGCTCGTTCGCGCAGGATGTCATCCGCAAGCCGGGCAACAGCTATCTGGGCATCGGCGTGGCCGAGGTCGACGCCGAACGCGCCAAGGCGCTGAACCTCAAAGAGGTGCGCGGCGTCGAAGTGAAGAGCGTGGATGCCGACAGTCCGGCGGCCAAGGCCGGCCTGAAGGAATCCGACGTGGTGTTGGAGTACAACGGCCAGCGCATTGAAGGCACCGCGCAATTCATCCGCCTGGTGCGCGAGACACCCGCCGACCGGCAGGTGAACCTGCTGGTCTGGCGCAGCGGCGGCACGCAAACGCTCAGCGCCACTATCGGCCACCGCAAGGAACACTTTTTGCTGCGCAGCGACGATGATGGCGACAGCGCACTCACGGTCGAGATTCCGCCCATGCCCCCCATGCCGGCCATGCCCCCGATGCCCGATATGGGGTCGTTGTCGGATGTCCTGCGCGGTCACGAACTGCGCAGCGGCATGCTGGGCATCCAGTGCGAGCCTCTGGGCGGTTCGCAACTGGCGGCCTTCTTCGGCGTGAAGGAAGGCTTGCTGGTGCGCGCCGTGGGCAAGGATTCCGCCGCCGAGAAAGCGGGCATGCGCGCCGGCGACGTCATCGTGAAGGTGGACGGCGAAGCGGTAAGCAGCACGCACGAAATCACCAGCCTGGTACGGGCCGCGCGCAACAAACACACGTTCCCGGTGCTGGTGGTGCGGGACAAAAAGGAAGTGACCCTGAGCGTGACAACCGAATCCGCAACCTCCCGCTGAACCGGCGCGTTGTGGAGAGAGCGACCACGGCCAAACCGCGTTACAATGGTGGTCTCCCTCCCCAATTGCACGATGAAACTGGCGTCTGTACTCTCGCCGCACTTCGACTCTGATGTCCGCGCGCGCGGAGCCAGCTACTATCGGCTGGGTGCGGTGCGCATCAAGCGGGGCAATGCCACGGGGGTCGAAGCCGGCGTGCGCGGCTCGCGCGTCTACGACGTGGAGATCACCTGGGATGGCCGCGCGCTGGCCTTGTTCTGCGACTGTCCCTATTACGAAGACGTGGGCGCGTGCAAACATCTCTGGGCGACGATTCTGGCGGCCGACTCCCAGAACTACTTCACGGCCATCACCCGGATCGGCCCCGGCAATATTTCTTTCGACGAAGCACCCGATGAGGACGATGAGGACGACCCGTTTGACGGTCTCCGCAGCTACGCGCGGCCGCCCCGGCCTGCCCAGGTTTTCCAGCCGCAGACGCAGCCCGCGCCGCCCATCTGGCGGCAACGCCTGAATGAAATCCTCCCGGCCGGCTCGCTGGCGAGCACGGCGTGGCCCGCGCAGCGCGAGCTGCTTTATATCATCGACGAGCACGCCAGTGTGGCGCGCGGCGGGCTGATGCTGGAGCTCAAAACGCGCGAGCCCAAGCTCAAAGGCGGATGGAAGAAGCCCGGCATTCCGCAGGTCAGCCGGGCCCAGTTGTCCATGCTGCCGGACGCCGCGGACCGTCATATTCTCGGGCTGCTCTCCGGAAGCTCGGCGAACTCGGACTGGATGTCCTACAGCACCTACGAATCCATCGGGTCGGGTTTTCGCTTGCGGCATCCGTTCGCCTCCACGGTGATGCCGGATATTGCCCGCACGGGCCGGTGCATGCTCCAGCTGCACGGGAACGATCAGGAATGGCTGCCGCTCGGTTGGGACGAGGGCGAGCCTTGGCGATTCGTCCTCCGGCTGCTCCGCCAGGAAGGCCACAAGTGGGCGCTGGCCGGATGGCTGCGCCGCGGCGCCGAAGAGATGGACCTGCTGACGCCGCTGTTGATCGCCGAGGGTTTGGTGTTTACGCGGGACCGCGTGGCGCCGATCGAGGAAGGCGCGCCGTCCGAATGGATCGCGTCTTTGCGCCGGTTGCGCCACATCGACGCGCCGGAGGGCGACATCGGCCAGATGCTGGCGGCGCTGCTCGAACATCCGCTGGCCGCGCGTATCGAGGTGCCGGACGAACTGCGCTACGAAGAAGTTCAGCCGGTGCCGAAGCCGTGCTTGACATTCCGCTCCACCAAGCAATATGAGTGGCAGAAAGAGCATCTGCGCGCCGAGATTTCGTTCGACTACGATGGCCGGCGCGTGCCCGATGCGCTGAAAAGCCGCGGTATCTACGACCCCGCCACACGCCGGTTCGTGGTGCGGGATCGGGAGGCCGAGGCGGCCGCCAGGGCGTTTGCGCACCAACAGGGCCTGGAGGAGCTTCCGCCGGATTACCGGGGTGAGGCAGGCGCGCTGCGGCTGGCGCCCAAGAAACTGCCGGCGGTGGCGCATGCGTGCCTCGCGGCCGGCTGGCACGTAGAA
>Ga0181525_10002597_pt1 | contig 14677 bp, 13 predicted proteins | sample PEATcosm2014_Bin_48_FD_121100 | JGI IMG/M metagenome (GOLD analysis project Ga0181525, IMG submission 121100) | Peatland microbial communities from MTU Mesocosm Facility, Houghton, MI, USA - PEATcosm2014_Bin06_10_metaG | ecosystem: Environmental > Terrestrial > Soil > Wetlands > Peat | place...
CGGCATCCGAGATCGACTTGCCGCGCGTGGGCCGCACGTTGCCGAAGAACATCCTTTCCGTGCAAGAGGTCGAGCTGGTGATGATGCAGCCCAACCTTGCCGATCCGCTAGGACTGCGGGACCGCGCCATCCTGGAAGTGATCTATGCGAGTGGACTGCGGCGGCTGGAAGTGGTGAATCTCAAGCTGTTCGATCTGCAACTCGACCGTGGGCTGATCGTGGTGCGCCAGGGCAAGGGCAAGAAAGACCGCTACGTGCCGATTGGAGAACGCGCAACGGCATGGCTTCAGAAGTACATCGCGGAAGCACGGCCACAGCTTGCCATCGAGCCGGACGACCTCACGGTGTTCCTGACCGCCGAGGGCGAACCGTTCAGCCGCGATCATCTCACGTGGACGGTGCGCGTTCACATCGTGGCCGCGAAAACCGGCAAGGTCGGAGCCTGCCATCTCTTGCGGCACTGCATGGCGACACACATGCACGAGAACGGAGCCGACATCCGCCACATCCAAGTGATCCTCGGGCACGAGGACATCAAGACCACGCAGATTTACACGCCCGTTGCGCTACGCGCGCTGCAACAGGTATACGCGGCGACTCATCCGGCAGCGTTCCTCGAAAAAGAGAAAGCGCCGCCGCTTCCCGCAGCCGAGACGCCTTGGCCCGGTAATCCGACCGCCGTCGATCTGGTAACTGTGCTGGATCGTGAAGCCGATGAAGACCGCGAAGATCAGTAGCGAAGCCCCATCCAGCGAAGTACAATCGTCCCGTGCTATCAGCGGCTAAGGAAGAAACGTTCTCTGCCTTCGGGCCGTGGTGTGTGGAAACGTGCATCAGCGCGAGCGAGTGTGAGGGCGAAAAACCGCATCAGGGGGTCGCGGGCAAAAATCCAGCACTGCATCAGGGCATCACGTGGTCTAACCCCACAACTGCATTAGGGTTGCGCGGAGCGCGGTTGGAAACTCGCGTCAGGTCACGTCGTACCGGCAAAGAACGGGATACGGAAAGCGGGCTGGATAACTTCGGCAAACGCTACAACGCATCGAGCATGGGGCGCTTCATGACGCCCGATCCGCTGGTACTCCAACGGCTCCCCGCGAATGCATTCTTCCTTCATCTGGGCAATCCGCAGTCGTGGAACAAATATGCGTATGTGATGAACAACCCGCTGAGTCTTACCGACCCAACCGGCCTCGATTTTTATCTCACATGTTCGGGGTCGGCCAGCGCCACGTGCCAGGGCGGTCACGTCGGCACAACGGACAGCAACGGGAAGTTCACGGCCACCGTCGTCACAAGCGCTCAACTGCAAGACCCAAAGAGTGGGGTGACCGGCACCGTCACAGAAGGTGGCGTGAAGATCACGAATGCATCAGGAACCTACACCGGACAGTTTATAAACGGCACGCCGGCATCCACTCTGCAGGGGTCTGGCGCGCTAACTAATTTTACGTTCAACATCACCGGCCAGAATCCCGGCAATCTGCTACGAGGCACCTGGCAGTACAACGGAACACCGGAGCAGGCAGCGCAGCAGATGTCCTCTCATGGTGCCTGGACGTATCCACTCGATGTCATCAATCCATTCCATCCCAACAGTCAGCAGTACAGGTTCTCCGATCCGAACGATCCCTCTGGGCCATCGATCCACATTAGCCAGCCTCTTGGTGTTGGCCTTGGAATCGTGAATGGCTTCAGCATTGGAGCAACGACCTTTCCTTCGGCGTCAGAGGGTGAGTTCCACGTGGATACACATGGCACCACGATGGGCCACATCCAGGACGTGATAGACGTGCTTACGCGATGATGAAACTGATTGTTGCGCTAATACTGGCTCTCATCGTTGTAGCGACGAGGCACGGAGATGGATCGCTCTTGCGCCGTTATCTGGGCTTTGTTCTCGTCAGTCTGGGAGCACTCTTCTGGGCTGGCACGTTCGATGCACTTGGGCCAGGGCGGAACGTTGTAAGCGATACGGCTCTCTACAAGCGGGTCATTCTCTGGTCCGTGATAGGCGTGCTCATGTCGCTGGCGGGCTTAATCGCATCGCTGTGGTGCCGCCAAAAGCTACTGAAAGTGTCGGCTATGCTGGTTGGGGCCGCAGCTGCGATCATGTGCGTCGTGAATATCCTCGTTCCGTACTAGGAGAGCAGATGCGACTGAACCGTGCAGTTCCGATTCTTCTCGTGGGGTTGATTGCTGCGGTTCTCACGCGCAACACCGTGGCGCAAGAGAGTTCGACGCCGGAGGAGCGAACGCAATGGGTCCAGGTCACACACAAGCTGGAAAGTGCTCCGTTGGATGACGGCGTGAACCAACAGGGCGAAGCCGCGTTGAAGCGCCTTAGCGATGTCCACGATGTTCATGTGCCTTTGTGTCCGGCGATCCTGAGCGAGTTCAACGGAATGAAGTACACCTACGCGCACACAATCACGCGGCAATACATGCTGGCCAGCGCCGCATTCCTGATCGAGAATCCGGACAAAGCAGCCGACACGAAGGCGGCAAATCTCTCAGCGGTAGAAAGCGTGCTAAAGACCTACCAAGCCATCCTGAAACAAAAGCCGGATGCAAAGGCGAAAGCCCTCGATGACATGCTGAAAAAGCAGAGCCAGGGGAAGCTGAAAGACTCTCTGAAGCAGTGCCCTTGATGCTGGAGTAGACGGGTGAAGTTCTCCGAAATCGCGAACCGGCTGACGGGCATCTCGACTCCGCTGTTTGACCTGCCCCCAATTTCCGATCACGTAAGAATACGACAACATTGCTGCGATCTCTCTCCGGTTGGAGCCGGGATGGGGGAGCGCGAGGGGCAAGGGACGAGGTGTGTCAAGACTTTTGTGTAAACGACCCGGTTTTGTTTTTGGGGATGGGGTGCCGGGGAAGGGGGCAATTCCCCTTCCCCGGCCCAGCAATTTAGAATCAGCCCCCGTTTTCATTGCGTAACTCTCTCCAGGGCCGGCATCCGGTCCGGCCACAGAATCGTGAAGTGGTTCAAAGCTTCGCGCCAGCGATGAATCGGCATGGTCCACTTCTTGGCCTGCTCGGACATGGTAAAGCCGCCGCTGCGCACGAAATCCATCGGTTTCAAAGTGAGCAATGAGTATGCGAAAACTGTTTTCGACGATCTCCGGGATAGCAGTGCTATCAACGCTTCTGATACGGGCAAATGCACAGATCACTGACCAAGGCGCGCGGGAGCAGGCTAGCAACGTTGTCCGCTCAGAACTACGCGCCACACTGAATCTCAAACCGGATCAGTTCCTCGGCGTGCAGAGAGACGAGGCGTTGGAGCAATCACTACTGGGGCATTGGTCGCGGGAGACTTCAACGGCGATGGGAAGGTCGACCTTGCGGTCGGTCTAATGCTGAGCCAGCAAGCATGTATTCTGTTCAATGCCGGAAATGGACAGTTTACGCGTTCCTTCTTCGCCTCCGGTGCGGATGTGGTTACAATGGTCTCCTCGGACCTCAACCGGAATGGCAAGCTCGATTTGGTGATTGGAAACTTCGTTCTGGATTTCGAGCCCCCCAACGTGAACGTGGTTTTTCATCAATAGCCCTGGTGCGTGACCTGCGATCCGTTTGCGATCTGTTAGCCGGTTCGTCGCTGCTTTTCATGTACTTTCATGCCATCCGTGGTCCTGTATGTTGTTGAATTTACGTTCAAGTGCGGATTCGAATCCCTCCCTCTCCGCCAGCTCACTCGTAGGTAGGCACTTAGCTACTCCTACTGCACAGAGCCCTTAACCTTAAGTTCGCCACCTGGAGCACAAGTGGAGAGTAAGGCCGAGAACTGTCTCATTGCTGCGATCGCATCGGGCGATGCGGTCTTGAAGTAGTGGTTTGTGTAGTTGCTACCGTGCTATGCCGCAGAATTCTCTGGATCACCGAATCATCAACGCCTAAGCGGTTCAAATTCGACGCCAAGCCTCTGCGGAACCCATGCCACCCATGCCAAGAGATCCCAGCACGTTTGAGGACGTCTTTCATGTCGCGTTGATAGCACGCATTCAGGTCGACAGGACGTCCAACTGAGTTGGAGAAAATTGGGCCGGCCACCGGATTGCCGCGCCTTAGACGATGTGCAGAGAGCCGGGCAGGAGAACCGAAGCGAAAAATATCCTTCGCGACTTGGAGCGAAAATCGCAGAGCGAATACGTTTCGCCGTATCTGATCGCAACCATATACGCTGGACTTGGCGACAAGAACAATGCGTTCGGCCTCCTGGAGAAAGCCTACGCGGAAAAATCTTTGGACATTTCATGGTTCCTTAAAGCTGACCTGCGGATTGACAACCTGCGCTCTGACCCGCGATTTGAAACATTGCTGCGGAGGGTTGGCCTTGTTCAATGAAGTAGCCTCGCGAGACTGCCCCGTCCCGCATCACAGAAATATTGGCCCCCAAAAGGGTCGAGAGCTGCATCCCTTTCTTCCAGCTTATTCTGCGGTCGGAAAATTCCTAAACGGATCAGTACCGGCCAATCGGGGCGTCGGATAGGACACGTCGCATATATGCGAAGCTGGCGATAACACCGGGCATGGGATCGTCGGGATGAATTTCGTACTCCAGATCCACGAAGCCCGGGTACTTTATCGCGATGAGAGCTTCAAACATTTTCCGCACGGGCATTATGCCCTCTCCGACGGCGACCTGGCTCTCTTTGCTATCGAAGTTGGTAAGATCCTTCATGTGCACGTTGAACAGCCTTGGACCCGCTTCGTGAATTGCCTGCACTATATCGACGCCGGCGCGAGCAGTATGCCCGACGTCGATGCAGCATCCGATGCGGGGATCCATACTCTTCACCGCGTTCAATACATTCAGCGGGGAGTGCCACAACTTATCCTCGGGTCCGTGATTGTGGATCGCGAAGCGAATGTCGTACTCCTTGACGAACTTCTCGATTCTCGGCAGAGTCTCCGGCGCAGGGTCGCCGGCGACAATAACTGTGATACCCGCTCGTTTGCAGTACTCGAATTTAGACCGGACGTCCTCATCCTCATCTTTCGTGAAGTGGATGGCGCCGGCGGCGTGAAGTTTGATGTCCGCAGTGGCGTAATCCGCGAGGGCGCCGGCTTCTTCCTGTGGATTCATCGGGAGATGATCTTTGACATCTTTCGCATTCAATTCAAAAATATTGAGCTGCTTCATAAAGCCGATCAGTCGGGCGCGAGAGAAATTGCGGAAAGTGTAGCTGGCCAGGCCCAAACGAATCGCCGATTCCCGGATAGGGGACGGGTGCTGCCTCACCAGCGCCCAAATATGATTCGGAGCCGCGAACACGCCCGCAGCCAATGCGCCGGCGCGAACGAACTCGCGACGGGATGGAGCAGGCTTAGACATGCGGCGCCCATCCTTTCTCATACTCACGCCCCCACATCTTCATCGCTTCCGGATCACCTTTGATTCGTCCGTCTTTCGTGTCCAGATTCAGCTCCCGATTCAATTCCCAGGCGACGTTGGATAGTTGCAACATAGTGACGGCGACGTTGCCCACGGAGACCGGAGAGTTGAGTTTCTCGCCTTTGAGGATGCCGGCGATGAAGTTCGCGAAGTGAGCGTCGGTCATGGAATCGCGGCCGACAAGATCAGCGGATGAGGTCGTTGTACCGGCGCGAAATTCCCGGACCTTGCCTCCTTCGAGGTCGTAAATCTCATAGCCATCACGGTCAACCATGATCGTGCCTTCGGTTCCCATGATGGCCGAACCGCGATCGCGACCATAATACGTCATACCCTGGCAGCTCCTTCCCTCCCACGAAATCATAGCGTCGTCGTACTCGAAACTGGTTACCAGCGTGTCATAGAACTGCCAATCGTCTTTGAATTGATATCTGCCTCCTGAGGCGGTGATGCGGTTTGGATAATCGACGCCGAGCGCCCAGCGGCAAACATCGACCTCGTGCGTGCCATTGTTGAGCGTTTCACCCGTGCCATAAGGTTTGAACCAGTGCCAGTTATAGGGATGGACGTTGTCCTTATAAGGCTGGCGCGGCGCAGGACCCTGCCAGAGGTCCCAGTCAAGCTGCGGTGGCACGCGAACCTCTTTGCCTATGCCAATCGATTTTCTGGTATTGACGTACCAGGACTTTGCGAGGTATGGCCGGCCGATCACGCCTTGACGGATCTTGTCCACGACCTCGATGGTGTGCGGCGAGGAGCGTTGCTGCGTCCCCATCTGCACCAGCTTTTGATATTTCTGTTGCGCCTCAACCAGCAGCTCTCCTTCGGCAGGATTATGGCTGCAGGGCTTCTCCACATAGACGTGCTTGCCTGCCTGCAATCCGGCGATGGCCATCGGCGCGTGCCAATGATCCGGAGCAGCGATGGTGATGGCATCGACTTCTTTCTGCTCGAGGATCTTGCGGAAGTCTTTTTCGGCGACCGGATCTTCACCCATCTCTCGCTGCGCTCTATCGGCGAACTTCCTAAGAATGTTGTTGTCCACGTCGCAGACATGTGAAATCCGTGCTGCTCTTTTGTTTGCCTTGAGCGACGAGAGGTGAGCGTAAGCGCGGCCATTCAGTCCAATCACCGCGAAGTTAAGCCGGTCGTTCGATCCAACGATCTGGCTGTAGCTCTTTGCCGTCGTACTCACGGCAAGCCCGGCTGTCCCTATGGCGAGCGCGTCAAGAAACTCACGTCGTGTAACCATCATTTCTCCTTGAGGCTGGTTGGAACTCCTCTGATCTTGCGCTGGCCTAGACCCAGTGTGTGATCAGCAAGAAATGCCAGCCTTCGTAAGTGTCTTCTTGAGTCCATTCATGCTAGCGCGCGTGGAAGCTTCGGGAGTGCCGGCCCCACGCCAGTGGGTTTCAAGACTTAGGCCGTAGCGAAAGCCGTCGCGTTGCAAAGCTTGTAGTTGGCCCACCCAATCCACAATGCCGCTTCCTACCGGAGCCCAATCGTATTCATTATCGTGCTTTCTCACCACGTCTTTGCAATGGCAGTGTCCGATGCGATCTCTGGGCAGCAATTGATAACCGGTGGGGTAGGGTGTGCTTGCTATGGCTGCAGCATTGCCGGGATCCCAGTTAAGCATGAAGTTCTGGTTCGGAATCGCTTTGAGCACTTCAGCCGCTTCTGCGCCCGTTGCAGTGTTGCACGACATCTCGTTCTCGAGCAACAGTATGATGTTGTCTTTGGCACAACGTTCCGCGGCCAATCTGATCTTCGCGTTAATTGCCGCGCGGTACGGCCTCTGATCATCCAGGCGCCAGTAATCAAAGCAGCGAATCCGGTCTGTGTTGAAGGCTTTGCAAAGCGAGATGCAGTGCTCGAGCAGCTTCTCTTGTGCGCCAGCATCGAAGTCCGCGTGGAACTGGTCGCGGGTTTCACTTTGTGACGAACGTGGAGCTCCGGGCCAATCTGTCTTGAAAAGCGGGCTTGCAATATCGGTGACTTGCAGTTTTTGTTCGTGGAGAAGTTTTCGCGTGTCCTCGATTTGTTTGGCATCAAGTTCGGTGACGTTCTTGTTCCACATCGATCGCAGTTCAATCCAATGCAAGCCAAAATCGCCGGACACGATCTGGCATGCCTTCTCGAAATCTTGAGTAATCTCGTCGTTGATCACGGCGAGCCGAAACGGGCATGTGCCCGTGTCCATCGACGACGGCTCCACCAGCGAAGACGCGGCGGCTTTCTTTAGCAGCTGCGGTATCACTGTCCCGAGTCCCGCTAGTCCCAAGCCTGCGAGCGCTCTACGTCGTGTGTATCCCATAAACCAAACCTCCTGCCATATGCGGACGATCCTCTGCAGCGGCGTCGATTATCTTAAGCCATCTGGTTCAGCAGTTGTGCTTCACCGAAAGTTATTGGTTGACGCCACTGGCGAGAAAGCCTCCGTCAACAACTAAAGTCGCTCCCGTGACGAAGGTGGCGGCATCGGAGGCGAGGTAGATGGCGGCTCCTACAAGTTCTTCAGTCTTGCCGAAACGAGCCGCCAGCAAGGCAGGAGTTGTCTCCCTCACACAATCTCTCGCCGTGGAATGGTCAAAGCAAGGCGTCACCGCGTCTGCACTCGTTCATACGATGAGTTCCACTTTCTTTAGTCCGGGAGCCAGAGCTGTTAGGGCTGCCAGAGCCAACAAGTAAGCGATGGCCGCGATGGCGAAGAGACTGGCATAGCTGTGGGAGAATTGCAGAATGTGTCCGGCGAAGAAGGCAAAAAACGCGCTCCCAAGGGATCCCACCATTCCGCCGATACCGACCACCGACCCCACCGCACTGCGCGGAAACATATCCGATGTTGTGGTGAAGAGATTGGCAGACCAGCCCTGATGTGCTGCCGCTGCGATGCTGATCAGCGCAATGGCGGTCCACTCCGATTTAACACTGCTGGCAGTATAGATAGGAACGACCAGAACAGCGCAGAAGAGCAGCGCCATAAGCCTGGCGTAGTTTGGCGAAAGTCCAAAACGACGAAAAGGCGTGGGCAGCCAGCCTCCGCCAATGCTGCCGGCGGCCGACGCGTTATAAATGATGATCAGGGGCAGCCCCAGATGCGAAAGATTTAGATTGAATTTGGCACTGAAGTAAGACGGCAGCCAGAACAAATAGAAATACCAGATTGGATCTGTAAGGAACTTGGCGATGGAGTAGGCCCAGGTCTGCGGGCATCTCAACAATCGTTTCCAAGCCACGGCTGGTCCCATGTCCGCCGCCGCCTCCTGGTAGATATGCCGTAACTCCTCGCCGGTGAGCGTGGCGTGATCCGCGGGCTTGCGATAGTACCGAAACCACCACAGAATCCAGAGCACGCTGAACAGGCCGGTGGTCAGAAAGGCGGCGTGCCATCCGAACCGCAGCGTGACCCAAGGCACAATAGCGGGAGCAAGAATTGCTCCGACGTTTGCGCCGGAATTGAAAATACCCGTGGCGAGTGAGCGTTCGTTCTGCGGAAACCATTCGGCCACGGTTTTGATGGCAGCAGGGAAGTTGCCGGATTCGCCAAGTCCGAGGAAGAAGCGTACGAATCCAAATTGAAGAACCGAAGTGGCGAGCGCATGGCCCATGGCGGAAGCGCTCCATACCGCCATCACCAACATGTAGCCGACGCGTGTTCCTACCTTGTCCATCAACCTGCCAGCGGCTAGAAGTCCGATCCCGTAGGCGATCTGAAAAGCGTCCACAATGTAGCCGTAATCCACCTCCGTCATCCCGATGCTGTGTTCGAGAGTGGGCTTGAGGATCGCGATCACTTGACGATCCATATAGTTGATGGAAGTAGCGACGAACAGCATGGCGCAGACCGTCCAGCGGACGCGTCCTAACCGCGGTGAAGATGCGTGGCCTTCCATTTGGCTTTTGAAAACCGTGGTGTCCCCCGCCTCGCGCAGCTTAGAGCCGATATGCTTTTTTTACCAAGTTGTAAGTGAGATCTTGCGCCACTTGCAAAGCCTCGTCTTCTACCAGTCGATGCTCCGCGACCAGCTTCGCCAGAAATGCGCAATCGATCCGCCGCGCCGTATCGTGGCGCGCTGGAATGGAGAGGAAGGCCCGGGTGTCGTCGTTGAAGCCAACGGTGTTGTAAAAACCCGCAGTCTCGGTGACCAGCTCGCGGAAACGCATCATCCCTTCCGGACTGTCGTGAAACCACCAGGGCGGCCCTAACCGCAAGCACGGATAGTGCCCGGCCAGCGGAGCCAGCTCCCGGCTATAGGCGGATTCGTCGAGGGTGAAAAGAATGATGGTGAGGTTGCTCTCATTGCCGAATTGATCGAGCAAGGGACGAAGCGCGTCCACGTAATTGGTCGGGGTGGGAATGTCGGCTCCCAGGTCGCGGCCATACTGCTCATAAAGCTTACGATTGTGGTTGCGCGCGCTCCCGGGATGAATTTGCATGACGAGTCCGTCATCCAGGCTCATGCGCGCCATTTCGGTCAGCATCTGCGCACGGAAAAGTTCTTGTTGATGGGCGTCAGGCTCGCCCGCAATTACTCGACGAAACAATTCCGTAGCCTCTGGTGCGGGAAGATTCGCGGTTCGCGCTGTGGGATGCCCATGGTCAGTTGCAGTGCATCCGAGTTCGCGGAAGCGCAGGCGTGTTTTGCGAAGTGCGTTCAGGTAGCCAACCCAGGTCGATGTGTCCTCCCTGGTGTTCTCGCCCAGCTTCGCGATGTTCTCGGCAAGCCCGGCAAATTCCGGATCGACAACAGGGTCAGGCCGAAACGTTGGTAATACTTTTGCCTTCCAATCCGACTCGCGGATGGCTTTGTGATCGGCCAGTGAATCGAGCGGAGAATCGGTCGTCGCCAGCACTTCCAGATTGAAGCGGTCGTATAGAGTGCGCGGCAAGAACTCTGGGGTACGCAACTTTTCTGAGATCGTGTCGAAGTAAAGATCGGCGGTGGAGTCCGACAATCGCCGCTCCAGGCCGAACAGCTCCTGGAAGGAGAAATCCAGCCACATACGGGTTGGTGTTCCTCGAAACAGATAGTAATGACTGGCGAAGATGCGCCATACCTTTCGGGCATCTTTCAATTCTGGCCGCCCAAACTCCAATTCTTCCAGCGATATTCCTTGGCTGGAGAGCATTCGAATGATGTAATGGTCGGGCTGGACCAAGAGCTTAGCGGGATCGGGGAAGGGCTCATTTATGGAGAACCACGCCGCCTGCGTGTGTCCATGCGGGCTAACAATGGGCAACTTCCGCACCTGGTGATATAGCGCCCGGGCTATCTCTCGTGTACCGGGGTCGGCAGGAAACAGACGATCTGGATGGATCAGCATAACTCTGACGGTGCCTCGGGACCTCGCATTCCCGACCGCAACAGACTGCACCGCTTTCTGCCCACCAGCATACACTTGGTTGTTTTATTTGGTCCTCGGTGGCACGCAGGGCGAAAAGCTAGAGTCCAGACCCCGCCGCCCGCTAGCGGGTGACCGGTTTCTCTGCGGTAATGTAGTGTGACTTTTAGTAGTAAGCTGCCAAAACTTCCCGAACGCTTCCCGAACGAAAATTCACCAAATCTCGCGTCTAGTCGTCCGTAACATATTCTGTCTAGAGACGATAAAGCCTAAGGGACGTGCTGCCGTAGAGCAAACATAGTGATTTCCATCGGAGCGGCTCGCTTCGCCACCCCTGCCCTTAGCGCATCGCTAAAGACTTTTTAACACTAGCTGGTCAGGATCCTCCGCAACTCGCTGCGAATGGCTGCCGGAGAAGCACTGAGATTCACCGTCGCGAAAGTAATGGAGTGCTGCTGGATTGCCACGTGCTCGTAATGCGTCACCTCGATTGCCGGGTGCAAGAACAGCCCGGCAGTCTCATGCGATCGGAGCATTAAGAGCGACGGCCAAGCTGAGGGAATTTCTTGAGGCCAAGTTCTCACAATCGATCTAGGCTCTGAGCTGGTGCTCGACGGCCGTTCTCCCGAGCTCCACGATATCAACCTTGCCCTAGATTCAGGCGGTTCGCGGCCGCAACGTGGCCATACCAAAGGCCCGAGTCTTTCACTGTGCGTTTTTGGTCTCGGAAGTCAACATAAGTGAGGCCGTATCGCTGGGTATAGCCATCGGCCCATTCGAAGTTGTCAAGCAGACTCCAGGCGTGAAAGGCCCGTCGGTAGCGAATTTTGAGTGAATAGTCACGCGAACCTACCCTTACGTAACAGGCGTTCGTGCCGCTCCCTCGCATAGTCCGAAGCAGTGAATGGGGTGTGGGGCACCTTCACTCGTTCTTGTTCTTCGTATCGGAAGGTGCTTTGCCAGGCATTGGGCGTGCTGCACCGCTGCTTACCGGAATCATGGCGTGCGCGTACGGTGTGTTGGCCCACATCAGGTACGGCTTCGTGGGATCAGAATCAGCAGAATCAGGTAGTCCCATGTCCTTCACTGCCGCCCCGACAATCATGATGTGCGGACCGGTCACCACCCAGTGGTTGTCCTCAGTCTTGCCGGTCGCAGTGGGATCGGTGTTGCTAGCTCCTTGGTCGCCGCGAAGCATATAGGTGAGACCGAGTTTGTCCGGTGGAGTCTGCTTCTTCATGGCGGCATCAAAGAACGCCATGCTATTGGCGTCCGCGCACATGATGTCGTTCAGCATGATCAGGCAGGTGAATCCATTCTTGCTTTCGTGCAACATTTGCATGTTGCCACTTTTGTCGATGCGAGCCACGCCGGCGCCTTTGGCGACTCCAGCAGGAGCCGCGGTAAGAGCTTTGGCAATGTAGGCAGCGTCAGACGAGCCGGTCTTTTCGGCCGCCCCCTTCGCTGAAGTACTTTTCTGCGCCAGGGAAAGACCAGGAATCATGAACGAGCAAGCGACAACAGCAAGACTACGCCTCCAAGCACACATAGAAGCCTCCGTCTAGTAGATCTATACGGCAGATCCGAGCGACATCATTGTACCGCTACCCACGGTCGGAGACATGGGCTGTCTGGTTCGCAAATCAGTTTGCCGGATTAACCACCTCAGTGAAGGCTGTCGATGTGCCGGTCTGAGAGGATGCGTCTCCGTGATAAACCGCGGTGATCGAATCGCTGCCGGCGGAAGAGATCGACTTTGTGAGTGTGGCCACTCCGCCGGTCAAGGTTGCCGTTCCCAGCGCGGTGGTTCCTTGCTTAAAGGTCACGGTTCCGGTGGGAGTGGGGCCGCTGGAAGTGACGGTCGCGGTGAAGGTGATGGCTTGCTTGACGACCGCGGGGTTAGGCGTGGCTGAGGCGGTTACCGAGGTCGCATACTTGGCCACAGTTTGCGTCAGGCCAGGCGAGTTTCTGGCGGCGAAGGTAGAGTCTCCGTTATAGCGGGCGCTTATGGTATGAATGCCGGCGCTGAGCGCGGAAGTGGAGAAGGTGGCTACGCCTCCGCTGAGCGCAACCGAGGCGAGTACGGTGCTGCTGCTTTGTTTGAAGGTGATGAGTTCGCCATCCGGGACGGCGCCATAGGTGGAGCTCACGGTCGCGGTGAAGGTCACATTTTGGCCGACGAGTGATGAGCTATCCGAAGAAGTCAAGGACACGATGGTTGCAGCCGGTAAGGCGTGAATGGCTTCCGTCAGCGGGGCGGAAGTGCTGGTCAAATTGTTGCTGTCTCCGGAGTACACGGCGGTGATCGCATGACCGCCGGCGGCGCTATAGGTGGTCGAGTAGACCGCTTCGTTGCCGCTCACGGCGATAGTCGCCAATAACGTTTTGCCCTGGCTGAAGCTTACGGAACCGGTGGGCGAGGACGATCCGGCGACGGTCGCGGTGAAGGAGACTGACTGACCCACGTAAGCCGGGTTCAGGCTGGAGGCTAACGTTGTGGTTGTGGCGGTGGGGGCCGGATTAAAGGCGACGTACGTCCAGGATTCGATTTTCTGGCTCGAGGTTTCTCCCCCGGTGCCCCCGGTAAATCCGACATAGGCCTGCGGGCCGCCCACGATTTGGGGAATATTGACTGGCCAGATTTGAGTGAAGGTTTTGTCGGCAACATTATCCGTAATGGTCATCGTCAGGTTGGTTCCGTCATAGACCAAATGCACAGCCATCGTGTCGCCGCTATGCAGATCGATGCCCGAAGGGGTTAAATCGACCGCCGGCGTGGTGGGCGAAACGCCGTCAGTGTAAATTCCAGTGGAATCGACGCCTTCGCCGGCGTTGTTGTAGAGATCGAATTTGATGGCAACGCTTTGCAGGATGCCGGGTGCTTCTCCGGGCGTGTCTGGGCCGTACCCTAAACCACCGCCGTCGGGACCGAGCGCTTTTGGCCCGGCGGATGAATTCTGAATGGTGAAGGTGAAGCCGTCGGCGTCTGGATCGGACAACTGGAAGGTGAAGTCCGTGGTGAAGTTTCCGATGTCGACGAGATTGGTATAGAAAGCGCTGCCCGCCTCATCGTCGCCGCCGTTGGTAAGCTGCAAGCGGCTATCGTCGAGATCAGTCGAACCGTTAAACTGCAGGCCGACCGGATTGCTGAAACCGGTGCCGAAGTTGATCGAACTCGTGGCGTCGGGATTGATGCTGTAGAGCGCGGTGGTGATTGGGCTGTTGTTCAAGCCGGGCGCGGAGGCGATGGCATTAATGGTGGTGGTAGTCGCGACCTGAATGGGAGTGCTGGGGTTGTATTTCGTGGAGCTCAGAGTCGGCGTGGTTCCGTCAGTGGTGTAGTAGATGGTCGAGTTGGTAGAAGTGTCGGAGAGCACGACGCTCTGCGCCGAAACGTAGGTGCCGGGGGCGGGTATGACGTCGGGCGCGGCGGTCTGCGACGAAATCGTGTAAGTCGCGGTAGAGACGTTGCTCTGCAGGAAGCCGTTTTCGGCGGCGATGGCATTGATGGTTACGGTTTCATTGACCGTAATTGCACCGCTATAAAGCGTCGAGCCGGTCGAAGGCTGGGTGCCATCGGTGGTGTAATAGATCGCCGCGGTTGTGGTGGGGCTGGTGATGGAGACTTGCAATCCAGGGCCGTAGGATCCGCCAGGCTGGCTAAACACGGGCGCGGCGGCCTGTGACTCGCCGCTCGTCAAACCGAATACATCGACTTCCTTCTGCGCACCGACATAGACTTTTCCGCCGGTGACGACGGGAACCACGAATTTTACCGCGGTCCCCAGAGTATCGCGGCCTTGGGTGAGGTTGGAACCGTAGAGCAGAGTGGCGACATCGTTGGCATCGTAGGCACGCAGTATGGCCGGCCCACTTGAGTTGTAAGCATCGGTTTCGACGGCCCACACGATTCCGTTGCTGGTACCG
>Ga0181525_10002598_pt1 | contig 14676 bp, 11 predicted proteins | sample PEATcosm2014_Bin_48_FD_121100 | JGI IMG/M metagenome (GOLD analysis project Ga0181525, IMG submission 121100) | Peatland microbial communities from MTU Mesocosm Facility, Houghton, MI, USA - PEATcosm2014_Bin06_10_metaG | ecosystem: Environmental > Terrestrial > Soil > Wetlands > Peat | place...
ATACGGCAGGCAGGAAGATGGCTGCAAAACAATTATCCAGGCTGCGTTTTCTGCAACCGGTTAGACAAGATCCAGTGGTGAGTGATGCCGAAGAATCATCGGAAGAATTATCTACTGATTCCCTCAGCATGACAAAATAATTACTCTCTTAATATTGCGTTAATCTCTATCAAATAAACTGCATTTCAATCATGTGGAGCTGTGTATGAGAAATCGAATTTATCTGTTTGGTCGCGATGATGCCTTGTTGGGTAAAAATAAGCGTTTAATTAATCCGCACTCTATTTGCAATTTTATTAAGCAAATTGATGAGGCGCCTGCTCATCATTGGGCAATTATTTCTCCAGCCGGAAATGAATTGGCGGAAGATGAGGGATATAAGGCGATTTCAAAAGAGCTTCGTCGCGGGAATAATTACGTCTTAAAAAAAACACCTGCTTACGTGACTTTCAACGGGCGGAGAAGTTTGGCTGCGAGAACAGTTGCATGTTCGCTTAGTGTTATCACTATTAATGGGGAGCTCTCCAGAAAAGCGAGAAGGAATGAAATAACGGAAGCTGAGGTACAACAAGAGAATGTACGAGCAGCCATGCTGCATCTGCTAACTGCTGATGTGAAATTTAGTCACGTGCAGGATGTAGATAAAAATATCACGATCATGATTCCAAAAAAGGCGAGATTTACTCTTCAGCTGGGAAATACCAGCATTATTATTGATGCAGAAACATTTTACGAGCATCGTGAAGACTTTGAGAACGGCGCTTACCGATTATTTCATGTGCTTGAAGCACTCGATCAGGCTGAGTTATATGTTGAAGTATCTGATGCATTAAAAGAGCTTGGCATTATTGCAATTGCGAGTCCGGCAAAATACAAACAAGTTCAGCCGGCTGATGTGATTTTTGTGGATGCGAAAATTGCGAATTGTGAACTCATTCGTAACGCAGGTTTTACTGCTATTGATGCAGATACTGAGGCTGCGCCCGATCACAAAACTGCAGAGGAGCATGGTACGTATCTTGCGAAATTTGTGAATCACACACCTATCCCTGCACCGCCTGACACTAGAACGTATTTTCAAAAAAATCCTTATGCGAGAGATTTAATCATTGGGTTTTGTGTGGGATTGGTGGTGGTTGGCGCTGCGGCACTGACATTTTTCACCGCTGGAATTGCCTTTCCACCTTTGATGATTTGTATGGCCGCAGGTATTTTCACGCCTATGTGGATTACGGTTTTTGCTGTTGCCATTGGCGGGATAAGCAGAGGGATTTCAAACTGGTTAAGCAAAAAGAATGCTGCTGCTGCAGCAGCAAACGAGAATCCGGATGCTTTGGTGTGGCGTGGTGCTGATGAAGATTGTCAGCGTCTTTATACTCTTGCGAATTTGCATAAGGTTTTTTCTATTTCAGCGGATGCAGATAAGCTGAGTGTTGAGAGTGAAGAGCCTGAAAGTAGAAGTGAGAGGGAAGAGGTGACAGAAGAAGAAATGGAAAATTCGGTAGAAATGGATGAGACGGAAGTATTGGAAGAAGAAATAGAAAATTCAGTAGAAATGGATGAGACAGAAGCATCGGAAGTGAATCTGCAGGACGATGTCTCCATGACAGAAACTTCTGAATCTGCGGAAGAAGTCGAACAAGAAGTAAGCCTCGTACAAAGACGCTTTGGATAGCAACCGTTCACGACTAGCTGCAACGACTGATTTTGAATACAAGATGGTGTGTCATCCCGCGCGGCTCCTGGCGCGGGACCCAGTGCCTTTAACAAAGCTTGCTTAAAGACGCTGGGTCCCGCGCCAGGAGCTGCGCGGGATGACACACCTGCATTGCTGCAAACTCAATCCGTTGAAGCTAGCTGTGAATAGTTACGGATAAGCCGCTAGCGAGACTGCATGGCGATAAAATCCCTTTCCTTATTTCCTCGATACAACTGCCTTGGGCGGCCAAGGCGGTAGGGATTACTAATCATCTCATTCCATTGCGCGACCCAGCCGACCGTTCTTGCGAGTGCAAAAATAACGGTAAACATATTGGTCGGGATGCCGATGGCGCTTAAGGTAATGCCTGAATAAAAATCCACATTGGGATACAGTTTTTTCTGGATAAAATAATCATCCTGCAAAGCAATTTTTTCCAGCTCCATCGCTAGCTTGAAAAGAGGATCATTGTGCGCGCCGACAGCTTCAAGCACTTCGTGGCAGGTTTCGCGCATGACTTTTGCTCTGGGATCGTAATTTTTATAAACGCGATGACCAAAGCCCATTAAACGAAAACTGTCTTTAGGATCTTTGGCACGTTTGATGAATTGATCTATGCGCGAGACATCGCCTATCTCATGCAGCATGTTTAAAACCGCTTCATTCGCACCGCCGTGCGCAGGCCCCCATAGTGCGCCTATGCCTGCAGAAATGCAGGCGAAGGGATTTGCGCCTGTGGAGCCTGCCAGTCTCACCGTGGAGGTTGAGGCATTTTGCTCGTGATCGGCATGCAAAATAAAAATTCTATCGAGTGCGCGTGCGAGGACTGGATCAGGTGTGGTTTCTTCGCAAGGTGTGCCAAACATCATGTGCAGGAAGTTTTCTGCGTAATGTAGCTTGTTTCTGGGCTGCATGAAGGGCTGGCCGATGGAGTATTTGTAACACATGGCCGCAATGGTGGGCATTTTGGCTATCAGTCTTAAGGCAGAGATGGTGCGGTGGTCTGGATTATTAATATCTAAAGTATCGTGATAAAAAGCAGAGAGGGCGCCGACTACGCCGACCATAATCGCCATGGGATGCGCATCGCGGCGGAAGCCGTTAAAGAAATTGCGGATTTGCTCGTGCACCATGGTGTGATGCGTAATGGCCTTGCTAAAGTCATCGTATTGTTGTTTCGTCGGCAGCTCGCCATTTAGCAGCAGGTAACAGACTTCAAGATAATTGGACTGGCTGGCTAATTGTTCGATGGGATAGCCGCGGTGGAGGAGGATGCCTTTGTCGCCGTCAATATAGGTGATTTTTGATTCGCAGGCGGCGGTTGAGTTAAAGCCAATATCGTAGGTGAAATAACCATCTTTTAACAGCGGGCCGATGTCTATGACATCAGGGCCTAGCGTGCCGGAAAGAATATCGAGTTCAATGGTTTTGCCTTTAACGGTTAAGGTTGCCTTTTCAGGAGAAGACATGTGCGCTCCGGGTTGTGTTTGGGGTGGATGAGGTTATTAAAACATGTTTGTTGTTATTTTACGATTGTTCGTCAGGGGTCAGGTGTAATCCCACCGTATTATTTTTTTACGGTGGGATTACACCTGACCCCTTCTGAACCCTCAGGATGACAGATGCTTACCCGCTCCTCTTCATCTTCCGCCCTTCCTCTTTCACTTCCTTTTTAGCATGCGCCGCCGCCTTTTTTACCTTCCTTTTCTTCCCATCAAGATTAACGACCTTTTTCGCTTTTCTTTCCTCACGCCCTGCAGCTTTTCTGGCTTTTTTATCTTCTGTCTCAATTGTCTGTGAAATATCTTTCGAAGCTTCATTGACCTGCTGATTAATATTTTTTGCCTGCTGTCCGGTTTGCTGCATGATGTCGTGAATATAAGCCGCCGATGTTTTGTTATTCAATAAATCTGCGCGGTCTTGCTTTTCTGTGTTGGATAAAAACCCGCGTTCGCCGGTGGTCTGCCACTTCCATCGGCACCAGTAAAAAACATTATTGGCGAGAGGCCCAAGAGTCGTGAGAAGCACACTAAAAAAAATTGTGAATCCTGTGGTGAGTGGAGAAAGTTGACTGAGCGTCACGCCTGATTTCGTGAGCAGCGTAATGATATTACTGCCAAGAAAATTGAAAGCAGGATTCATCCACGAAAAAGCATTCATGATACCTGTCAGTGCTGATGCAATACTTGCAGGAGCTGCAGCGAGAATAAATGGAAAGAGCAGCGACCAGATAGCCGCGGTGGAAGCCATACTCAAAATGGCAAGCACGCAGCCTAGTAATCTCCCCACAAATTTTCCTGGCGTTTTATCTTTGTTGACGCAGTAAAAATAAGCGATACCCACGCTATTCACAGGTGAAGTAACTGTTCTGCCTATGCACTCAATGAGTTTGAATAAAGCAGCAGCTCCTACCGTGAGAAGAAGCGGAATCATGAAAAGGCCCTGGCCTGCTATTTTAGCCAGTTTCGAAAAAAAATTAATTTTACTTTTCCAGATGCGTTTGATGTTTTGCTCGCAGTTTCTCAAGGTGGCGTAAACAAGTCTTTTTAATCCTTTTGCTGCGAGTGCAGGCAGAAATTCTGTGAAGAGTTTAAAAGTATTCTGAGTGGTGACGAGGATTATCAACGCCAGGTTTTTTAAAAGCATGAATGGTGCAAGAGTGAAATTAATACTTTTACGCCGGCGTGTTTTTCCTGTCTGCCAGTCAAATAAGTTAGTGAGAATTTTCTTCCCTGTTATTTTTTCATTGACGCTAAATTGATTGGGAATACCAAAAAAAGAAGTGAGCTGAATCAGCCAATGATGGCGATAGTAGTCAACATAAAGCGCATTTGCATATTCATTATTAAATGTCCCGCTGGCAAGATTATAACTATCACCAGCAAAAACATCTGCAAAAGTAGAGGCGAGGAGACTATGAGAGGTTATTTCTTCTTCCCGAGTAAACATGACTATCTAATTCCTTGTCTTCATGAGTGATGGATTCGCCTTCATCAGGCGTGAGTTTAAACATGCCGCTATTTGAAGGAGTGCCAGGCTCGGCAGTATAGCGTGTATTAAAAGAAGGTTCAGGCTGAATATCGCGGATGGGTTCTTGGGGATCATCAAAGGTAAGATGATCGATTTTCATTTTCGCATTATCGTTCAGCCGCCATTTGTTTTTGAATGAATTATAAATGCTGAGAAGCACGGGGCCGATAGTGGTGACAGCAAGTCCAGTGCTGATGCCTATGATAGCGGCGACACTTTCCAACGCAGGCTCCATGACGATGCCAATTTTCAGCAACAGCGGCAGCAGGAAATTACTGCCAAAATACGTGATGTGTATCCAGAGCGCAGGCGTCATGCTGATGAGCAGCGGAAATAAAATCATATACGCTGCGGTTGTCGCTGCGATACTGACAAGAGACAAGGTAAATCCTGCTGCATAACCCAGCAGTTTCATGGCAGGATGATCGCTGACAAATGCCTTCAAAAGATTATTAATCAGACGTCCGGTGAACCAGGCGGCTCCTACACTGTCAATCGGCGAAGTAATGGATCGGCCTGCAAGCTGAATGATTTTTGCAATAGTAAAACCTGCAGCAGCAATTAAAAAGGGGATGGCAAGAATGCCTGTCATGAGCAGCGTTTTAAAATCTTGTTCGTCTTTCCATGCCTCACGGCACAGGCGAAAAATCGGCAGCGCAATTGCAAAAAATATTTCACTTATCAGTGCCGGAAGAAATTCTGTTGCCAGTTTAAGAATGTTTTGCATGGTTTTAAAAACAGCAAACACAAGGTTTTTCATTACAGTGAGAGTCTGTATCAATATGTTGTTATTAAATTCTGTGCGGATAGTGTTTTTGCCGTCCTGCAAACCCCGCAGGTTTTTGCCGATTTTTTCCCAAGTAATTTCTTCGTGCAATTCACACTGATTGGGTAGACCAAAAAAAGTTGTCAGTAGGATGATGGGATGCCAGCGGTATTTTTTGATAGGAGCAATATCTTCAATGTGAAAGAAATCATATTCGCGTATGGACTTCTTATCTTTAAAAAAAATTCTGGTGATGTCTTCAGTGGTCTGGTAATTGAATTCACCGCTGGGTACATCGTAGCTGTCTGGTGAATATACTTTGCTGAATGCAGCAGCAAAGATATTCCATGCGGGAGTAGTGATTTTTTTTAGGGTGAAGGCCATGGTTATTTACCTTTGTATTATTTGTAATGTTCACAGCCAGCGACAACGAATGAAACTTGTAGTGAAGCCGGTGTGTCATCCCGCGCGGCTTTTGGCGCGGGACCCAGCGTCTTAAACATGCCTCGCTTAAAGGCGCTGGGTCCCGCGCCAAAAGCCGCGCGGGATGACACCGCATCTGGCATTCAACTTCGCTGAGAAGCTCTAACCCAACCCCGCTTTGTACGTTGGCTCATCTTCCAAGGGTTGAAGATGCGTTTTTTCAAATTCAGCGAAATCTTGCTCGGCTCTAAAATGCTGACCTGCTAATTTTATTAATGCTTGTTTATGCTCAGGGCTCGCAAATTTACCCTTTCTATCAAGCTCGTGTATTTTTTTTATAACATCTCCATATGCATCTAATCGCTTTTGAGTCTCAGTTTTCTCTTGATTCTCCCTGCCGCTAAACATGCCGGAGTTCGCAGTGGTGCCTGGTTCTGCATGGAAAGTTTGCGGTGCCGGATTATTTATTTTCCTTCGCAGTTCTTCGTGATTTTCGTTCGCTTCATCAAGCTCTCTCATAGCATTTAACACATCACTCATGTCAGCGTGAGCATCATTCAGTTTTTCTGCGGCGCGAGGCAGTATCTTAGGCTCTGCACGTCTTCTCAACTTATCCTGGCACCAGTGAACGATATCATTCACAACCGGGCCGACTGTTCCCAGCACAAACCCAAGACCTGCACCAAGAATAGTTGTAAAACCTGCAACAACAGGGCTGATAGCCGCGCCTGCATGTGCAAGCATAGGCAGCATGATCTTGCTGCCGATAAAGGCAAATGCAGATGATGCTTGTGGTGTCATGAAGGCAAGTTGTGCAGCGCCGAGTCCAAGTGATGGAGCGATGAGTGAGAATAAGAGTGCATAAATAGTCATGGTGATAAGTATGCTTGCTGTTGCGAATATGAGGCCGAGCATGACACCGGTAAATGTTTTTGGTTTGTGCGCTGGAACCCAGAAGAACCATGCATTTCTGACGCTTTCAATCGGTGAGGTGACTGCTCTGCCGACAAAGTAGATGGCATTGAACAAGAGACCGAAGAATGTGGCTAGAGCGAAAGGGATGTAAAAAGCCCCTCCGCGTTTCCAGCAGCGCCCGGCAAGGTTGCCAAATCCTGCTGAGGCAAAAAGCGGCAAAAATTCAGTAAATAATTTGGCGATGCTATGAGGGGTGGTGACGATGACAGAAATAAGATTTTTGAAGAAGCCAGAAAAAGAGCCGAAAACATCTTTTTTGAGTTTCTTTTTGGAATAGTCCTCTGGTTCGTCAGTATAAGATTGCAGTTCCAGGTCATTATAATAATTAGACAAGCCGATGAAAGAGGAAAACATGACGAAAGGATCGCGACGATATCTATGTATAGAGTCAAGCGCAGCCGATGTATGCATATCTGATGGTTTGGAATTAATCTTGTCGCTGGCGATGTCGTAGCTATCAGGGGCGTAAACAGCAATAAAGTTTTCGCGCGCAATTTCGGAAGTCTGGGACACAATAAAATCAAACGCTATGGATACGCGTTGGAAAAACGTTACTTCAATGTCATTATCACTATCAACAATTTCATTCGGAAAACGGTTTTGTCTTAAACTCATGGCTGCACCTCAATCTTTTTTTAATACTATCCATTTTTATCATTCAGCCTAAGTCCAGTTTTGGCAGGGGGGTACGATATCATTTTCGGCTTAAAGAAATCTTAATGTTGTTGTCACCCTCAGGGTGACAGGTGCTTATTACTTCCTCACCCCTAGCGATGACCGTAATTCAGAGGATGCTTCTTCCTCGGGGTTAAGATGAGTTTCTGCACTAAATAGACCGGAATTCGCAGGGGTGCCGGGTTCTGCATGGAAAGTTTTCGCTTCAGCGTGAGTATTATTAAATTCCACTGAGTGGCGAACCTGTGCATCACATGTATTCCCGAAGATGTCCTGTGGTTTATACGGCATTCCGCGTTCTCTCAACTTCCTCTGGCACCAGTGATAGATATCATTCACAACAGGGCCGACTGTTCCCAGCACAAATCCAAGACCTGCACCAAGAATCGTCGTAAAACCTGCAACGACAGGGCTGATAGCCGCGCCTGCTTTTAGAAGCATAGGCAGCATGATTTTACTGCCGATAAAAGCAAAGGCAGATGAGGCTTCTGGTGTCATGAAGGCAAGCTGTGCAGCACCGAGTCCGAGTGATGGAGCGATGAGCGAGAATAAAAGCGCATAAATAGTCATGGTGAGAAGTATGCTCGCAGTTGCAAATGCGAGGCCGAGCATGATTCTCGGGAGTGATATTGGTTTGCCTTCTGGCACGCAAAAAAACCAGGCTGATCTCACACTTTCAATAGGTGAGGTTACTGCTCTGCCAACAAGGCGTACCGCATGGAACAAGAAACAAGCGAATGCGGCTAGCGTGGCGAGGATTTTAAAAGCCCCTTTGCGCTCGTAACAGTTAACTGCAAGACGGCCAAATGCTTCTGCAGCAAAACGCGGCAAAAATTCGGTAAATAATTTGGCGATGCTGAGAGGAGTGGTGACGATGACAGAAACAAGATTTTTGAGAAAACCAGAAACCGATCCGAAAACATTCTTTTTGAGTTTTTCTCTGGTGAATTTCTCATTAGGTTCACAATAATTAGATAAGCCAAGGAAAGAGGTAAGCATGACGAGAGGATTGCGGCGATAGCTTTGATAGCCCTGGAGATAGCAGTGACCTCTGGGTCTTGAATGAAACGTCTCGCTTGCTATGTCGTAGCTCTCGCCTGAATAAACGCTAGTAAAAGCATCGTAGAAAGCCTCGCGAAAAATATTGGCGAAGGTAGATTTGGGGGCATCTGGTTCGGCTGCCTCGCCATAGTTTATGCGTGGTTCTTTATCACTCATTATTTCCTGACTCCTAACGATGATTGTGCTTTAAGAATAGGTGCAACATGAACTCTTTCAAGCTCAGCGAAATCTCCCTTGAAATCTCCCTTTCCTACAAAACAATCGGTAGCTAATTGTCTTGCAGCTGTTTGTTGTTGAGGATTCTCGATTTGTCTTATTTTTTTCATCACCTCGGCACATGCGTTTGTGCGTTTCTTCCTATCTTTTTCTGATTCGCTAAACAGTCCGGTATTCGCAGTGGTGCCGGGTTCTGCATGGAAAGTTTCTGGTGCTAGATTATCTTCTATTGGATTCTCTCTATCTAATTGACTCTCTCTTGCGAGACGTGATTGTTCGAGCTCAGCTTTCATGAGTTCAGTGGCATCGGCATCGGCATTGAGATGGGCATCGACATCATAATCGACATAAGTTTTTTCTGGCTCTCTCAGCTTCCTCTGGCACCAGTGATAGATATCATTCACAACCGGGCCGACTGTTCCCAGCACAAATCCAAGGCCAGCACCAAGAATAGTCGTAAAACCTGCAACGACAGGGCTGATAGCAGCGCCTGCTTTTAGAAGCATAGGCAGCATGATCTTGCTGCCGATAAAAGCAAATGCAGATGAGGCTTCTGGTGTCATGAAGGCAAGCTGTGCAGCGCCCAGTCCGAGTGACGGAGCGATGAGTGAGAATAAGAGTGCATAAACAGTCATGGTGATAAGTATGCTCGCTGTCGCGAATACGAGACCGAGCATGACACCGGTAAATGTTTTTCGTCTGCCAGCTGGGACCCAGTAAAACCAGGCATTTCTGACGCTTTCGATTGGTGAAGTGACTGCTCTGCTGAGAAGATGCAGGGCTTTAAATGGTAAAGCCAAAAACAGTAAAAAGGCTGCGGTGAGTTTATAATCTTTTTCTACGCACACGTGACCAAGATAGAATAATCCTCTCACAGCAAAACGCGGCAAAAATTCGGTAAATAATTTAACAATACTTTGAGGGGTGGTAACAATGACAGAAATAAGATTCTTGAAAAAACCAGAAACTGATCCGAAAACATTTTTCTTGAGCTGCTCTGTGGTAAATGGCGGCTCATCATACATGCTAAAATATGCACATTCCTCGCCTTCATAATAATTAGACAAGCCAAAGAAAGAGGTAAGCATGACGAGAGGGTTATCACGATATGTGTTTATGACATTGTTACTGTAGGTGTGAAGGTGCCCATATATAACTGCTTCAGAATTAAACTTGTCGCTGGCTATGTCGTAACTGTCACTTGCATAAACATCAAGGAAAGCTTCGCGTAAAAGCGCGATAAACATAGAGTTTTGATTATTGTAATAAAAGTGTTGATTTCTCTCTTCATTTGGATCGAAAGCCATGGCTGCACCTCTGTCTTGTTTTAATCCACTCCTTTTTTATCATCAGCCTAAGTCCGGTTTTGGGCTGGCAGGCACTATATCATCTGCGGCTTAAAGAAATCTTAATGTTAACCGTTTGATTTACGGAAACCTCGATAATATAATCACCCCCACTTGTTTAACTCCCCTATCTATATATATAAGGAATAGAGCGTGAACCGAGCACGACCCAAAAACCTTAATCTTTTTACAATACATTTCCCGCTTCCGGCCATTGTTTCCATTTTGCACCGTATTTCAGGCGCTTTTCTCTTTCTCTGTATTCCTTTTGCTCTATGGTTGCTGGCATTTTCGCTCACAGAGACAGGCTTTGATAATCTGCAGCAGATTTTTGCTCATGGGTTAGCCAGGCTTATTCTTTGGTTATTACTCATCCCGTTTATTTTCCATCTGGTCGCAGGCATCAGGCATTTGCTATCAGATATTCACATTGGAGATAGCTTAAAAATGGGCAGGGCCATGGCATGCCTGACCTTTATCATCTCCGCAATATTGGTTGTTTTGGCAGGAGTATGGTTATGGTAAAAACAGTCTTGTCTGTCAGTCATCAGGGTTTGCGCGACTGGATCATTCAGCGTGCTTCAGCTATCTTCATGGCGGTTTATTCCATTGCCTTGCTGGCGTATATCCTTTGTCACCCCGGTCTTTCATTTGCTGAATGGCACGGTTTGTTTGCGCAGCAATGGGTGAAAGTGTTGAGCCTGTTATTTATCCTCGGCCTTTTGTTCCATGCGTGGATAGGCATCTGGACGATTTTCACCGACTACGTCAAATGTTTTGTGCTGAGAACCGTTCTGAACTTTTTAGTTCTCCTCATGCTGTTTGCCTGCTTTTTCTGGGGCGTTTTGATTTTATGGAGTGTTTGATTAATGAAAGTTGCAACCCATACGTTTGATGCAGTCATAGTCGGCGGGGGCGGCGCAGGTTTGCGCTCTGCTATTGAGCTTTCCCAGTCGGGTTTAAATGTGGCTGTCATTTCCAAGGTTTTTCCCACGCGTTCACACACCGTTTCTGCTCAGGGCGGTATTAATGCCGCGCTTGGCAATATCGAACCTGATGATTGGAAGTGGCATATGTACGACACGGTCGTCGGTTCAGATTTTTTAGGCGATCAGGATGCGATTGAATACATGTGCAAGAATGCACCGCAATCCATTTACGAACTCGAACACATGGGCTTGCCATTTTCACGTCTTGATGACGGCAAGATTTATCAGCGAGCTTTCGGCGGTGCGACACGTGAATACGGCAAAGAACAAGCGCATCGCACTTGTGCTGCAGCAGATCGCACAGGTCATGCCATGCTTCATACCTTGTATCAAAAAAATCTTGAAGCCAAAGCCCGTTTCTTTAATGAATGGTTTGCTCTCGATATTGTCAAAGCCAACGATAATCATGTTTCAGGTGTGACGGCCATCTGCATTGAAACCGGCGAAGTGGTTTTTCTGCAGGCGCGTGCTGTTATTCTTGCGACTGGGGGTGCAGGTAGAATTTTCCAATCCACCACTAACGCACACATTTGTACGGGCGATGGTTTTGGCATGGCGCTGCGTGCGGGTTTGCCACTGCAAGACATGGAATTCTGGCAATTTCATCCTACCGGCATTTACGGCTCAGGTTCATTAATCAGTGAAAGCGTGCGTGGTGAAGGCGGTTATCTCATCAACAAAAACGGTGAGCGCTACATGGAACGCTACGCACCGCATCTCAAAGATCTTTCCTGCCGCGACATTGTCTCGCGTTCATCTGCCATTGAAATTCGCGAAGGCAGAGGTGCAGGTCCTAAAGGTGATTACGTCTTATTGAAAGCCGATCATCTCGGTGAAGACATCATCAAATCACGTTTGCCTGGCATACGTGAATTAGCGATGACGTTTGCTGGTGTGGATCCTGTCAAGGAACCGATTCCTGTTGTGCCAACCTGTCATTACATCATGGGCGGTATTCCGACCAATTATCACGGTCAGGTCATCACGCAAAATGCAAAAGGTGAAGATGAAGTGGTTGAAGGTTTATACGCAGCAGGCGAGTGTGCTTGCGTTTCTGTACACGGTGCAAATCGTCTTGGCGCAAACTCATTGCTGGATTTGGTAGTGTTTGGCCGAGCAGCTGGCAAACATGTTAAAGAAAGCATAGAGCAGGGTTTGTCTTATCATAATGTCACTGATGATGATATTGAACGTTCACTCTCGCGTGTTTACCGCTGGAATGGAAATAAAAATGGCGAGAGTGTGGATGACATTCGTTCAGCTTTGCAAAAAGTCATGCAAGATGATTTTGGTGTGTTCCGCACAGATCAATACATGAAAGAAGGTTTCAAGAAGCTGGAAGAATTAAATGAAAGACTGAAACACGCTGCTATCAAAGATAAAAGCGAGTGTTTCAATACAGCAAGAATAGAAGCGCTGGAACTGGATAATCTGATGTCGACTGCCATTGCAACCGCGCATGCTGCAGACACGCGCACAGAAAGCCGCGGTGCGCATGCACGTTCTGATTATCCCGAGCGTGATGATGCACACTGGCTGAAGCACACTTTATATTTTGAAGACGGCCGCATTTCTTTCCGTGCGGTCAACATGAAGCCGGAAGGCATGGATCCCATTACTTTACGCAGCAGAGAAGAAAATCCAACATCATAAATAAATGATCTGAGAGGGCTTAAAACATGCGTTTTTCCATATATCGTTTCAATCCGGAAACCGATGAAAAACCTTACATGCAAGATTACGACGTCGATACCAAAGAAAATAATTGTGTCATGGTGCTGGATGCCTTGCTCACCATCAAAAATAAAATGGATGAAACACTCACTTTGCGCCGCTCTTGCCGCGAAGGTGTGTGCGGATCAGACGGCATGAACATCAATGGAAAAAATCGTCTGGCTTGTACCACGCATCTTTCTTCTTTGAGTGAGCCCATTGTCATTCGACCGCTGCCGGGTTTGCCTGTCACGCGCGATCTTGTAGTAGACATGTCGCAATTCTACGATCAATACGCAAAAGCCAAACCGTATTTGCAGAATGATAATCCGCCGCCAGCGACTGAGCGTTTACAATCGCCTGAGGAGCGGGCGAAGCTTGATGGTTTATACGAATGTATTTTATGCGCGTGCTGCACGACCTCGTGTCCTTCTTTCTGGTGGAATCCGGACAAATACATGGGGCCGGCTGCGTTACTGCAATCCTATCGCTTTATTGCTGACAGCCGCGATACACATAAAGAAGAGCGTCTTGCAGATCTTGCTGATCCTTACAGTGCCTTCCGCTGCCGCGGCATCATGAATTGCGTGGATGCTTGTCCGAAAGAATTAAATCCGCTGGAGGCGATTAATAATATTAAGGAAGAGATGTTGAAGGAGTCGGTGTAAGTTTTGAAATTTTAAAAATATTAGTGAATAACTTAAGTAAGTGATGAGATGATGCGGAAGTGGTCGTTCTGCGATTGCTGCCGCGGTTGCTTTTTAATTTTGACCTCAACGAAACTTGATTGAGGGGTGGCAGGGGGAGTACCCATTTTACGCGCGGAGCTTGCGAGCACGAAAAATGGTACTCACCCTGACAGGACCCCGACAAGCTAAGCTAGCAGGTCAAAATTAAAAAACAACCGCGACAGCAATCGCAGAACGGAGCATCGAACCAAGAGCCTCAACTATCTATAAACAACGAACAATAGCGATACAACGAAAAGAGCGAGAAACAATGACCACGAAAACCATGCAGCAACTCTGGCAAGACTCCTACCTTGCCTCAGGAAACGAAGAATATCTGGAAGAAATGTACGATGCTTATTTAGCCGATCCACACAGCGTGCCTGCAGAGTGGAGCAATTATTTCGCCCAGCTCTCGACGCAATTCCCGCGTCCAGCCGGCGATACTTCGCACACCGCCGTACGCGAGCAATTCCTGCAATTAGCAAGACAATCTGCGAAAGCAACTGCAACACAAGGCATGGAAACGTATCACGATCAAAAGCAAGAAAGCGTCATGGAACTCATTGCAGCCTTCAGAAGATTAGGCCATCTGCAAGCCAACCTCGATCCGCTGCAAATGTACAAAGGTCTCTACAGTCCAACCCTCGAACTCGGTTACTACGGCTTCACCGATCAAGATCTTAATAAAACCTATACCGTGGGTTCTTTCTCTGGCATGAACAAAGCTTCAGGCACACTCACTGAAATCAATCAAAGTCTGCGCCGCGTATATTGCAACACTATCGGTTTTGAATACATGCACATCAATCGTGCGGATGAAGTGGAATGGATACGCGAACGCATTGAAGAAGGCTGGGCGAATTTCAAGCCGAATAATGCGGAAAAACAGCGTATTCTCGATAGATTAGTCGTTGCAGATGGACTGGAAAAATATCTGGGATGTAAATTCGTTGGCCAAAAGCGCTTCTCACTCGAAGGCGGCGACAGTTTAATTCCCCTGTTAGATACACTCGTCAATCGCGGTGCGCAGCAAAACATTCGCGAAACCGTC
>Ga0181525_10002599_pt1 | contig 14675 bp, 13 predicted proteins | sample PEATcosm2014_Bin_48_FD_121100 | JGI IMG/M metagenome (GOLD analysis project Ga0181525, IMG submission 121100) | Peatland microbial communities from MTU Mesocosm Facility, Houghton, MI, USA - PEATcosm2014_Bin06_10_metaG | ecosystem: Environmental > Terrestrial > Soil > Wetlands > Peat | place...
ACCTTGCCAAGGTTGGGGTCGAGGGTTCGAATCCCTTCGCCCGCTCCAATATCTTCATTATTCCCACACGCGGACCGCTGCGCGCTTTTCTTGCGCGGCAAGGCGTTTTAGGCAAGCGTGGCTTCTGCACATATTTTCGCGCGCTTGAGAAAACCATGCCCGCTCCGAAACCGCCCGCCTTCGAAACGTTGAGCTTGCACGCCGGGCAGCATCCCGATCCGGTGACGCGGGCGCGGGCGGTGCCGATTTATCAGACGACGTCGTATGTGTTCGACGACGCCGATCATGCCGCCGGGCTGTTCAATCTCGAGCGCGCCGGTCACATTTATACGCGCATCTCCAATCCGACGACCGCGGTGCTGGAGGAGCGGCTGGCGGCGCTCGAAGAGGGCGTCGGCGCCGTTTGCACGGCGAGCGGCATGGCGGCGATGCATCTCGCTATCGTGACGCTCCTTGGCGCCGGCGACCATATCGTAGCCTCCGCCTCGCTCTATGGCGGCAGCATCAATCTTCTCACGCACACTTTGCCGCGCTTCGGCATCACGACGACTTTCGTCAAGCCGCGCGACCTCGACGGCTTTCGCGCCGCCATCGCGCCGAACACCCGGCTCATCATCGGCGAAACCATCGGCAATCCGGGCCTGGAAGTGCTCGACATCCCCAAGGTCGCCGGCATCGCGCACGCAGCCGGCATCCCGCTCCTGGTCGACAATACGTTCGCCACGCCCTATCTGAGCCGCCCGCTGACGCTCGGCGCCGACGTCGTCATGCATTCGGTCACCAAATGGCTCGGCGGCCATGGCGTTGCCATCGGCGGCGTCATCGTCGATGGCGGCCGCTTCGACTGGCAGGCCAGCGGCAAATTCCCGACGCTGACCGAGCCTTATGCCGGCTATCACGGCATCGTCTTCGCCGAGGAATTCGGCCCCGCGGCTTTCATCATGCGCGCACGGGCGGAAGGCCTGCGCGATTTCGGCGCCTGCCTGTCGCCGACCAACGCGTTTCATCTGCTGCAGGGTGTCGAAACGCTGCCGCTGCGCATGGAGCGTCATATGGAAAATACCGCCAAGGTGCTCGCATTCCTGCGCGCGCATCCGGCGGTCGACTGGGTGCTGCATCCGTCACTCGACACGCATCCCGATCACGCGCTGGCGCAGAATTTGTTGCCGAAGGGCGCCGGCTCGATTGTCTCATTCGGCATCAAGGGTGGGCGTGCCGCGGGCCGGAAATTCATCGAAACCGTGCGGCTCGCGAGCCACCTCGCCAATGTCGGCGACGCCAAGACTTTGGTGATCCACCCGGCGAGCACGACGCATCAGCAGATGGACGCAGGCGCGCTTGCCGCCGCTGGTGTCGGCGAGGAGCTGATCCGCATCTCGGTCGGGCTCGAGGCCGCGAGCGACATTATTGATGATTTCGGCCAGGCGCTGCGCGCCGCGCAGAAGGCTTGAAGCGATGCGGCTTTCAGTCAACGGCAGCGAGGTCTTCGCCGCTACCGGCGGGCGCGACTTCGATCCCGCCTTGCCGGCCATGGTCTTCCTGCACGGCGCCGGCTTCGATCACACCGTCTGGGCGCTCGTGGCGCGCGCCTTCGCCTATCACGGCTTCACCGTGCTGGCGCCCGATTTTCCCGGCCACGGCCATTCGGCCGGCGCGCCGCTGTCGTCGATCGCCGCGCTTGCCGACTGGACGGCGGCGCTGATCGAGGCGGTGGGTCTGCGCTCGACGCGCCTCGTCGGCCATTCCATGGGGTCGCTTGTCGCGCTCGAAACCGCGGCGCGGCACCCTGCGAAAGTCACGGCGCTGGGCCTGATCGCGACCGCGGTGCCGATGCGGGTGTCCGACGATCTCCTCAACGCCGCCAAGGCCGACGACCATGCGGCCGTGGACATGATTTCGATCTGGGGCCACGGCTATCGCGCGACGTTAGGCGGCTCGCCGATGCCGGGGCTATGGATGCTGGGCGACGGCGAACGCGTGCTCGAAAGGGCAACGCCCGGCGTATTGTTCGCCGATCTCTCCGCCTGCAACGATTACCGCGACGCACTCGCGGCCGCGGCCAAGGTAACCGTTCCGTCGATCGTCATCCAGGGCAGCCGCGATCTGATGACGCCGGCCAAAGGCGGCAAAGTTATTGCCGCGGCCATCGCGAATTGCCGCCTCACCCTGCTCGAAGGCGCCGGCCACATGCTGATGAGCGAACGTCCCGACGAAGTGCTCGCCGCATTGCGCTCCTAAAAAAACGCCATGGTGCGGATTTCGATGCTTTCGCGCATCGGTGCGTTGGGCGGTGTGGTTGGATCCTCGAACGCGCTGTGGCCGATGAAGCGGGCGCGTCCGTCGGTCGCCGAATCGTAAGTCTTGAGCAGGATCACATGCTCCGGCGTCATGCGCGGGAAGTACCACCAGCGGTGCTGTGGCGCGTACCGCATGACGTAGATTTCGCCGTCGCGGTCGCGGTAATGCAGCGTCTCCTTGATGAAATCTTGTTCCGATGAAGTGGTGACGTCGCGCATCGCCAGCGGCCGCTCCTCGACCGGGCGCCGCAGCGGCTTCCAGAAATTGTAGAAAGCCACGCGCTGCTTGAGTAGCTCATCGGCCTCGCTTGGCAGGAGCTGGCGCACGCGCACCGTCCCGAAACGTCGGTGTAATCGCAATGCACCCGCATCACCGGCGCCCGCCGCGAGGTCGATTGCTCGGAGAGCGCTTGCTTGACGTTGCTCTGGGCGCGGATGGTGTGATCGAAAATCACGACGTGCTTGGCGTCGACTTGCTGCTTCACGAATTCCGTAACCTCGCCGTAAAGCAACGCGCGGATGACTGCGTCGTCGTCCCATTGCGTGAAGGAAGAATGAAATTCACGCAACGCGAAGCCTTCGCGGTCGAGCGAAAACGTTTTCGCTTGCTCCCAGCCGTCATGCACCGGCATTTGGTGCGGGTCATCGCCGGCGTCGCGCCATTTGGCCCCTGGCGGTGGCTCGTAGAAATAAATCTCCGGCGCAACGCCGGTATCGCGCGTGTAATTGAAGGTCGATGTGATGGTCGCCGGGCCTGTCATCGTGTTCTTTCCCAGACTTGCATGCGTCACGAAGGGCGCCATGCAGATCAGTGCGGCGTCAGCGCCGCTTCGACCGCGCCTTGCGTCTTCTGCCAGCACGGCAACTTTTCCACTTCGGCGATCCAGCGCTTGAGGTTCGGGAAATCGTCGACCGGCAGACCCTGCCGCTTGTGCATATGCATCGGCGCCGCCACCGCGATGTCGGCGATGGTCACGGTGTCGCCGGCGAGCCACTTGGACTTGCCCAGCCGCGCATCGAGGATACCGGCGAGACGGCGCCAGTTGACCATCTCCTTCTCGACCAGCGCCGTGTCGGTTGGCGCCTTCATCAGCGGCTTGACGGCGTTCTCAATGAAAAAGACGTAGCAGCTCGGCTGCCAATGTGCTGCTTCCCAAAGCAGCCACCGATTGACGTCCGCGCGCCTTTTCGGATCTTTGGGATAATGCTTGTCGGAGGCGCTCTGATCGGCCGCATATTGCAGGATGACGTCGGATTCCCACAGCGTGAAATCGCCGTCCTTCACTGCCGGCAACATGCCGTTCGGGTTCAACTCGATATACGGTGATTGTTTGTGGACGCCGGCGAAATAATTCACGTGCGTGATTTCGTACGGTGTGCCGAGCAATTCCAAGCCTGCCAATACCTTGCGGCTGTTGATGGTGGCGGGGTCGAGATGCACTTCCAACATGACACTCCTCGCTGCGATTTATTTGTTGCGAGGTTTATTTGTTGTTCCAATGCGGTGATGATCGCACGCGCGGTTGCGACGGTCCAGAGCTTCGCGTTGTCGGCGACGGCGCTACGGCATACTGCCGAAGTGGGCCAGGTCCCGCTATACGCATTTGTATCGATATGCTCCAATGCGGGAAACCAAGCGCGATCGGGAGCGTTTCGTGAACGTCAACGAATTGGTGGCCATCGATATTCACACCCATGCGGAGGAGCCCTGCGGCACGCATCCGGACGACGGCTACGACGAACTTCAGGCGGCGATGGCCGTTTATTTCAATCAGCCGAATAATCGACCAACCATCGAGGAAACCGCGGCCTATTATCGCGCGCGCAAGATCGGCGCGGTGATCTTCCCCGTCGATGCCGAACGCGAAATGGGCTTCCGCCGCTATTCGAACGAAGAAGTGGCGGAGAAGGCCGCTGCTAACAGCGACGTTCTGATCCCGTTCGCCAGCATCGACCCGGCCAAAGGAAAAGCCGGCGCCCGCGAGGCGCGCCGCCTGATCCGCGACTTCGGCATTCGCGGTTTCAAGTTTCATCCCTCGCAGCAGGGCTTCTTCCCCAACGACCGCAACGCTTATGTGCTTTACGAGGCGATCGCCGAAGCCAAACTCCCGGCACTGTTCCACACCGGTCAGACCGGCGTCGGCTCCGGCATGCGCGGCGGCGCCGGCATCCGGCTCAAATATTCCAATCCGATGTATATCGACGACGTCGCGGTCGACTTTCCCGACATGCCGATCATTCTCGCGCACCCGTCTTTTCCGTGGCAGGAAGAGGCGCTGGCAGTGGCGCAGCACAAACCCAACGTCTACATCGACCTTTCCGGCTGGTCGCCGAAATACTTTCCGCCGATCCTGGTCAGGTATGCGAACTCGCTGCTGAAGCACAAAGTGCTGTTCGGCTCCGATTGGCCGGTCATCAAGCCCGATCGCTGGCTCAACGATTTCGAAAAGCTCGACATCAAGCCCGAGGTGCGGCCGCTCATTCTCAAAGCGAATGCGATCAAGCTGCTGGGCCTTGTATGAAAAGCTAGTAACATCAATGGATTAACCTAAAACATGGCCCGTTATCGCGCGCATACTTCCGCATCGGCCGGAAGGAAGCTATGTAACTCGGCGCGGGGGCAAGCGGGGCGTGACACCAACGTGGTGGTTCCGAACGACGCCAACCCGCGGGGGGAGAGTTGCCTGTGATGCCCGCGCGCGCTGCCGGCGCGACCAGTCCGACCCGATGGATTGCCGATGTCTGCGGCGCAGCCGTATTGCTCGTGCGGCGATGGTGCGCGTGCGCCGATCGCTACGATTTCGCGGCTTTGCTGCTGTTTGGCGCTCTCATCCTTCTCGTCGCTTTCACCTTCGGCGACTACGCGATCTCAAACGATGAGGGTGTGCAGCAGCGTTACGGCGAGATGATCATCGCCTATTACGCCAGCGGATTTGCCAACGAGGCGTTGTTTCACTTCCGCAACCTCTTTCTCTATGGCGGCTTGTTCGATGTGGTCGCGGTCGGGCTCGAGAAGCTCCTGCCTCTGGATATCTACGCCGTTCGCCATCTGCTTTCGGCGCTCACCGGATTGGGCGGGATCGCCGCGGTGTGGGCGACGGCGCGCGCCATCGGCGGTTCGCGCGCCGGCGTGCTCGCTGCCGCGGCGCTCGCTGTCTGCGGCACCTGGTACGGCGCGATGTTCAATCACACCAAGGACATTCCGTTCGCCGCCGCCATGGTCGGCGCGCTCTATCTTCTCGTGCTGGTCGGCCGTGAACTGCCGCGCCCGCGCTGGCGGCTGGTGCTGCTGTTCGGCGTCCTCTGCGGCTGCGCGCTCGGCATCCGCGTGCTCGGCCTGTTTTTGCTCAGCTACGCGCTGCTTGCCGTCGCGCTGCATATGCCGGTCGGCCGCCACGCGTCGTGGCGCAGCGCGCTGTTGTTTGCAGCGCGTTGCGCCGTTCCGTTCGCCGCGGCTTTCGTCATCGCTTACGTGATCATGATCGCGGCGTGGCCATGGGCCGGCCAGGCGCCGCTCAACCCGCTGCGCGGGCTGATGACATTCGTCGATTTCAATTATCCGATCCAGACCATGCTGGCCGGGCACATCTACCATATGGGCGAGGTGCCGCGCTGGTACGTGCCGGTCTACATGGTCATCAAGCTTACGTTGTGGCTCCTCGTCGGCGCCGGTCTGGCGCTCGTTTTCGCCGTGCTGCCGCGTCGCGCCGGCGGTCCGGCGGACAACGCATGGCGCAAGGAAACCGCGTTAGTCGCTTGCGCCGCGCTCCTTCCGCTGATCTGCGAAGTCGTCGTCTCGGGGCCGGCCTTCTCCGGCATGCGGCACTTTCTGTTCACCGTGCCGCCGATCGCCATGCTCGCGGGTCTCGGAATCGACGGCATGCTCCGCCGGCTCGAAGCTCGCGGCTGGAAGTTGGCCGCAGTCGCGGCGGCAATCGTCCTCGTCGGCTTGGGCTGGAACGCGAGCACGCTCTATCGGCTGCACCCGGACGAGTATCTGTTCTTCAATCCGGTGGTTGGCGGCCTCACCGGCGCCACGCGCCAATACGATACCGATTACTGGGACAACAGCCTGCCCGAGGCGCTGGCCGATCTCGAACGTTACCTCGACCGCACCGAAGGCCCATGGGGCAAGGCAACGCCGCGCCATCGTTACCGGGTCGCGATCTGCAGCGAGCCGCTGCAATTCGAGCGACAGGCCGACGACGCGCGGCTCGAATGGACGCGCGATTCTCATCACGCTGATTTCTTCATCGCGCCGACCAATGTGAATTGCGACCGCGCCGTGGACGGCAAAATCGTCGCCACCGTGTCGCGGCTCGGTGTCGTGATCGGCGTGGTCAAGGACCGGCGCGCCGAAGTCCGCCGCAGCGCCTCGCGCGTGCAATAAGGCTCGCCCGTCGGCGTTCCGCAATTACGGCCGCGCTACCGGCGGAACATAAGTCTCCAGCTCCGGCGACGGTAGCTTCACCACCTGGCCGAGCTCAGCGGAGCGATAAAGCGCCATCAGCATTTCGGCCACCGCAACGCCGTCGTGGAAGCTTTCCATCGGCTGGCGCCGGTGGCGAAACGCCTCGACCATATGGCGGTCCTCGCCGATATAGCCGTAAAGATCCGGCTCGTTGTCGGCCACCGGCATCAGCCCCTGCTCGGCATTCTGCTTCTCGACCAGATCCTCGCCTTGACCGCCTGAAACCTCGCGCGACAGAAACACTTTCAGTCCGGTGTTGAGCGAGGAAAATTCCATCGCGTATTCGGGACCGAGAAGCTCGATCACGATGCGCAAACCGGGGCCGACTTAAGCCCAGGAATTGGTGGCTTCGACCATGACTTCGTGGCCCTCGGCGTCGCGGAAGGTCAGCAGGCCGCGGGCGAAATCTTCGGCTGGGCGCGCGGCGTAATCGACTTCCGCGCCCATCGTGCTTTTGAGCCGCGCCACATATTCCGGCCGCGTCCATTTCAGATTGGCGACCGTGGCGCTGGCGCTGACGAGCTTGAGATCGGTGCGCGGCGCGCCGGGCCGCGACAACAGGAAACGCCCGACTTCGACGCTGTGGCAGGTCATGTCGGAGAGAACGCCGCCGCCTTGCCGCCGGCCTTGCCAGAACCAGGGCATATGCGGTCCGCTATGCTCTTCAGCCGCGCGCGCCAGATAGGGACGTCCACTGACCGGCACGGCGCGGCGCCAGACGATGTCCTTGCCGCGCTGTACCGCGCTGGCGAACACCTGATTTTCCAGATAGCCGTGGAAAAGCTTGGCGTCTTCGGCGAGCCGCAGCATTTCGCGCGCTTCGCCGAGCGTGCGCCCGAGCGGCTTTTCGCAGGCGACGCCAACGAGCTTCGCCCAGCCGGCTTTCACCAGCCGATGGATTTCGCGCATGGTGTCGAGGCGGGCGAAATTGGGCACCCCGATCCAGACCGCGTCGACTTCGCCGGAAATCAGCATCGCTTCGAGCGTGGGGAAGGCGCGGCAGGGGCCAAGCTCGAGCGCGTTCGCCTGCGCGGCCAGCGCCTCGCGATTGGCGGCGGTGGGGCTATAGATCCCGGTGACATTCACATGGCGGACGGAAACAAGCGCCTGGAGATGGAACTTGGCGATGAAACCGGAGCCGATCAAGCCGATACGCAACGTAGCGATGGGTGCGTGCCCGTTCATGCGTCCCCCCCTTTCTGACGTTTTTATTAGTAGCAAAAATCAGTAGCCCGCCGCCAACGCGCCGCGGGTGCGCGGGTCGGCGGCGCCGGTGAAGCCTTGCGGCGTCACGACAATAGAATTGGCCGACGTCGTCAGCTTCTGCACGACGACATTGTCGCCGCGTGCGCGCAGCGCCGCGATTACATCGGGCGCAAAGCCCGGCTCGGCGATCACTTGGTCGGGCATCCATTGGTTATGCACGCGCGGCCTCGACACCGCGCCCGCGATATCCATGCCGCGGTCGATCACGTCGGTGACGATTTGCAGCACGATGGTGATGATGCGGCTGCCGCCTGGCGTTCCGGTGACGAGATAGGGCTTGCCGTCCCTGAGGACGATGGTCGGCGTCATCGACGATAGCGGGCGTTTGCCCGGTCCCGGAGCGTTGGCCTTGTCGCCGACAAGCCCGTAGGCGTTCGGCGCGTCCGCCTTGGCAGCGAAATCGTCAAGCTCGTTGTTGAGGAGAACGCCGGTGCCGGCGGCGACCAAGCCGACGCCGTAACTGAAATTGAGCGTGTAGGTATTGGAGACCGCGTTGCCGAAACTGTCGATGACGGAGAAATGCGTGGTGTTGCGGCCCTCGGCGCGGATTTCGCCGCCGGCGCGGATGGCGGCGCCCGGCGTCGCGTGCTCAGGCTCGATGGTGGCGCGCCAGTCCGCCGCGTAGCTTTTTGACGTCAGCCGCGCAACCGGCACCTGCACCACGTCGGGATCGCCGAGGAACCAGGCGCGGTCCGCATATGCGCGCTTCATCGCCTCGATCATCAGGAACAACGCCTGCGCCTCGTCGGCGTGCGCCAGATCGTAGCCTTCGACGATGTTGAGCATCTCAACCAGCGCGATGCCGCCGGACGACGGCGGCGCCACGGAGACGACTTCGTAGCCGCGATAGCTGCCCCGGATCGGCGCGCGCTCGATGGCGCGATAATTCTTGAGATCGTCGGCGGTCATCACGCCACCCGCGGCCTGCACGTCGGCGGCAAGCTTTTCCGCGATGGCGCCCTGGTAGAACGCCGCCGGTCCATCCTTGGCGATGGCCTGCAAGGTGCCGGCGAGGTCTGGCTGTACGAGGCGGTCGCCGGGCGCGAGTACGCTGCCGTCGGCTTTGAGGAAAATCTGCGCCGAGGATGGCCAACGCGCGAGCCGCGGCTTGTCGACCGGCAGCGAATCCGCCGTGTCGTCGGCGACGTCGATGCCCGCGCGGGCGAGCGCGATTGCGGGCGCGATCAGATCGGCCAGCGTGAAATGCCCGGAGCCGTATTTCGCTGCGGCTAGCGCGAGCCCGGCGACCGTGCCCGGCACGCCGATGGCAAGCGCGGAGTCGCGCGACTTCTGCGGGTCGGCATTGCCTTGCGCATCGAGGAAGGATTTGGCGTTGATTGCCGCCGGCGCAATCTCGCGATAATCGATCGTGGTGTCGCTGCCGTCGGCGCGGTGGATCACCATGAAACCGCCGCCGCCGATATTGCCGGCGCGCGGATAAGTGACGGCCATGGCGAAGCCGACCGCCACTGCCGCGTCGATTGCGTTGCCGCCTTTGCGCAAAATGTCGACGCCGACGCGAGCGGCAATCGCCTCCTGCGCCACCACCATGCCATGTTCCGCGTGGATTGCCGGCGCTTGGCCGATCGGCGCAAGATCCTCTGTGTGCGCAAGGTTTTGCGCCGCAAGCGGCAGTGCGAGAATGGCGGCAAGCCCCAGCGCCGCGCACTTCCGAATTAAACCGTGCGATGGCCGCGCGGTCACTGCACGGGCGCCGGCGCCGCCGCGCCGGTCGTCGCGCCGCTTTTGGCAACCAGCACATAGCCGCGCGTCTTGTTGTCGTTGTCCTTGTCGGTTGTGTTCATCGCGTCGAACAGATCCGAGGCTTTCACCCAGACCGGCGGATATTTGTAGCGGGCGACGTCGAGGATAAGAAAGCGGTCCGCCTGCGCGTCATAGGCGGCGAGCGGGGAGATGTGGCCGCCGGTCTGCTGACCGATCGCCTTGCGCAGATAATTGATGACGACGAAATGATCCTTGGCCGCGAGATAATCGCGCGCGGCGGCGCGGAAGGCGTCGAGCTCGCCGTCGGCGGCATGATGCACTTCAACCGTCAGCGGATGCAGCGCCAATAGTCCGCCGAGCTGATCGAGCGTCATGCCCTGTCGCGCAAGCACCGCCTGCGGCAGTATCGCCTCGGTGCGTTCGTCGAGCAGATTGTCCTGGGTGAAGACGCGGTAGGGCTGATATTCCGGTGTCGTCGGTGCCGGCACGGCCGCCGCGTTGAGCACCATGACGATTGAGGCGACGCCGCAATAGGCTTGCGTCTTCTGCGTGACGAAATTGTCGGCGATGGAAAAGTAGGTGGCGTAGGCGCCGCTTTCGACAAAGTATTTCTCGCCGTCAGCGGAATTCAGATCCGTCAGGTTGCCCGGCAGCGGCAACGTTTCTGCGCGCGCGACAGCCGCGTAAAGATTGGGTGCGAGCAGGCTTAATGCAAGCAAGCTTGCCGCAAGCAGATTTGGCGCGAACAATTTGGAGCGGCCGGGCATCATTGACGTTATCTCCTGCAATAAAGTCGCACGCGACAAACCGTTTGTGCAACCCGGCTTTCAGCGCCGGACCACTTTCACATCCTCAGGCGTGACCGCATCCGGATAATTGTTACCGAAGTGGGTGCGCACGTAATTGACCACGGCGGCGACTTGCGCGTCGTTCATAAAGTAGCCGACCGGCGGCATGCCGCGCTGGCCGTTGACGACGACAAAAGCCGGATAGCGGCCCGCCGCGAGATTGGTGTCGCCGGCGAGCGCCGGATAGGCCCCGGCGCCGACCGCGCCCTTGCCGTCGGGCATGTGGCAGGCTTGGCAGACGCCGGCATAGAGGTCCGCGCCGGTCTCTTCTGTAAATCTGAAGCCGGCGCTCAGCGGCGCGTTTTCCGCGAGCGCCGAAGACGCGGATAGCGCCAGCAGCGCGGCGGCGACTATGTACGTCAATCGCGGCATCTGCACGTCGCTCATGTTTTGATCACGCGCTGATGCAGCCGCGTGATGGCGTCGAGCGACGAGAGGATCGCGCCCTCCTGCCAGGCCGGAATGTATGAGGCGTGCTCGCCCGCGAGCACGATGCGCCCGTCGATCTGGCAAAGATCGACGTAATGCTCGGCGCGCGTTTTCTCGGTCCAGTAGCCGGCGCAGCCGAGCGTAAACGGCACGCGCTGCCACGCCACCGCGACGCCATTTTCGAACTCGGCCGGATATTGCGGATGAATTTGCGCGCCGAACGCAACCGCGCGCGCCACGCGTTCCGCGGGCGGCATCGAAGCGAATTCGTAGGCGTTCGATCCCTCGAAGATGTAGGCGCCGAGAAGCACGCCGCGGCCGCCGCGGTTGAGCCCCGTGCTCGGATAGGCGATCTGCCGGATCGGCAGGTCCGTGTAGCTGATGCCGCCATAGATCGCCTCGTCCTCCTCCCAGAACCGGCGCTTGAATTGCAGACCGATCTTGACGGCCGACGCATAAGGCACGGCATCGATCGCGGCCTTCATGCGTGCGCCGGTGTCGATCGGGATTTGGCTGAGAATGGAAAGCGGAATGGTGCAGACGCACCAATCGGCTTTCGCCGTTTGCGGCGTTGCCGGCACCTTGGCGTCAACGTAAGTGACGGTGACGCCGCTATCGTTCTGGGCAATGCGGATTACCTTGGCGTCGTAGCGGATGAGATCGCCGACCTCGCGGGCGAACGCCTTGCCGATCATGTCCATGCCGCCCGCCGGCTGGAACATCGTGGTCTGAAATTCGAGCTGCGCGAAACTGTGCAGATAGTCCCACAGCTCGGACTTGAGAATGTCTCGCAATCCGATCGGCTCGCTCGGGACCGGCGCCGCGTTGAGTCCGCCGCCGGGGCCGCTCGCATAGCCGCGAAAGTGCGAGGAGATCAGGTTCTTTTTGTAGGCATAGTCCTTGTCGAGCGCGCCCCAGGATTTGAGCGCCTGTAGCAGCATCTCCTTGTCTCCCGCCGACACCGCTTCGTCGAGCTTGCCCTGCGCCGTTGCCTTGGCGAGGAGCTCGGTAACGTGTCCCTGAAAATCGGCTTTGATTTCGCGAATGCGCTGCGGGCGGCCGCCGAACGCGCCGGATGCATGCAGCAGCGCGTTGTAATTGAGCTCGACGAAAGGCTCGAGCGTGACATTGAGGCGTTTGCAATAATCGAGTAGCGCCCGATGGTGATAAGGGATCCGCCATGGCCCCGGGTTGAAATACTGGCCATCCTCGAAAGCACAGGTCTGCGCGAAGCCGCCGAGCTCGGTGTAGGTATCGCCGCCGCGGAGCGTCCAGTTGCGCCCGCCGGCGCGACTATTGAATTCGAGGACTTGGACCTTGTAGCCCGCTTTGCGCAGCTCCAGCGCCGCGGTCATGCCGGCGAGACCGGCGCCGAGGACCAGGACGGAGGCGCCGCGGACGTCGCCTGACAGTGCGATTGGCCCGCGGTAGGGGGATTCCGCCGCGAAGCCGAGGCTCGTCATCGCCCGGTACATCGCGGCGCTGCCGGCGACGGTGCCGATCAGCGCCAAGAGATCGCGCCGTCTCATCGCCCGTCCGCTTGCCTTGCCGTCCCGCATCCGCGCTCCAGCCCGATCGGCCTAAATCACTACATAGGAGGCGTCCGGCGACAAAACCATTCTCGCTGACGAGACTCGCGATCCCTTCTCCCCGCGTGCGGGGAGAAGGTCGGGATGAGGGGGCCTATCCGCTGGGCTTAGAATCGCGGCCGCGCCCCCCTCACCCGGATTGCTGCGCAATCCGACCTCTCCCCGCATAGCGGGGAGAGGTGAAAAACGCGAAATCATTCTCGCGGCGCGGCTCTGCGCCCGAGCTCTGCCGAGACCGCGTAGGGAAGGTGAAAGCCCGGCGCGGTTGGCCCGAAGCGGCCGGCTAGGCGGCTGGGGGCGAGCGGCTTCGTCGCCGCTTGCTAAGCCGCCTGCACCGCGCGCTCGGTTTGCAGCTTCAGCGCCACCGGCACCGGCGCCTGCAGAATGTCGAGCACCGGGCAGTGCGCGTCGACCACTTCCTTCAGTTTGGCGAGATCGGCGGCGGGTGCGCTGCTTTTCAGATGCACGATGCCGCGCACCTCGTTGAAGCCGGCGCGGACGCCTTCTTTCACCGCGAAGAAGCCGCGCAGATCGAGCGATCCTTCGAGCTTCACCGAAACGCCGTCGAGCGGAATGCCGAGCGCGGTCGCATAAGCGCGATAAGTAATTTCTTGGCAAGTGGCGAGCGCCGCCAGAACAAGCTCGACGGGATTCGGGCCGGTGTCCGTGCCACCGAGGCTCGGCGGCTCATCGACCGTCAGGGAAAACTGGCGGATCTTGGTTTCGCTGCGCAGACCCTCGACCTGGCGCGAGTCGGCGGAAAATGTCGCGAGCGCGTGAGCGGGATTGGTTTTCAGATCGGCTTGCGTCGCGACGATGATGTCTTTTAGCGCCATTGTTACTCTCTCCTGGGTTGGCAACGATACGTTTGTGGCTGCCAATCTTAGGTTCGATGGCGCAAAAACTCTTTAGTCTTTTTTCTAACTCGACAGGCGTTTCATTTGCTGCCGGCGGCATTCGACGGACGTTTTGTTTGGTTGACGCCTGCGTCAGCTCACCTTGATCGGGATCGCGCCCATGAAATCGCGCTTGCCGACGTCGAGGCCGATGTGGCGCAAAATCGCGTAAGCGGCCGTGCAATGAAAATAGAAGTTCGGCAGCACGTAATGGCTGAGGTAGTCGGCGCCGCTCATGTGGCCCTTGGCGGTCGGGCCGATTGGAAAAACGATCTCGCGATCGGCCGACGCATCGATCTGCTTACGGTCGATGGTCTTGAGATAGGCGAGCGTTTTGGCGATGCGCGCCTTGAGCTGTTCGATCGTCGTCTCATTGTCTTCGTAGCGCGGCGCCTCGACGCCGGCGAGCCGCGAGGAGCCGTTCTTGGCGTGATCGGCCGCCACCTGCACTTGGCGGGTGAGAGTGAACATGTTCGGAAACAGCCGCAGATTCAGCAGCACGGCAGGGTCGATCTTCTTGGCCGCGGCGTAAGCCTCGGCTTTTTCGAGTACGCCGGAGAGCGCGGTGAGATTGATTTCGAAGCTCGAAAGCGAAGCCTGCGACATTGAAAACGGCATGGCGTGATCCTTTGTGAATTGATCTTGGGCTTTTGTGAATTGATGGTGGACCGGGAAGATCGTCGTTAGATTGGGGGCAGGCACACAAGCGCCTGTCGGCCGCCGCTAAAACCGCGACCGAAAAGAATATAAACACTCGTTTCGCCGCCCCAAGGGCAGAAAACTGCCGAAAACTCTATGTCCGCAGCATCCGATCCGCGTCTCCACCATGCCCATGTCCCGCGCAACCGCGAACCGATCCTCGCTTTGCTCAGGCGCGTGTTGCCGCCGGCCGGCCTCGTGCTCGAAGTCGCAAGCGGCAGCGGTGAGCACGCCGTCTTCTTTGCGCAAGGCCTGCCGGCTTTATCCTGGCAGCCGACCGATCCCGATGCCGCCGCGCTGGCCAGCATCGCCGCCCATCGCGCCGCCGCGCCGGCGCCGAATCTGCTTGAGCCGCTGCGGCTCGATGCAACGGCGGAACGGTGGCCGGTCGCGCGAGCCGATGCGGTCGTGTGCAACAACATGATCCACATTGCGCCGTGGGCGGTGAGCGAAGG
>Ga0181525_10002600_pt1 | contig 14675 bp, 15 predicted proteins | sample PEATcosm2014_Bin_48_FD_121100 | JGI IMG/M metagenome (GOLD analysis project Ga0181525, IMG submission 121100) | Peatland microbial communities from MTU Mesocosm Facility, Houghton, MI, USA - PEATcosm2014_Bin06_10_metaG | ecosystem: Environmental > Terrestrial > Soil > Wetlands > Peat | place...
CTTGACGCCTAATTCTGTTCCGGCCAGCTTTGCCGTGTAACCGGGGAGGACGTGATACATCGCCTGCTCCGGCGTCAACCGCGAGATCGGCGGCAGCACGCCAAAGGCATCGGCGGCCAGGAACATCACGTTCTTCGGATGCCCGCCGATTCCCGGAATCACCGCATTGTCGATGAAGTCCACCGGATAGGCCGCGCGGGTATTCTCCGTCAGGCTGATATTGAAGTAGTCCGGCTCGCGCTCGTCGTTCAGAATCACGTTCTCCAGCACCGATCCGAAGCGGATCGCACGGTAGATCTGCGGCTCGTACTCTTCGGTCAGATTTACGCACTTGGCGTAGCAGCCGCCCTCAAAGTTGAAGATTCCCGTTGGGCTCCAGCCATGCTCGTCGTCGCCGATCAGCCGCCGCGCAGGGTCTGCGGAGAGCGTCGTCTTTCCCGTGCCGCTCAGTCCGAAGAAGAGCGCCGTCACGCCATCCGCGCCCACGTTTGCCGAGCAGTGCATCGGCAGCACGTCGCGATTGGGCACGATGAAATTCATTGCGCCGAAGATCGATTTCTTCATCTCGCCGGCATACTTTGTCCCGCCGATCAAGACAATCTTCCTCGTAAAATTCGCCAGGATGAAGGCGCTCGTCGCGGTTCCGTCGCGCTCCGGCACAGCCTCGAACTCCGGCGCGGCAATCACCGTAAACTCCGGCTCATGCGCCGCCAACTCGCCGGCATCGGGCCGAACAAACAGTTGATGCACGAACAGCGAGTGCCATGCATACTCGCTGATGACGCGGATCGGCATCCGGTACTCTGGGTCCGCTCCGCAATAGAGGTCCTGAGCAAACAAGTCCTTATCGCTCAAGTACTCGGTCACGCGTTCGAGCAGCGCGTCGAACTTCTCCGGCGCAAACGGCTTGTTGACCTTGCCCCAGTCCACCAGCTCGTGCGTCACCGCGTCGTCTACGGTGAACTTGTCTTTAGGACTGCGCCCGGTTCGCGCGCCGGTCACGGCCACCAGCGCTCCGTTGGCCGCGAGTTTTGATTCGCCGCGCAGCAGCGAGGTTTCAACGAGCTGTGCGGCACACAGATTGGCATGCACCAGCGGGCTAGCCGCCAGCGCCTTCAGCGACTCCACTCCAGAGAGACTTGCCATGGACAGGACTCCTTACCGACAAAAGATTAAAAAGGGTCAATAATCAATTGTGCCATCCAAACCCCAAAGTGGGAAGTCCCCCGTCTGGAAAACATCGTTCAGAGGCCGGTCCAGGGTCCAGGAAACAGACGCTTTGTGCCCCCCATCCGACTGGGCGCCCCATATCGGGCGCAGCATCATCACGCCAAATGTGGGATTCCACCCTTGCTCGCTGTCGCGAAGACCCAACTCTCCCCAAGGCTAAAGTTCACCAGCGAGCAGCCGAGAATCGCAACCCCATTCGCGGCGAGCACCGGCATCCGCGCCTCGTCCACCAGAAGGCGCGTCAGAGCCAGTTTCCCAGCATCGAGACCAGTCCGTTGGAGAGATGAAAGCGCATCAGTTGACTTAGTCGTGTCGAGTCATCCCGGCGGTCACGCCACGTGGTCCTGATATGCCACGCGAAGTTATGCAGCAGGGTAACTTCGACGGCAGCCGCCGAGGCGAATAAGTAGTGGCCTTCCGTCCAACGGTCGAGTAGAGCGAGCGTACCGAGCTGCACGGCCATTCCGATCGCTCCCACCAGGTTGAACTTGCTCCAGCGAATCAGTGTCTTCACGGCAGCGGCTCCTGCCGATAAAGCTCGGCTGTGTGGCGCAGAGTGATAGCGATCGCCATGACAAGCATACCGGTCGTTGCGATCGCTCCTCCCAGATCGAAGAGCAGAACCCTGTGCCCGAGAAGCGCCGCATAAGGGTTGCGCAGCAGGGCCAGGTTGCCGATGATGAGCAAGATGCGAATCTCCGTTGGGCCAAAGATGCCTTGCGAAAGTTGAAAGCGCGACAGAGTATAAGTCGCCAGATAACTCTCGCTCGATAGCACAAGAAACGCCACCAGCATCGCCACCGCAGTCTGCCAATGCAGAAACCCGGAGCAGCCAAGCCCACACATCAGCGCCACCGATCCGAAGATATCGGCCATGTGGTCCACATAGAAGCCGTAGCGCGGACGCTGCTGTTGCCGAACACGGGCCAGAGTTCCATCGAGGCTGTCTCCCAGCCAGTTCAGCGCGAGGCATAGAATCGCCCCAAGCAGCACAAAGCGGTTGTAGTGCGAAAGCGCATAACAGAGGCCCGCTCCAATCTGCGCGGTAACGCCCATCAGAGTTAGCTGGTCAGAGCTGAGCCAGCGAGGCGCATTCCGGGCCATCCATTCGAGAGCACGCTTTTCGGCCGAAGACGTAAACGACCGATTGACCCGCCGCGCCGGCATAAATCCCGATTCGCATTTCGTCGAAACTGCCAAGTTGTTCATGCTCGCCTCCATTTCAATCAATTCCCGGTTCACTCTGGTTCCGCAGAGCACCCAACTTCACAATGCGCGGAAAGACTCGACCCGGGCGGAGCTGTTGTAACTGGGCGCGACTTTACAGGCTGCGGAAAAGACTCCACCGTTTGGGCCGCTTTGAAAGGGCTCGACCTCAGTCGTGCCGAATGTGCCGGATCATCAACCGGGCTTTAGCCCGTGAGGGAAATCTATCCAGAGAGTCATCAGGCTTTATCTCCGCAGCGCATTGCAAACGGACTGCAAAGTAAACTCCAGCGACTCTCGCGGAACGCTCTCCACAAACGGCCCAATCGCCCATCCAAGCCAGTCGGAATCGAGCGCGTCAGCGAAACAGACTCAATCTGCATGGTTACTCCGCCGTCGCGCTCCTCATAACTCCAGTAGGTATTCAGCCGCCAAAGAAAGCCATGCTCTTGCTTAGCACTGAGTGCGCGCTCCCCGCCAGTTCCAGGCGAGTCGATTTCGGAGACTTGTGTGCTGCGCGCGATGCTATACCCGTGCCGCGCATCCAGCCGGCCAAAGCAGATGTCGTATGTCGTATCCATCACCACCGTGATGACATGCTTCTGACGAACCCGCATCACGGCGTAAATGCGATCGCCCTGTTGCGAGATCACCCTTGCCTGAACAACCTGCGGCGAGAAACGCTGCGGATAAGCGCCGAAATCCCTCATCAGCCGTTCAAAGTCCGAAGCCTTCGCCCCGGCCGCAAAGGCCGTGCCGCGCCAGTGGTGCAGCATGGCTCCTGGCAGATCCGCACCCTTCGCAGGTGTAAGCTTTTCGACGATAAGCTCTCCTCGCCGTAACCGTTTCTCGACCTCTGCACCTGCTACCGGAGCTAGAAAGCCCGCTGCCGACCCGTGCTGGCGGGCGAGCCGCGCCTCAACTCCGCCGACATAATTATTGAAGGGCTGGACAGCCGCAACCGGCGCCTCGCCCAGTCCACGGCATGGTTTCCCCGTAAGAACCAGCAAGACCATTAGCCCTGGGACAAAGGAGCCAACAGAAAACCTCCGCAAAACTCTAAACCGTCGTTGCGTCATGAACTGAACCTTACCTTGCCCCGCCCTTTCATGCAATGCACCGAACCTCATCTGCTGACGATTATTTCTCGCTTTGTAAGTGATTGCAGTGGCTGGAGTTCCGAGAAGTTGTTCTCTGTTTCTCGCCTGGGGAGTGAGCACGTCATCGACTACACTTGCTTCAGAGATGACCGAAACATCCCCAGTCAGGCGCTATCGCTTCGGAGCCTTCGAGGCGGACGCGGCCACCGGCGAGCTTCGCCGTCAAGGCATCCGCATCAAGCTGAACGCGCAGCCCTTCCAGGTGCTCCTGCTGCTCCTGGACCGCCCCGGCCAACTCCTCACTCGCGAGGAAATCTCTCGTGAACTCTGGCCCGACGGCACGTTTGTCGATTATGAACACGGCCTCAACTCGGCCGTCAACCGCATCCGCGAGGCCCTCGGCGACACGGCTGGCAATCCAAGATTTGTCGAGACACTGGCCCGGCGCGGCTATCGTTTCGTGGCGCCCGTGGAGCGGATCGGCGTCAGTGGCGATCCGCCTTCTAACGCCCCTGCGGCGGTTCCGAGTTCGCAAGCTGTCCCGAGGCCGGAACCCGGGTTTAGATTGCGTGACCGTATCCTGGCCTCGCCGCAGGAGTTGCCCCAGACCTCACACTCCGTAGTGCGAACCCTCTTCGTCCTCATCGAATTCATGTATCTGGGTTTCTACATCGGTGCGCTGGCGAACCTCGCGGAGATCGAAGATCTGCTCTCGCCCCTGACCAGAGCGGCTCAGATCTATATTGTCCTGATTGTCACTGCCGCCGTCCTGATTCCTGCCCGCGCATTTGTACTGTCGGCAACGCTCTTCGGCGCCCCCGGAGCGCGCCGGAACTTCCTCAAGCTTTGGCCATTTCTGCTCGTCCTCGATGAATTGTGGTCGCTCTCGCCTTTTCTGCTGTTGCACCACATCAACTTTGGACTGGCGCTGGCCTGCACTACGCTTCTCGTCTACTCACCCTTCGCGCAGCGATCGTTGATGCTGATGGGCGCCGCCGTAGCCGCTCCTGAATCCCTCATTGACCAGTCGTCTTGATCTCCGAGTCCCAAGTCAGCACCGGCAGCGTCGGCATCTCGCCCAGTTCCTTGGCCTCGGCCACCACGGCCTCAAGGTGCAAAAGAACCTCATCGACGGTCATCGTGCAGATCTCGCGCCGGGAATCGTAGCCCTCCTCAATTGACTGCTTCAGGAACCTTCCCGCGATCTGGGCGGCAAGCTGGTCGGTGATCACCTTTCCAGTCAGCGCTTTCTGACGTCCCCAGGCCTCCAGCGGCAGGGCCACCCACAGTGCCCGTCCGTCCACATCGAAGCGCACATCCACAGCGTCGGCGTGGCGCGTAGCGATGGCGACTATTGTTCCCTTCCACCGGCAGTGCAACTCTTCTCCGCTCCAGCGGTCCTTTACGCGAAAGTCTTCATACATACACCAAGCCTACCGCCGCGCTCCAACAAGGGCAACTGCGCCGCGCCTTTGGAGCCCATGATTTTGAAAGGTGTAGGCATCGGCTTGATAGGTACGGGCTTCACGGGCTGCGGAAAACCCCTTCGTCAGGACGCTTTGAAAGAGCACGACTTCGGTCGTGCCGTAAATGCCGCAAATCAACGCCGGCTCTAGCCGCCGAGGGACGCTTTTCGTGGATTTCCCCATGAACGAGGCCTTTTTCCGCAGCCTGTTAGCCCCGGAAGAGACGCTTTCCGCCGGGATGAACCGTTTTTCACGGTTTTCGCTCGACTCGTTCCCAACCCCGCCGATAAACGAATCAGGGGAAGCCAGCCATTATGATCATTTCCGTTACGGTTCCGGAGGCGGTAATCCGCGCGGCGCAGGATCGCAACATGCCGGTCGAGGAGTTTGTAGATAAGCTGATTGACAAAGGCATGGAGAAGCAGACTGGTCGCCCGACGGTGACAAGCGCCATCGAGCGAATCCGGGCTCTTCGGACTGAGATCGTAGCTCCCAAGCGCTAAACGCACGCTCGCAAGCATCAATGGCTGCACGCTTCCCGAGGGGAGCAACGTGAGCAGCCGAGGATGGAGCGCACCGGAATCCCGGCGCTTTATCCGGCATATGAATCTCGCGTCGCGCGGTGACAACATTTCTGCAAGGGTTCCAGAACTCATCTGAAGACCGCCGCACGCGAGTCCCGAACAGCCATTTATAATGATTTCGCAAGCCCCGTTGACCGCAGTGACTCTGCGCGCCCATCGCGATACATGGGATTTCCCGCCGCGCGGAAAGACGACACGCTGGCCGAGCCGTTCGATCCGCTTGCGCAGTCAATCTTGAGTTGGAGGGAAGAGATGGTGACTCGACGCGAATTCCTCGACACGCTTGCCATCGGAACAGCAGGATTGGCCATCGCATCAACCGCGAAGAGCTACGCCCAGATTCTCGGCTCCAACGACCGGCTCAACTTCGCCGTGATTGGCCTCAATGGCCGCGCCTATGCCCACCTCTCGTCTCTCAAAGCAAACAAAGATACGGCCCGCATCTCGCATGTCTGCGATGTGGATAGCGTCATCCTGAAGAAGTTTGCCGCGAGTGTTGAGCGCGAGGTGGGTTATGCGCCCGCTATCGAAAAGGACTTTCGCAACATCCTCCAGCAAAAGGACGTTGACGCCATCACAATCGCCACCCCGGACCACTGGCATGCGCCCATGGCGATTGCAGGACTACAGGCTGGCAAACATGTCTATGTAGAAAAGCCATGCAGCCACAATCCTGCCGAAGGAGCGATGCTTGTCCAGGCGCAGCAAAGGTACAACATGCAGGTGCAGATGGGCACACAGCAGCGTTCCTCGCCTCATACCATCGAGATTGTCGACAAGATTCACAATGGTTTGATTGGTCAGCCATACTTTGCCAAATGCTGGTACAGCAACGTGAGGAGGTCCATCGGCACCGGCAAGGAAGCGCCCATTCCGCCGCAACTCGACTGGGAACTCTGGCAGGGGCCGGCGCCGCGACGGAGTTACAAGGACAATATCCATCCTTATAACTGGCATTGGTTCAAGCTTTATGGCACCGGCGAAACATTGAACAACGGAACCCATGAGGTGGATGTCTGCCGCTGGGCACTCGGAGTGGACTATCCTCGCCGCATCACTTCCTCTGGCGGAAGATACCAGTTCAAAGACGACTGGCAGTTTTACGACACCCTCGTCACCAGCTTCGAATACGACGACAGAATGATCACCTGGGAGGGCAGGAGCTGCCAGGGGATGAAGGTCTACAACCGCGATCGCGGATCGGCGATCATCGGAACCACCGGGACGGCAATTGTCGACCGGGATGGTTACGAAGTCTACGATCTGAAGGGGAACAAGACGGATTCCTTTGTGACGGGCAAGACGACCGCTTCGTCCGACCTGACCGGCGCCGACTCGATGACCGATAGGCACTTTGCCAACTTCATCGCGGCAATCAGGAAGGGAGAGCGGCTCAACGCGCCTGTCTCCGTTGGCAACGTCGCTGTTACCATGCTTCAACTTTCAAACATTTCCTGGGAAGTGAATCGGGAGCTCGATATCGATGCGACAGACGGCCAAATTCAACACGATGCTGAAGCGATGCGGATGTGGGGACGCGAATATGAAAAGGGATGGGCGCCTCATCTTTAGCAATTCGAGAGGCCGTTAACTTGAAAAAACCTTACTCGCGACGCAGCTTCATTCAATCCGGCGCAGTGATCGCCGCGGCCTGTGCGGCGCCGAGCGCCAGCCGCTCATTTGCGCAGACTAGACCCGCGGAGGATAAAGCGCCGTCGATCCAGTTGGGTCTGGCGAGTTACACATTCCGTAACTTCACACGCTCGCAGCTAATTGGGTTTATGAAGCAACTCAACGTGGCCACGTTGAATGTGAAGGATGTCAAAGATCATTTACCCACCGATCCGCAGCAGGAGGCGAAGGCGCTGGAAGAGTATGTGTCGGCAGGCATCAAGCTCCACGCAGCCGGAGCTATTTACTTTGCGGAAGACGATGATGCCGCAATTCGCGGCAAGTTCGAGTATTGCAAGCGAGCGGGCATTGGTGTAATCGTCGCGGGCGATCCGACACCCCAAAGTCTTCCTCGCATTGAGAAATTCGTTAAAGACTATGACGTCCGAATTGCAATTCACAATCACGGGCCGGAGGACAAGCTATTCCCTTCCCCATTGGATGTGTTGAAGGTAGTGAGGAACTTTGATTCGCGAATCGGATGCTGCATCGATCTCGGGCATGCCGCGCGTGCGGGCACGGACTTGGTTCAGGCGATTCGTGAGACGGGACCGCGGCTTTTCAATATTCACATGAAGGATCTGACAAGCTTCCAGAGTAAAGAGAGTCAGGTGGCCGTTGGAGACGGCATCATGCCGGTGCGGGAGATTTTCGAAGCTCTTCATGCCATTCAGTACAAGGAGTTTGTCGATCTCGAATACGAGATCCACGCCGATGACCCCATGCCTGGAGTCATCGAGAGCTTCGCTTACATGCGCGGTGTTTTGGCAGGGATGGGATTTACGAATCGCGCTTGAAACTCGCAGTAGTTTTGGAAGTTATCGCTCGAAAGCATCGACGTTCTAACATTGGAGTTTGCCTGAGAGCAGTATTTCTCCGCGAAAGGGTATAAGTTGAATGATGTTGATTGATGAAGACCGGTTGTTTCCCGCTGAACCCAGCGCAAGAAAGATAGCCAGAGAACTGTATGCGCATGTGAGCGAACTTCCTATTCTCAGTCCTCACGGCCATACGAAGGCCGCATGGTTTCAAGAGAACTTGCCTTTTCCCGACCCTGCGACCCTCCTTGTACAACCCGATCACTACGTTTTTCGGATGCTCTATAGCCAGGGGGTATCCCTTGAAGATCTTGAGATTGGGCAGCCGGTCATAAAGGATGCGCGCAAGGTCTGGCGCCTCTTTGCCAGCCATTACGATCTGTTTCGCGGAACGCCGACGCGCATCTGGCTCGACTTCGTCTTTCAGAAATTATTTGGACTAGACGAACGGCTCTCGGCAAGTACAGCGGATCGGTACTTCGAAGTAATCTCTGAAAAACTCAGAACCCCTGAGTTTCTTCCGCGCGCTCTTTATGAGCGCTTCAACATTGAGGTTCTGGCGACCACCGACTCTCCGCTGGATTCTCTGGCCGGGCACGAGGCTCTCCGGGATTCAAAGTGGAATGCGAGAATCATCCCCGCTTTCCGGCCCGATCCGGTGGTCGATCCGGAGTTTGCCGGTTTTAGAGAGAATATTGCGAAGTTGGGCCAACAGACCAGAGAGGACACCTCGACCTGGACAGGCTATCTGGCTGCCTTGCGCAAGTCTCGTGAGCGCTTCAGATCGCTCGGATGCACCTCGACGGATCATGGACATCCCACCGCGCTAACTGCCGATCTTCCTTTGGCGCAGGCCGCGGAGTTATTCAGCAAGGTACTTGGAGGCAAAGCAAGCAAGGATCAGGAGGAGATTTTCCGCGCTCAGATGCTGACTGAGATGGCCGGAATGAGTCTGGAAGACGGCCTGGTGATGCAGATTCATCCGGGCAGCACGCGCAACCATAACCGCAAGGTCTATGAACGCTACGGGCGCGATGTGGGAGCCGATATTCCCAGGCCGACCAATTACGTGGACGCGCTTCGCCCGCTGCTTGATCGATTCGGCAACGAGGCCAGCCTGACGATTATTCTCTTTACGCTGGACGAATCGACTTATAGCCGCGAGTTAGCTCCTCTGGCCGGACACTACCCCTGCTTGCGGCTCGGACCTGCATGGTGGTTCAATGACAGCCCCGAAGGGATGACGCGTTTCCGTGAGCTTACAACTGAGACGGCGGGTTTCTATAATACGGTTGGATTCAACGATGACACACGCGCATTTCTTTCGATTCCGGCTCGGCATGATGTAGCGCGGAGGGTTGACTGCGCGTTTCTTGCCAAGCTGGTTTCTGAGCACCGTTTGGCCGAAGACGAGGCCCTTGAAGTGGCGCGCGATCTTGCTTACGGTCTAGCCAAGAAAGCGTACCGGTTGTAAGGAGAAGTTATGATCGGCAGTGCGGCGCCTGGCGCTCAGTTAGATGGACGATCTCCGACCGGAACACGGATTGGGCGTGTGCGCTGGACAATCTGTGCGATGCTCTTCGCCGCGACAACGATCAACTATATGGATAGGCAGGTCCTCGCGCTTCTCAAGCCCACTCTCATGCAGAGCGTTGCCAACCATGGCATTGGCTTGACCGAAGAGAGCTACGGGACCGTTGTGGCCTTCTTCACACTCTTCTATGCGCTCGGCCAGCTCGGCGCGGGACGCTTCGTCGACAAGGTCGGTACGCGCATCGGCTACATGGTCATTATGGCCGTCTGGAGCCTCTCCGCGATGGGCCACGCACTGGTCAACTCGGTGCTTCAACTCGGCATTGCGCGCGCCTGTCTGGGAGTTGGCGAATCCGGCAATTTTCCCGCAGCCAATAAGACAAACGCCGAGTGGTTCCCTCAGAAAGAGCGCTCGCTCTCATTTGGCCTGTTCAACTGCGGCGCCAATATCGGCGTGATTCTGGCCACGCTTCTTGTGCCGATCGCTGTACACACCTTTGGCTGGCACTCAGCATTTCTGATCACCGGACTATTCTCGGCAACGTGGATCGCGATGTGGTTCTTGAAGTACCACAAGCCCGCCGAACATCCAACACTCTCCGGGGCTGAGCTTGCCTATATCGACCAGGACCCTCCGGAAAAGCCCGGTCGATCCACGCCCTGGATCGAATTGTTTGGTTTTCGTCAGACATGGGCGTACGCTATACCTAAATTCCTCACAGATCCCATCTGGTGGTTCTATCTTTATTGGCTGCCGGGTTACTTTAGTGATAAGTTCCATCTGAGCCTCGTTGGTTTGGGGTTGCCTATTCTAGTCGTTTACAACGCTTCCGCTCTTGGCAGCATTTATGGGGGCTACCTGCCCGCGTCCTTCATTCGCCTGGGACTTTCGGCGGAGCGAGCGCGGCTTGCCGCGATGCTACTCTGTGCATCCCTCGTTGTTCCCGTCTTTCTTATCAACAGCCTTCACGGGGATAACTTCGGAAAGTGGGCTGCAATCGGTCTGCTGAGCCTCGCGGCAGCGGCGCACCAGGGGTGGTCGGCCAACATCTTTACCACGGCGTCGGATATGTTCCCGCGCAGCGCTGTAGGCTCGGTTACTGGCATCGGCACCATGGCTGGAGCGGTTGGCGGCTTTCTGTTTGCCAAATATATCGGTCATATCCTGCAACTGTCCCATGGCGACTATTCGATTCTTTTCATCACCGCAGCAAGCGTCTATCTCATTTCTTTGCTCATCAATGTTCTGCTTGCTCCCGGGTTGAAGAGAGTGGAGTTAGTCGCATGAGTCTTTATTGCTCCATTGGAAGTACTGAAACCGATCTGACGCCGCGGCAATTGAACGATCTCTTGGCTGAGAGCCTCGCCAAGCTCGGTCCGCGCAACAATGTGCTCGCGGTGCCGCCCGATCAGACCCGCGTACACTCCCGCGCCGGCGAACTGACGAGTTATGCTTGGAGGTATTTTGGTGGGCGGCTCAAGGCGGTTCTTCCGGCTCTCGGTACGCACGCCGCCATGCGAGCGGAGCAGCTTGCGCAGATGTTCGGCGATGTGCCTTTGGAGCTATTTCGAGTTCATAACTGGAGAAGCGACATTGAAACGCTCGGCGAAGTTCCGGCCGAGTTCATTTACGAGCAATCCGAGGGCAAGCTGAGTTACTCGTGGCCGGCTCAGGTGAACCAGCTCATCTCGCAGGGCGGTTTCGATCTGATTCTTTCCATCGGCCAGGTTGTGCCCCACGAAGTGATCGGCATGGCCAATTACAACAAGAACATCTTGGTTGGCACAGGCGGTCGCGAAGGAATCAATCGCAGCCATTATCTGGGCGCGGTCTATGGCATGGAACGAATCATGGGCCGCGCGCAAAACCCGGTGCGCAGTGTGCTCAATTATGCTTCCGACCATTTTCTGCAAGATCTGCCCATCGTCTATGTGCTGACCGTGGTCGCCAGCCGTGCAGAAGGCGGACTCGCAGTGCGCGGCTTGTTCATCGGCGACGATACTGAGTGTTTCAATCTGGCTGCCGAGCTAAGTCTGAAGGTTAACTTCGAGATGGTAGACGAGCCGATTCAAAGAGCCGTAGTCTATCTCGATCCGCGGGAGTTTCACAGCACATGGCTCGGTAACAAGGCCATCTACCGTACACGCATGGCTCTGGCCGATGGTGCTGAGCTGATCATTCTCGGGCCGGGCGTAAAGGAGTTCGGCGAAGACAAGGAGATCGACGAGCTTATTCGCAAGTACGGTTACCATGGAACCCCCGCAACGCTTAAAGCAGTAGCTGCCAATGCAGAGCTTGCCAACGATCTCAGCGCTGCCGCGCATCTCATTCATGGCTCGTCGGAGGGACGCTTCAAGATCACGTGGTGCCCCAGGTATCTAAGCAAAGCCGAGGTGGAATGCGCCGGCTTCAGCTATGGCGATCTGAATACTATGCTGGCCTGCTACAATCCAGAGAAACTGAGTCATGGATTCAATCAGATCGACGGCGACAAAGTCTTCTTTATCGCCAATCCCGGGCTGGGGCTTTGGGCGCACCGCAGCAGACTATGAGTTACATTATGCGATGCTTTTCGCAAACCGAGGAGAGAACGATCAATGAGTTATGGATTGAATATCCGCGTGGACGCTGAATTGGATTTCATGTCGCTGGGAGCTTTGGTTCATCGGCTCGACCCGGGGATTATTCCCTTCCGCAAGGCGACTGAGTGCCAGATTCACGTTAGCGGCGGCGAGTTTAATGTAGCAGCCAACCTTTCGGACTGCTTCAGGATGAAGACGGCGATTGCCAGCGCCATGTCGGATTATCCGATTGGCGATCTGATCGCCGAGCGTGTGCGGGCCATGGGTGTGAAGCCTTACTACAAGCACTTCAAGCACAACGGTGTGACCGGCCCGAACATGGCCACCGTCTATAGCGATCGCGGCCTCGGCCTGCGTGCTCCGGTGGTTTTTTACAACCGCTCGAATGAGGCGGCGGCGCAACTGAAACCAGGAGATTTTGACTGGAAGGCAATCTTTGCCGACGGAGTTCGCTGGGTTCACAGCGGCGGAATCTTTGCGGCACTCTCGCCGACCACCGCTCCGCTGGCCGCCGAGATGATGAAGGAGGCCAAAGCAGCCGGCGCGATTACTTCTTTCGATTTGAATTTCCGCGAAAAGCTATGGAATATCCACGGCGGCGCCGAGAAGGCCGTCGAGACCATCGCCAGGATCGTCGAGAACGTCGACGTATTAGTGGGCAACGAGGAGGACTTACAAAAGGGACTCGGCATTCCCGGACCGGAGGTTGCGGTAAAGTCCAAGCTGGATCCCAGTGTCTTCTTCGGAATGATCGATCAGGTAACCAGGAAGCACCCGAAGGTCAAGGCAGTCGCCACCACTTTGCGCGAGGTTCACTCCACCAATCGCCATAGCTGGAGCGCAGTTGCATGGATCGATGGCAAGACCTACACAGCGCCGACGGCGGAGCTGGAAGTCTATGATCGCGTCGGTGGCGGAGATGGCTTTGCGGCCGGCTTCATTTATGGCTTGCTGACCGGCGAGGCGCCCGAAGAGGCGATTAAGCTGGGTTGGGCGCACGGCGCACTACTAACCACTTTCCCCGGCGACACAACCATGGCGACAGTGGAACAGGTGCGTGCCTTCGCCAAGGGCGGATCGGCGCGCATCCAGCGATAACTCAGAACTGAGCGTGGTCTGGATTTGACTTGCGACAGGAATGGAGAAAGTTAGGATGAGTAAGCTATTAAGTCTTGAAGACAAGATCGCAGTGATCACTGGCGGGACCTCGGGAATCGGCCGCGCCTTGAGCCTTGGCTTCGCCGATGCCGGGGCCAATGTTATCGCCACGGCACGCCGCCAGCAGCAGGTGGATGAGACCGCCGGCGAGATCGAAGCGCGCGGCCGACAAACTCTTCGGCTGGCCTCGGATGTATGTGACCGGACCTCGCTCGAGGCGCTGCTAGCTGCGGTGCTCGATCGATTCGGTAAAGTCGACATTCTGGTCAATTGCGCCGGAAAGATCAAGCGCACGCCGACGCTCACAATGCCGGAAGAGGAGTGGACCGATATTCTGAACACTAACTTGACCGGGACGCTGCGCGCCTGCCAAGTCTTCGGCAAGTCGATGCTGGAGCGCGGTTATGGGCGCATCGTCAACATCGCGTCATTGAACAGCTTTGTGGCGCTTAGCGAAGTGGCCGCTTATGCGGCCAGCAAGGCGGGCGTGGTTTCGCTGACCCGCTCGCTTGCCGTGGAGTGGTCCAAGCTGGGAGTTACTGTGAATGCCATCGCTCCGGGCGTCTTCCGCACCGCGCTGAATGCGAACCTGCTGGACGGTTCTCCGCGCGGGCACGAGTTGTTAATGCGAACCCCGATGGGCCGCTTCGGCAAGACCGAAGAGGTGGTCGGAGCCGCCATCTTTCTTGCTTCGGATGGAGCTTCTTTTGTGACCGGCGAAACTCTGGTGGTCGATGGCGGATTCCTGGCCAGCGGGGTCAATCAGTAGACTCAAAGCTCCTGAGCGGTCAATGCGGCTAAGTTGGACGCTCCGGTTGGCGCGCTGATAGACTAGTTGGGTTGCAGTCGAGATGCCCTCACCGGTTCTGAGCTGCCTGCAAGTCTAGAAAAGAAGGACAAAAAGAAACCCGTGGATACAAAAACCCGTCACGCCCTGAAGAAGGACCAATTCGCCCAAGCCACAGCAAGCAGTATGAATTGGCTGAGTGGCCACCGTTCCGGAGTTTTGCGCTGGGTGATCATTGCAGTGATCGTTCTTTTGGCCGGAGTTGGCTCGTTGGTGGCCTGGGATCTGCGCTCGTCGGCTGCCGAAACCGCCCTGGGTGCAGCCTTAGACACCTACAGCGCTCCGCTGACGCCGCCAGGAGCCCCAGCCCAAACGGGAAGCTATGCGTCAGCCGCCGAACGCTCGAAGGCTGCCAACCAACAGTTTGCAGCGGTCGCCCAGCAGTATGGCTGGCTCTCTGAGGGCACCAAAGCCCACTACTTTGCTGGCGTCACCTACGAGGAGCTAGGGCAGAACGGCCCCGCCGAGACCGAGTTGAA
>Ga0181525_10002602_pt1 | contig 14672 bp, 11 predicted proteins | sample PEATcosm2014_Bin_48_FD_121100 | JGI IMG/M metagenome (GOLD analysis project Ga0181525, IMG submission 121100) | Peatland microbial communities from MTU Mesocosm Facility, Houghton, MI, USA - PEATcosm2014_Bin06_10_metaG | ecosystem: Environmental > Terrestrial > Soil > Wetlands > Peat | place...
ATCATGGCGATTCCGAACAAGCGCTACATGCACTACTACAACTTCCCGCCGTATTCGGTCGGTGAGACGCGCCCGATGCGCTCGCCAGGCCGCCGCGAGATCGGCCACGGCCAGCTCGCGGAGCGCGCGCTGGTCCCGGTGCTCCCGCCTGAGGAAGAGTTCCCCTACACGCTGCGCGTCGTCAGCGAGGTGCTCGAATCCAACGGCTCTTCGTCGATGGCCTCGGTCTGCGGCTCGACCCTCGCGCTGCTCGACGCCGGCGTCCCGATCAAGAGCCACGTCGCGGGCGTCGCGATGGGACTGGTCCTCAAGGGCAAGGACTACTCGATCCTGACCGACATCCAGGGACTCGAGGATGCGCTGGGCGAGATGGACTTCAAAGTCGCCGGCACGCTCGACGGGATCACCGCGATCCAGATGGACATCAAGGTCGCCGGGATCACGCTCGAGATCATGCGCGAGGCGCTGGCCGAGGCGAAGAAGTCACGGCTGTTCATCATCGGCAAGCTCAAAGAGACGATCGCCGAGCCGCGTAAGGAACTCTCGGAGTACGCGCCGCGGATGATCGTGGTCCAGATCAACCCCGACAAGATCAAGGACGTCATCGGTCCCGGCGGCAAGGTGATCAACAAGATCGTCGCCGACACAGGAGTGAAGATCGACATCGAGAACGATGGTCGCGTCTTCATCGCCGGCGCGAACGCGGCCGGCGCCGAGAAGGCCAAACAGATCGTCGAGGCGCTGACCAAGGAAGTGAAGCCGGGCGAAACCTACCTGGGCACCGTGACGCGGCTGATGAACTTCGGTGCGTTCGTCGCGATCCTGCCCGGCAAGGAAGGCCTGGTCCACATCTCGCAGCTCGCGCCGCAACGCGTCGAGCGGGTCGAGGACGTGGTCAAGCCCGGCGACCAGATCATGGTCAAGGTGATCGAGATCGACTCGCAGGGCCGCATCAACCTCAGCCGCAAGGCGGTGCTCGGCGCCGACGCGGGCGCGCCCGGTGCCGGCAACGGCGCTCCGCCGCGCGCCGACCGCGAGAGCGCTCCCGAGACGGTCCCCCCGGCCGCCCGCAACGGGCGCGGCGAGGGTGCCGCTCGCGCCGAGGGCAGCAGCGGAAGCGGCGAACGCCGCCGCCGTCGCCGGCCGCGGCCCGAGTAGACCGCGTACCGCAGGGGAATCCCGCAAGAGCCCGTCGCAGGACGGGCTCTTCGCATGTCCCGCCGCCTCCTCGCGCTCGTTCTGGGCTCGCTCGCGCTCGTCGGCGCAGCCCATCGCACGCCGACGGTCTTCGACCTCTCGGACGACGTCGGCAAGCCCGCCCCCGCCCTAGCGCTCGCGCAGGACGACGGCACGCCGGTCGCGCTCGACGCGCCGCGCGGTCAGCCGACGTATGTCTTCCTCTTCGCGTCGTGGTGCGAACCGTGCACGCTCGCGCTCCCGTTCGTGCGCGCCGATTACGTGCGCTTCGGCAGCCGCGTGCGCTTCGTCGGCGTCGACGTGCTCGAGGATGCGGCGAGTGCGCGCGCGGCGATCGTCAAGGACGCGCTGCCGTTCCCGGTGGCGATCTATCCGATCGAGCAGCTCGATGCGGCGATCGATCCGGTCGCCCAGGCGCGGTCCGGCGGGAAGTACAACATCCCGGCCGACTTCCTGATCGACGCCGACGGCGTCGTGCGCTTCGCCTGGCACGGGCTCGCGCTCGACGTGAACGGCGCGCCGGTCGACGTCCTGCCCGAGCGGCTCGCCAAGCTCGGGATCGAGTGAGATGAGCCGGCCGCGCTGGCGCGTGCGGCCCAAGGGCGAGCGCGACGTCGCCGCCGCGGTCGCGCTGGTGGGTGAGGTCGCACAGGAGGACCGTTGGATCGCGACCGAGTGGCCGTTCGACCTCGACGCCCGCACGCGCGCAACGCGCGACGCGCTACTGATGCGCCGGATCGTCGGCTGGGTCGCCGACGAGGACGGCGCGTGCATCGGCGACCTGACCGTGTTCGCGATCGAGGCCGACGAGCCGGAGCTGGGGATGGTCGTCGCGGCCGCCCATCGCGGCCGCGGCATCGGCCGCGCCCTGTTGGCCAGCGCCCTCGGCTGGGCGCGCGCGAACGGGAAGGCAGCGCTGGTGCTGCGCGTCTTCCCGGACAACGCCGCGGCGTTGGCGCTCTACCGCTCGGCCGGCTTCACCGACGTCGCACTGCAGCCGGCTGCGATCGCGCGCCGCGACGGCACCGTGCGCGACGTCCTGCTGATGCGCTGCGCCTGTTCTTAGGGCGCCGAGATGCGCTGCAAGAGGTCGGCCAGCGTGCGCCGTTCCTGCGCCGAGAGGGTGCCGGCGAAGAGCTCCTCGCTGGCGAGCACCTGCGGATTCGCCGCCGCCAGCGCGGTGCGGCCGGCCGGCGTCAGGGTCGGGATCACGGTGCGGCGGTCGTCGGGTCGCGATTCGCGCCGCACCAGGCCGCGCCGCTCGAGCTGATCGACCAGGCGCACCATCGTCGACCGGTCGGCGCCCAGCGCGTCGGCGATCTCGCCCTGGCCGATCCCCGGCTGCGCTTCGATCGTGGCCAGGACGCCGAAGAGCATCGGGCTGAGCCCGGCGACCTCGCGCGCGAAGGCGGCGAACGCCTTGAGCTGGGCGCGGCGGAGGTGGTAGCCCAGCAACCCGTCCAGACGGGAGCCGCTCACGGAGCGCACCGGCGAGGCCTCACCCGCCGGCCTTCGCGCGGCACGCCTCGGCCGCCTCGGCGGCGAAGAAGCGGGCGATGGATCGCTCCGACTACCTCTTCGATCCGGGGACGGCCGACCGTTCGACCCTGCGCGGGCTGACCGCGCGCGCGGCGCTGGCGGCGACGCTGGCCGCCGCGCCGGCGACGATCGCCTACGTCGACGGGCCGCTGCGGCTGTCGTGGCGCGAGGCCGCGGCGCGCGTCGCGGCGTTGGCCGAGGCGCTGGCGGCGGCCGGGATCGGGGCCGGCGACGTGGTCGGACTGCACCTCGCCAACAGCGCGGCCTACGCGCTCGCCCATCTGGCGATCGCCGAGCTGGGCGCGGTGACGCTCCCCCTGCACGCGCCGTACCGCGGCGCCGAACTCGCGCAACTGTTGTCGGCGACCGACGCCGTCGCGTGCGTCGTCGCCGCCGAGAACGCGGCGACGTTGGCCGGCCTGCGCGCCGAGCTGCCCGCGCTGCGCCTCATCGTGCGCGCCGACTACGCGACGGCCGGCTTCACCCTCGACGGCCGCGCCGGTGCGCGGCGCCCGCGCCCGGCGCAGCTCGCGCCCGACGCACCGTTCGCGCTCGTCCCGACCAGTGGGACCGAGTCGCCGGCGCCCAAGCTGTGCATGCACGCCCACGACGGGCTGCTCTCGAACGCGCAGGCCTTCGTCGAGGAGACGGGGACGAGCCGGCGCGACGTGCTGATCGTCGGCAGCGGTTTCACCCACCTGTTCGGCTTGTTGGCCCTTCATCTCGCGCTGCTCTCGGGCGCGACCTTGCTCGCGCTGCGCCGCTACGAGGCGCCGGCCTACCTCGCGCTCGCGGCGCGCGAAGGCGCGACGCGCGCGTGGGCGGTGCCGGCGCAATTGGTCGACCTGCTCGCCGCCGCGCCGCACGGGCCGCCGCTGCGCGTGCGCGAGATCCGCACCGCCGGTGCGGCGGTCGGCGCCGAGCTGCTCGTTGCGCTGCGCGCGGCGTTCGGCGCCGACGTCACCGTCCATTGGGGGATGAGCGAGCTGGGCGGCGGGATCACGACCTACGGCCGCGATCCGCTGGCCGTCCCTGGCGCGATCGGGACGCCGATCGCCGGCGCGCAAGTACGGGTCGTGCGCGAGACCGGCGACGACGCCGCACCGGGCGAGATCGGCGAGCTGTGGTACCGCCGCGCCGATCTGTTTCGCGGCTACTTTCGCGCGCCGGAGAAGACCGCCGCCGCCGTCACGCCTGACGGCTGGCTGCGAACCGGCGACCTCGCCGCGCTGGAGCCGGGCGGCGTCGTGCGCTTCGCCGGCCGTGCGAAAGATCTGGTCAACCGCGGCGGCTTCAAGATCGGCGCGGTCGAGCTCGAGACGCTCTTGGCCGGCCATCCGGCGATCCGCCGCTGCGCGGTCGTCGCGGTCCCCGATGCGCGGCTGGGCGAGAAAGCGTGTCTGGTCGCCGAGCTGCACGACGGCGCGTCGCTGGCGCTCGAAGAGGTCGCCGACTTCCTCGACGCGCGGGCGGTCGCGAAGTACAAGTGGCCCGAATATCTGGTGGTGCTCGACGCGCTGCCGATGACGGCGACCAACAAGATCGCCAAGGGGACGCTGCGCGCGCTCGCCATCGAACGCTGTCTCGGCGAGACCGTGCGGCCCGCCTCATGATGCGCGTCGACGCGGCCTCACGCGCACCGCACGGCCGCAAGCACGGTTCGACCTTCGCCGACTCGTGGCGCGCGCCGGACGGCGCGACGATCGGAGCGGTGGCGGCGGTGCTGGCCGGGCGCGATGCGGTCGCGGTCAGCGACTTGCTGCGGACGGGCGCGCACGCCGTGTTGACCTCGCGCGCCACGCTCGACGCCGCGCTCGCCGCGCTCGACCGCATCGTGCGCACGCACGCGCGCGACCATCGCGACGACGAGTTGGCCGCGGCGATGCTGCTGGTCGCGGTCGAGCCGAGCGGCGCGCAGCTCAGCTGGGCCGGCGCAGGGCAACTGCACGCGGCGCTGATCGACGGCGGCGGCACCGCGCATCCGCTGCACGGGCACGCCGCCGCGCTGGGTACCGGCGTCGAACCGAAAGGCCTGATCCAGCAGGTGCGGCTGCGGCGCGACGACGCGCTGGTCGCCGCGACCGTCCCGCTCCCGGCCGGCTGGTGGGGCAGCACCGTGCCGAGCGCCGAGGCCCTGTTGGCGCGGACCGGGGCGCCCGAGGCGTCGGCCCTGCTCGTGCTCCCTTAGCCGCCGCCGCGCGGCGCGAAGCCGCGGTACGCGCCCAGCGGGACCAGCGCCTCGAGGATCAGCATCGCGCGGGCGAGCAGCGGGAGCGAGCCCAGCGCCTCTTGGGCCGCCTCGAGCGAGGGCGCTTCGAGCAGCACCACCGCCCCTGGAACGTCCTGCCGGCTCCAGATCTGCCGGCTGATCCCCGCCATATGGAGCGCCCGCGCGCGCTCGGCCTCGGGTTCGAGCAGCGGGGCGAAGTCCGCCTCGCTAAAACGGTCGTAGTCGCGGCGCAAGAGCGCGATGAACTGTGCCATGCTGCGTCCAAGCTTCGACGGATGCCCTTCGAATCGCTCGCGGCGTTCGTGCGTGCCCTGCGCGACGCCGGCGAACTCGCCGTCGTCGACGCGCCGGTCGACCCCCGTCTGGAGATCGCCGAGATCACCGACCGGGTCGTCAAGGCGGGTGGCCCGGCGCTGCTCTTCCGCGACGTCCGCGGCTCGCGCTTCCCGGTGCTGACCAACCAGTTCGGCACCGAGAAGCGCACCGCGCTCGCCTTCGGCGCGACGACGCTGCGCGAGGTCGAGGAGCGGGTCCGGCGCACGATCGATCCGGCACTGCCCGGCTCGCTGGGTGGGAAGCTGGGCCGGTTGGCCGCCCTCGCGCAGTCCGCGCACAGCGCGCTGCCGCGCCGGGTCGAGCACGCGGCGGTCCAGGCGGTCGCGATCGATCCGCCCGATCTGGGTGCGCTTCCGGTGCTGACCACCTGGCCGCTCGACGGCGGTCCGTTCATCACCTTGCCGCTCGTCTTCACCCGCGATCCCGAGACGCGGCGGCTCAACGTCGGGATGTACCGGGTGCAGATCTACGACGCGCGCACCGCCGGGATGCACTGGCAGCGCCACAAGCAGGGCCGCGCGCACGCGGCCAAGTGGGGCCGGCGCATCCCGGTCGCGGTCGCGGTCGGCGGCGATCCGGCGCTGACCTACGCGGCCAGCGCCCCGCTCCCGCCGATCGTCGACGAGCTGGCCTTCGCGGGCTTCTTGCGCGGCGCGCCGATCCGCATCGCCAAGGCCCTCACGGTCGACCTCGACATCCCGGCCGACGCCGACTTCGTCATCGAAGGCTGGGTCGACAACGACGACCTGCGCGTCGAAGGACCGTTCGGCGATCATACCGGCGTCTACAGCCACGCCGATCTCTACCCGACGCTGCACGTCACCGCGATCACCCACCGGCGCGACCCGATCTGGGGCGCGACGGTCGTCGGCAAACCGCCGATGGAGGACGCCTGGCTCGGCAAAGCGACGGAACGGATCTTCCTGCCGCTGCTGCAAGCCGTCGTCCCCGAGATCGTCGACTACAACCTGCCGGTCGAAGGCGGGTTCCACAACCTGGTGATCGTCGCGGTCCGCAAGTCGTATCCCGGCCAAGCAAAAAAAGTGATGAACGCGCTGTGGGGTCTCGGCCACATGATGATGCTCTCGCGCTGCATCGTCGTCGTCGACCACGACGTCGACGTGCACGACGTGCGCGGCGTCGTCTGGAACGCGTTCAACAACGTCGATCCGGCGCGCGACTTGGTCGCGATGCCGGGACCGGTCGACGATCTCGACCACGCCGGCTCGTACGATCTGGCGCTCGGCACGAAGCTCGGGATCGACGCGACCCGCAAGGGCGCCGACGAGGGCTACGCGCGCGACTGGCCGCCGGAGATCCGCAGCGATGCCGCGACGCGGGCGCTGGTCGCCGCGCGCTGGGCCGAGTACGGCCTCGGCGACCTGACGCGGCTGGGCACGCCCGACGCCTGGTCGGGCCAAGGCCCGCAGCGGCTGGCGCGCCTGCTGGCCGAACCGCCGGCCTCGCCCGACGACGTCCCGCCCCGCACCGAGCGCGCGAAGTGAACGCGGTTCGGCTCTTCCTGCGCGAGATTCGGGTCGAGCACACGCTCTTCGCGCTGCCGTTCGCGTACGTCGGCGCGGTGATGGCGGCGCGCGGGCTGCCGGCGTGGTGGCAGCTGTTCTGGATCACGCTGGCGGTCGTCGGCGCGCGCACCGCCGCGATGGCCGCGAACCGCTACTTCGACCGCGATCTCGACGCGCAGGTGCCGCGCACGGCCAAGCGCGCGGTGGCGAGCGGGAAGCTGCCGGCGGCGGCGATGCTGTGGGCGATCGGCATAGGCATCGCGCTCCTCGTGCTGAGCGCCGCGATGCTCAACCCGTTGTGCGTGAAATTGCTGCCGCTCGCCGCGCTCGGCGTGATCGCGTACCCGTTGTGCAAGCGGTTCACTTGGACGGTCCACTTCGTGCTGGGTGCCGTCGACGCGTGCGCACCGCTGGGTGCCTACGTCGCCGTCGCCGGGGCGGTCACCGCCCCGGCGTTGTTGCTCTTCCTGGCCGTCACCGTCTGGGTCGCCGGCTTCGACATCCTCTACGCGCTGATGGATCTGGACTGGGATCTGCGGCTGGGCGTGCGCTCGTTCCCGGCCCGTTTCGGCGCGCGCAGCGCGCGGCTGTGGGCGGTGCTGCTGCACGCCACGATGACGCTCGCGCTGCTCGGCGCCGGGTTCCTCGCCCAGGCCGGCTGGCTCTACTACGCAGGCGTCGCGCTCGCCGCCGGGGTGACGTTCTACGAAGAGCGGCTGATCGCGTTCGCGAAAGACGTCTTCGTGCTCAACGACCGCGTCTTCCTGACCAACATGGCGTTCTCGGTCGCCTTCTTGGCCACGACGCTCGCCTCGTACGTCACGCGATGATCCGCTCGGCCTTCTTAGCGGGCCTGGGCGGCGCCGCCGGCGCGACGCAGCTGGCCGCGGTCCTGCCCTACACGGCCTCGATTCGCGTCGCGATCGTCGCGCCGCAGTCGGGCGAGGGGGCCGGACTCGGGAAGCAACTCGTGCACGGTGCGAACGCGGCGGTCGACGAGCTGAACCGCTATCGCGCGACCTTCGAACCGGCCGTCTTGCTCAGCGTCTTCGACGATCACGGCACCGCCGCCGATGCGGTCGTCGCGGCCAATTTCGCTACCAGCGATCCGACCGTCATCGGCGTCGTCGGCCATCTGGGTGTCGCGCCGACATATGCGGCGCTGCAAAGCTATGCGAACGCGAACTGCCCGCTGATCGTCCCGACCGTGACCGACGACTCGATCACGAACCAGGGGTATCGCAACGTCTTCCGGCTGCCGACCAAGGACGCGACCGAGGGCGGCTTCCTGGCCGACTACGCGATCAGCACGCTGGGTGCGAAGGCGCCGCACACCGTCGCGCAGGACGGCGACTACGGCCTCGCGGTCGCGGCCGGATTCATCCGCCGCGCGAGCGCGCTCAAGCTGACCGTCGCCGGCACGAAGTTCTCGTTCGACAACCCGAACTACGGCGACGCGGCGGACGCGGTGCTCTCGCACCACCCGGACTGCGTCATGCTGGCCGGCAACGTGGAGGACATGGGCCCGCTGATGCCGGCCCTGCTCGCCAAAGGCTACACCGGAAAATTCGTGGCCAGCCAGGGCTTCTTCGATCCCCTCACCGCCTCGACGTACGCCAAAGAGGCCGACGGGATGGTGATCTCGACCAACGTCCCCTTCTATCCGCTCGCGCCGAGCACGACCCAGGCGGTGCGCGACTACCAGGCCAGCTTCGGCACCCTCGGGCCGGTCAACGCCTACGGCTACGCCGGCGTGCAGTTGATCGCGGTCGTCGCGCAGTACAGCAACGCGCAGAACCGGCTCGCGCTGCTGCGCGCCCTGCAGACCGGCGGCCCGTACGCCACCATCGTCGGGTCGTACACCTTCGGCCCCTACGGCGACGCCCTGCTCCCCAACTGCTACTTCTACGCCGTCCACGACGGGAAATTCACCTACGAGCGCCAAGCCCGCTCGACGGGCTTCATGCTAAAGTAGGGGGACGGTGCCGACCACAACGCCCTTCGCGGGGCCGGAGTCACTGCGGGTGCACGGCGAGTGGACGACGTTCGCCTGGACGCTGCTGTGCCTGCCGATCACGGTGGCCGTCATCGGCTGGGTCTTTCAGCACCAGATCTCCTGGCAGGAGCTGGCCCTGCTGGTGATCGTCGCGATGATCTACGTCGCCTTCGCGCGTGGCCGGCTGCTCGGCGGCGGCCTGCGCGTCCACGCCGGTCAGTTCGCGCACATCCATGCCGTCGTCGAGGACTGCGCGCGGATGCTGCGCATGCCGACGCCCCACGTCTTCATCCGCGACGACCCGTTCGTCCCGTGCGTCGCGGTCGGGATCGGCGAGCCCTACGCGATCGTGATCTCGGCGCAGTACGTCGACCACTTCGGCGAGGACGAGTTGCGCTTCTTGGTCGGCCGGGAGCTCGGCCACATCGCCTCGGGGCACACGCGGTTCACCTCGCTGCTCAGCGCGAACGGGCGTGAGAACACCCTCGTCGCCATCGCCTTCGGCGCCTGGCTGCGCAAGATCGAGTACACCGCCGACCGGGTCGGGCTGCTCTGCTGCGGGTCGCTCGAGGCGGCCGTGCGCGCGATCGCGGTCTCGTCGTTCGGGCATGTCGGGCGCAAGATCGACCTCGGCGCGTTCGCCGAGCAACTGCGCGAGCTGCGCGCCGAGCCGTCGTTGCGCATCGCCGAATGGGTCGGCGCGAACCCGTACTCGACCAACCGGATCGCGGCGCTGCACCACTTCGCCCGCGACCCGCTCTACCTGCGTTGGGCGCCGCGCTTCGCCGAGAACGCCCTCCGCCCGATGGAGGCCGAGCCACCGCGCGCGGCGGTCTACGCCGGCTTCTGGCGCCGCATCTGGGCGCTGACGATCGACCTCGTCCTGATCAGGATCCTCGTCCCGGCCTTCGGCACCGTCGTCACGAAGACGCTCAGCGCGAGCCAGGCGAAGGAGCTCTCGGACGCGGGGGTGGCGACGAGCGCGCAGCTCAAGGCGGTCGCCGCCGACCCGGACATCCCCGTCGCGGTGCGCCAGGCCGTCAGTCATACCCTCACCCACGCGCACGCGACGCACACCGTCCCCTTCATGGTCACGAGCTACCAGACGTCGGACATCATCAGTTGGGTCGCGCTGTGGGTGTACGCGATCGTGCTGGTCGGGCTGGTCGGGCAGACGTTCGGGATGATGGTCTCCGATCTGCGAGTGACCGGCACCGAGCGCAACGCCCACGTCGGCGTCACCGCCGCGCTCGGCCGCTACGTCGCGCTCATCGTTAGCCTGTTCGCGGTGATCGGGTGGTTCTCGGTCTTCCGCCGCGTCCAACCCTACGAGCTCTGGTCGAAGACGCGGCTGATCAGCGGCACGGCCCGCGCGGGCTCCTAGCTCCGAAGCTACTCCGGTGGCAGCACCGGGTGGTGGTCGGGATAGGCCGGCGGGTGGTATTCGGGGAGCGGGTGCGCGCGCAGCAGTTCGAGCGCCTTGGCGACCGCGGCTTCGAGCTGCGGATCGTGGCCCTCGCGCACGAGCTTGGGATCCTGGAAGACGTCGACGTCGGGCGCGACCCCGTGGCCTTCGACCTCCCAGTTGCCGTGCAGGCCGCCGATCGCCGTGCGCGGCGCGGTCACCAAGCCACCGTCGATCAGCGGCGGATAGCCGCCGATCCCGACCAGGCCGCCCCAGGTGCGCTCGCCGACCAACGGCCCGAGTCCCGCTTTGCGGAAGTACCACGGCAGCGCGTCGCCGCCGGACCCGGAGAACTGATTGATGATCATGACCTTCGGGCCGAAGATCGCCAGCGGCGGGTCGAGGCTCGGCTTGCCGTTGCGCGGGACGACGATCCCCATCGCTTTGCGCGAGAGCACGTCGATCACGTAGTCGGCGATCTGGCCGCCGTGGTTGAAGCGCTCGTCGATGACGACGCCCTCCTTCCCGACTTGCGCGAAGAAGTAGCGGTTGAAGTTGGTGAAGCCGCCGTACTCCGTGTCGGGCATGTAGACGTAGGCCAGCCGGCCGCCGCTGAGCTTGTCGACGACCGCGCGGTTGTGCTCGATCCAGGCCAGGTTGCGCAACGCCGCCTCGCTCGCGACCGGGACGACCGTCACGTCGCGCGCGCCGGAGCCGTCGGCATTCGGCCCGACGCGCAGCGTCGTCTGCTGGCCCGCGGTCTCTTCGAAGAACTTGTAGATCTCCTCGTCACCGCGGATGTCGCGACCGTTGACCGCTAACAGATACTCGCCGACCTTGACGTCGGAACCCGGTTGGGTGAGCGGCGCGCGCAGCGCCGGGTTCCAGTTCTCGCCATCGTAGATCTTGGCGAACCGGTAGCGGCCGTTCTCGATCGTGTAGTCGGCGCCGAGCAGGCCGACGGTGACGCGACCGTTCGGCGGCTGTGACCCGCCGCGCACGAACATGTGCCCGACCGAGAGATAACTGAGCATCTCTTCGAACAGAAAGGTCAGGTCGTTGCGCGCCGCGATCCCGGCCAGGTACGGCTCGAAGCGCTTCTGCGCCGCGACGAGGTCGAGGCCGTGGTAGTGCGGGTCGTAGAAGAACTCGCGTTCGATCCGCCAGGTCTCGCGATACATCTGCGCCCACTCGGCACGCGGGTCGACCAGCAGCTCCAGTGACGACGTCGCCAGCGGGCTGGCGGGGTGGAACACGTCGGCCGTCGGCGCGATGAACCAGCTGCGCTTGATGTCGAGCAGCATCTTGGTGCCGTCGGCCGAGACCGCAAAGGCCGAGAGGCCCGCGGCGAGCGGCGTCGTCTTGCGGGTGGCCACGTCGAAGCGCGAGAGCTCGAAGGTCGTCGGCTCGTCGGTGACGTCGGTGAGCGGCGCCTTGGCGAGGAACAGCTGACCGGTCTTCCCCGTGAACAGCCCGACATAGTTGCCTTCGTCGATCGGCAGCGCGACGACGCGCTGCGAGATCCCCTCGACGTCGATCGTCACTTTCGGTGGCCCGGCGGCGGGCTTCGCGGCCGGCGTGGCCCCCGGCGCCGGCGAGGCGGGGACGGCCTCGTCGTCGCTCTGCGGCGGGATCGGCGAGGCCGCGTCGCGCCGCAACACGATCGCATAGACGCTGCTGCTGACCGGCCGCTGGTCGGCCTCCATGTCGAGGCCGTCGCTGGTCAGCCCGGTGTTCGTGCTGGCGGTGAAGTACAGGTACGTCCCGTTCTTGTCGAAGCCGGGAAACTGCGCGTCGCTCATCCCATCGGTCAGCCGGTGCGCGGTGTGCGTCTCGAGCGAGTAGGCGTCGATCGCGTGCAGAAAGCTGGGCAGCACCGCCGTGAAGGCGATCCAGCGGCTGTCGGGCGACCACGCTGCTTCGAAGGTCGGCGGGCCGAAATCTTCGTACGCCGCGGTCGCGACCCGGACCGGCGTCGGGTGGTCGAGGTCGAGGTACCACAGGTTCAGCCGCTTGTCGGCGTACGCGATCTTCTTGGAGTCCGGCGACCAGAGCGGCGCGTAGTAATACGTCGGATGCTCGCTCAGCGCGAAGCACTTCGGCGTCTCGAGGCCCTTCTGATCGCGCACGCACAGCTGGTACTCGCCCGAAGCGTCGGAGAAGTAGGCGATGCGGCTGCCGTCGGGCGACCAGGCCGGTTGGCGCTCAGCGGTCGCCGGGCTGTTGGAGACGTTGCGCACGTCGCCGTGCTCGGCCGGGACGGTGAAGATCTCACCGTGCGCCTCGAACACCGCCCGCGCGCCGGTCGGCGAGATGTCGGCGCCGACGATCTGCGTCCCGACCTTCACCCAGTGCGGACGACGCTGCGGCAAGTCGGCGCCGACGCCGACGTGGATCGTCTGCGTCCGTCCGGTCGCGGGCTCGTAGACGTGCAACGAGTCGAACTGCGCGTAGACGATCCCGTCCGGCCCGGCCGAGGCGCTGGTGATGTCGAAGCCGGCCGCCGGCAGCACGCGCGTGACCGCGTGCGAGCGCACGTCGTAGGCGAACAACGTCGCCGGGCCCTCGCGGTCGGAGACGAAGTAGACCCGGTCGCCCAGCCACATCGGGTCGTTGTCGTTCGAGCCGTTGGTCGGGACGTGCACGACGCTCGAGTCGGCCAGGTTGGCGATCAGGATCGGCGTGAACTGACCGCCGCGATAGCCCTTCCAGAAGTGCTCCCACTGAAAGTAGGGGACGTACGCCAGATGCGTTGCGTCGGGCGAATACGAACCGGTCTCGGCCATCGACAGCGGCAGCTCGGTCGGAAATCCGCCGCCGACGGGGACCGTGTAGAGCTGATCGGGATCGGAGTAGCTGGCGCGGGAAGAGCGGAACAGCACCCGCGTCCCGTCCGGCGTCCAGCCGACCGCGACGTCGGCGCCGGGGTGATACGTCAGCCGGCGCGGCTCGCCGCCGCTCGCCGCGACGACGTAGACGTCGACGTTCCCGTCGTAGTTGCCGCTGAACGCGACCTGCGAGCCGTCCGGCGAGAAGATCGGCCCCGATTCGAGGTCCATCCCGGTGACGAGCCGGTGCGCTTGACCGCCCGTGCGCGCGACGATCCAGATGTCGCCGCCGTAGCTGAACGCGATCTGCGTCGCGCTGAGGGTCGGGTCGCGCAGCAGTAACGGCGGCTCCGCGGCGCGCGCCACCCCTCCGAGCCCGACACCCAGCCCGACGAGCAGTACGGCGACGACGAACGAACGGCGCAAGAACCTCATTGCGCTCGGTTGCGGCGAGACCCGACCGCGGCCCTTCCGCTACTCCCCCAGCGTCGGTGAGCCCAGGTCGAGCGCGCCGAACGGGATGACGCGCACCGGCCCGTACCGCTCGCCGAGCGCACCGGCGAACTTCTCCGCGTCGCCGACCAGCACGACGAAGTCATCCTCGACCAGCCGGCGGGCCGCGAAGGCGCGCACCGCGGCCGCGTCGACCGCTTCGACGCGGCGTGCGAAGACGGTCAGCTCGTCGAGCGGGACCTCGTAGAGGACGTGCTCGGCGAGCGCGTTCGCGACGCCGTCGACCGTCTCGATCGAGCGGAAGAAACCGCCGGTGACGGTTGCCTTGCGGCTGACCAGGTCTTCATCGGCGGCCGGCGCGTCGACCAACGAGCGGATCGTCGCCAGCAGCACCTCGGTCGCCTCGGCGGCACGCGTGTGATCGACCAGCGTCGTCCCGACGAACAGCCCCGGCAGCCGGCGCGCGCCGAGCGACGCACCGGCGCCGTAGGAGAGCCCGCGCTTCACCCGGATCTCCTGGTTCAACCGGCCGCTGTAGCCGGAGAGGACCGACGTCGCGACGACCGCCGCGTAGTACTCCTCGGAGGCGCGAGCGATCGCGATCCGCCCGGCGACCAGCGCCGTCCGCCCGGCGTCGGGCTTGTCGACGATCACCACCCGCGCCCGCGGCGCCGGGATCGCGGCCGCCGGCGCCGGTTCGATCGGCGCGTTCGGCGCGCGCCAGTCGCCCAGCTCGCGCTCGGCCAGTGCGAACGCCGCGTCGATCGAGAGATCGCCGCCGATGATCAGCACGGCGTCGTCGGGCCGGTAGAACCGCTCGTAGAACCACGCCACCCGTTCGCGCTCGAGGGTCGCCAGCGTCGCCGCCGTCCCTGCGACCGGATGACCGTAGGGCGCGCCGGCGTAGCCGACGCGCTGCGCGACCAGCCGCGCCAGCGCACTCGGATTCGCATACGTCAGCGACAAGTCCGAGATCGACTTGGTGCGCACGCGATCGACCTCGCGCGGCGCGAACGCCGGCCGGCGCACGATCTCGTCGAGCAACGCGAAGGCGTAGGGGAAGGTCGGCGTCGTCGCGCTCACGCTCACCACCGCGGCGTCGTAGCCGGAGGACGCGTCGAGCCGCGCACCGAGCGCGTCGGCCGCCGCGGCGAGTTCGGTC
>Ga0181525_10002604_pt1 | contig 14668 bp, 9 predicted proteins | sample PEATcosm2014_Bin_48_FD_121100 | JGI IMG/M metagenome (GOLD analysis project Ga0181525, IMG submission 121100) | Peatland microbial communities from MTU Mesocosm Facility, Houghton, MI, USA - PEATcosm2014_Bin06_10_metaG | ecosystem: Environmental > Terrestrial > Soil > Wetlands > Peat | place...
AGAATAGCAGCGATTATCCGTTAGGTGGCACTGGACTTGGATTGTCCATCACCAAGGATTTTGTCGATCTACATGGCGGTACAATCTCTGTCTCGGAGGCGCCCGGAGGGGGGGCATTTTTTCAAGTTGAAATTCCACTCCGTGCGCCACAGGAAGCGTATGTTCGAATTCCAGATGTTACTTTTTCTCCAAAGAATAGTGACCTGTTTTCTGACGAGGTCTGTCAGGAATTTTCACCCGATGTAAATGGAGGGGCCTTCGACCCCAACACGTCTGCACGCCCGCTGGTGTTAGTGGTCGAAGATAATATGGATATGCGGCGCTTCATCGTAGAAACGCTCTGTGGGGAATACCGTGTGATCTCTGCCGCTGACGGCGCTCAGGCGCTGGCGCTGGCGGTTGCTAAGCCGCCGGATCTTGTGGTGACCGACCTGATGATGCCCGTACTTGGCGGCGCCCAGCTTGTTGATGAGTTGCGCCGGCGCCCGCCCCTGGCACAGGTCCCAGTATTGGTGCTGTCTGCGAAAGCCGATGAGACGCTCCGTATAAAACTGCTCGCCGAGTCAGTTCAGGATTATGTGACCAAGCCATTCTCAGCGCATGAACTTCGCGCTCGTGTCCGCAATCTTGTTATGATGAAGCGAACACGCGATGCACTCCAAAAAGAGTTAGAGACTCAGAATGATGACCTATCCCAACTTACACAACAACTAATATCCAGCCGTCGGGCATTGCAAAATAGCCACGATGCACTTGCGGAATCCGAGCAACGTTGGCGTGCTGTCTATGAGAATTCCGCCGCCGGTATTGCGTTGACCGATTTTGAGGGTAGGATTTTGGCTGCGAACCACGCATTTCAGGCGATGCTCGGCTATCGGGAGGATGAGCTTAGAGATATTTCCTTGACACAAATAACCCCTGAGGAGGATCGCGAAACAACACAGTCACGTATTGCCGCGCTGGTGGGTGGTGGTGTCAGTGAGTATCATGTGCAGCGGCGTTATCTTCGTAAAGACCATAGCGTTCTTTGGGCAAATGCCAGCGTATCTCTTATTCCCGGGACGAAAAATATGAATCCCATGTTGGTAAGAATCGTCGAAGATATTACGGCACGAAAACAGGCGCAGGATGCTTTAGCGGAGGCTCAGGTCGAGCTGGCGCGAATTACGCGCGCCACGACCATGGGAGAGTTGGTCGCCTCCATTGCACATGAAATAAACCAGCCGTTGGCCGCTGTGGTTGCCAATGGGCAGATCTGCCTCAGAGCACTTTCATCGGTCCCTAAAAATGAAGTTGAAGTCCAAAAGGCCGTGCAGCGGATTATCCGTGATGCAAACCGGGCGAGCGATATTATCGCACGCATTCGTGGATTTTTGCGAAGGGATAGCCTGCCTAAAACACCGGTCGTCGTAAAACGTGTTGTTGAAGAGGTTTTTAGTATGGTGAAAGGTCTGGCTCAGACACACCGTACAACATTGCTGGTGTCGTCAGCCTCCAACACACCACCTGTTATGGCGGATCGAGTACAGCTGCTTCAGGTGATTCTCAATCTTGTTATAAATGGCATTGAAGCCATGGATACCGTCAGCGACATTACTCGCATTCTTGAGGTCGAGATAAGTTCTGAAAATCCTGAAATGGTGACGGTTGCTGTAAAAGATTTGGGTGTTGGCTTTGATCCCCACCAGAGAGACCATATTTTTGACGCTTTTTATACCACAAAGCCTGAGGGAATGGGAATGGGGCTGGCAATCAGCCGTTCGATCATTGAGGCGCATGGCGGCCAGCTCTGGGCCACGTTGAATGATGGCCGCGGCGCGAAGTTCGTGTTTACAATGCCTACCGAACTAGGAGCTGCCACATGAAACATGTGACGCCCAACGTCTTCGTTGTTGACGACGATCTATCCATGCGTGAAGCACTGAGCAGCTTAATCGGTTTGGTTGGACTTCATGTAAAAACGTTTGAGTCAGCACGAGAGTTTTTGGAATACCATCGTCCAAAATCTCCCGCATGTCTGGTTTTGGATGTCCGTATGCCCGGAATGAGCGGTCTTGCACTTCAACATGACCTTACGAAGTCTGGCGAAAGAATCCCGATTATTTTCATTACCGGCCATGGCGATATTCCGATGGCGGTTCAAGCGATGAAGGCGGGGGCGATTGAGTTTCTGCAAAAGCCCTTTCGTGATGAGGATTTGCTCGATGCGATACGCCGGGCACTTGAGAGGGATCAACAATATTTGGAAGAATTGGCGGAGATTTCACGTGTTCGAGAGAAATTTGATACACTTACTCCCCGCGAGCAGGAAGTCATATTTTTGATTGTAAAAGGGGCGCTCAATAAGACTGTTGCCACGGAACTCGGTGTTACCGAGACCACCGTTAAGGTTCACCGGCATAATATTATGCAGAAGATGAAGGCCAAATCTCTGCCAGACCTCTCACGGATGTTAGAGAAACTTAGCGCCAGCAACGCTTAGGATAAATTTTTATTGGTTTGCCTAACGCTTCTCGTCTTTGGTTTCGTGTCTATATTGGGCTCGAAGGCATTCCCTGAATGGGTCACTGGTGAAGCCACGGCGCGAAGTAGCACAAATCGAAGTGGCATTGCTGAAAACCTACATCATCCGGCCCTGGCCGGGCTTGCTTCAGCGATCGCGCCGGACACAGGTGGCGCTCGGTGTTCCCTTAATACGGAAAACGCAGTGTCAGCTGGTTAAGGTCATGGGTGCGGAGATAGGAAATATCCTGACAATAATGCTTCAAAAATCTCAGACCATGGCCGCCGGGTTTTGCCTCCGCCAAGGTTTTAGCTGGAGGTTTTACTGCCGCCGCCACGGGGTCAAACGCCGGGCCAGCGTCTTCCACCACCAAGGCGGCCACACCGTCCTGTGCGCTCACCCGCACCGTAATCTCGCCCCTGCTGCCCGGCGCATAGGCGTGCATCGCGGCGTTCATCACGACCTCTTCGGCCACCACTTGCATGGCGTGCAGCACCTTTTTGGGCAGACTAAAACGCGCTCCCGCCTCATCCAGCCACGGGTAAAGCCGGGCTAGATCGGCAAGTTCAGTGGTGATCCGCAACGTCTCCGGCGCACGCTCCGGTCCGGCCATGCGGCGTTCAAACGAGGCTGGGGCTGACTGCGGCAAGCGCCGCCACCAAATCGTCATACACCGGGATCAGCTCATCAATGCCGCTGGTGGTGATCACTTCCAACACCCCAGGCTGCGGCGAGAGCAGCACTACCTTGCCGCCTTTGTTCATAATCGCCTTGCCGCTCAGCACAACGCTGCGCAAACCCAACGACGCCATGAAATCGACGCCGGAAAGATCAACCACGACCGCGCGGCGGGAGCCGCCAACAATGCTCATCGGCATGTCGATTTCAGCGGCGCCAGCAATATCGATCCGGCCAGACAAAATAACTTTTGTGACTCCGCCATCAAGGTCTTCAATAACGATCGGCATGTTTATCTCCGCTGCACCGGCCGGGGATCGACCTCCAAGCACCCTGGATTAATGCCAGACGCATCTGCGGGTTGCAAGGCCGCGATTTCCCGGTAAACGTATGGGGACGCTTTGATAATTGTGACATTTCGGCGTCGAAAACGCTGGGCCGGACATAAAGTGGGGCATTTTGACAACAGAACCAGACGATGACAGTGCAGAACAAACCATGGTTGGCCGCAGCATTATTGCTGAAGCCCCTGCCCTACAGTTTGGTCATTTTCTTAGCTTTACCTTGAATGAAGTGCAGGCCCGCGTGCCGGTAGGCGCTGCTGGCGCCACCCTTGGCCGCAGCGCTCCGGCAGAGGTGGTCATTTCCAGCCCGGAAGTTTCGCGCAAACATTGCCGGATCGAAATTCAGGGCGACTATGCCATCCTCTCCGACCTTGGCTCTACCAACGGCACCCGGATCGACGGCGCACGGATCGAGCGGCCCACGCGTATTCTCAGCGGCACCCAGTTCACCCTCGGCTCGTTCCCGGTACGCTATGAACGCCGCGATTCGCGCGAAGTGGCGGAAGAAGCCGAACTGGCGGCGGACATTAAGCGTGCCGAGGATTATGTGCGTGCGATTCTGCCGCAGCCTATCACCACGGGGCCGGTTCAGGCCGACTGGTGCTTTATTCCCTCCGCCAAGCTGGGCGGCGACGCGTTTGGCTACCAGTATCTCAATGACGAGCTGTTTTCCGGGTTTTTGCTCGATGTTTCCGGCCACGGCATCGGCTCGGCCATGCATGCCGCCAACGTTGCCAACACGCTGCGCCGGCGCGCGCTGCCGGGGGTCGATTTTACCGACCCGGCGAAAGTGGCCGCCGGGGTGAATGAAGTGTTCCCGATGGAGGAACATAATGGGCTGATGCTCTCGCTATGGATTTTTACCTACCATCTGCCCACGCGCCAACTGCGCTTCTGCGCCGCCGGTCATCACCCATCCTATCTCATGACGCCAGAAGCGCCTGAACCCGCCCCCCTGTGGCAGCGCAGCCCGGTGATCGGCATGTTGCCCTTCGGCAAATGGGTGAGCGGTACGGCGGACATGCCGCCCGGTGCCAAATTGTTCGTGTTCAGCGACGGCGCCTTTGAAATCGTGGACGGACATGGCCGCCAGTGGAGCATGGAAGATCTGCGTCAGGTGATGATGCAACCGGCCATCGCGGGTGTTTCCGAGCCACAACGGTTCTACAAGGCGGTGCGCGCCGCCTCGCGCCCCGGCCCGCTGGATGACGATTTTTCAGTCATGCAGATCACCTTCGCTTAAGCCGCCCGGCGGCGCTTGTGTGGGCTCGATCGTTTCACTAAAACGCCGCAGCGGCCCGAAGCCCGCAACCGTGGCGAAGGATCGACCATGAATATCATCAGACGGAATCGCCGCCTTTGAACACGTTTAATACCGTGGCCCCGTTGCTGGGCGGGCTTGGGCTTTTCTTCATCGGCGTGCGTTCGCTTTCGGCTAACCTCGTGCCTTTGATCGGCCAGCGCGCGCGCGCCAGCTTTGCCCACGCCCTGCGCGGGCCGCTGAGCAGCGCGATAAGCGGCACCCTCGCCGGGCTGCTGACGCAAAGCTCCACGGCGGTTTCCTGGATTATCCTCGGCCTTGTGCGCGCGGGACTCACGCCGACCGCCTGGGTGCTGATCGCGCCCACATGGTCGAATGTGGGCACCGCGCTGCTGCCGATTTTGGTGGCGATCAATCTGGCCACCTCGGCGTCCTATGTCATCGGGCTGGTCGGCTTTGCGATTTACTTCAAGCTCGATAACACCGACCGCCGCCGTTACGCGCTGGATGCGGCACTTGGCGCTGCCTTACTTTTGTTTGGTATGCAGATCGTTTCCGCCTCGGTGGGCCCGGTGCGCGAGGCGCTGGGGACAAACGGGATACTGGCGGCGGCGCAACAATCCTTCTGGCTGCTGGCGGCCATCGGCGCCGGGTTTTCGCTGCTGACGCAGTCATCCTCGGTGGCGGCGGCCATTGCGGTGGCGGGGGTGAATAACGGGCTGCTGACCGTGCCGGCGGCGCTGCCGCTGATCGCCGGGGCCAATGCGGCGGGGATTCTCAATAACTGGCTGAAAATGCGCAGCGAGACGACCGTCGGCGCCAAGGTGTATATGTTGCAGGTGGTGCAAAAGGGCGGCGGCACGTTGCTGCTGCTCGCCATCGCCGGGGCCGCCGCCGTGTGGCCTGCGCGGGCGGACGCGCTCATCAATCTGGCCGGAATGCACGCCAGCGGGCAGATCGCGCTCGTCTTCACCCTGGCGCAGTTTGTTGGCGCAGTCAGCGCCAACCTGTTCGAAGGGCCGGTGACGGCGCTCGTGGCGCGGCTTAAGCCGCCGAGTGCGGCGGAGACCTTATCCCAGCCGGTGTTTCTGCTGCGCGAGGCGTTGAGCGACCCGGCGGCGGCACTCGACCTTGCCCTGCGGGAGCTGGCGCGGCTGAGCCAGCGGGCGCCCATCATGCTCGACCGGGTGCGGGAAAATCCGGATGAATCCGCCCCCACCGCAGACGCGCTGCGCGCGGCCGGCCTGGCGCTGGCGGGCATTATTAAAACCTACCTTGCCAACCTGCTGGACCAGCATCCCGGACGCAACCAGGTGGCGGCCGCCCTGCTGCTGGAAAACGCCGCCGGTAATGCCGGGGCGCTGCACGAAGCCCTGGCCGAGCTGGCCGCCGCTGCGCCGGATGCCGCCGGCCTGCCTTCCGCCGGACGCATGATCGAGGCGCTGCATGTGCTGATGGGATTTGTCGCGGACCACGCCAACACGCTGGGGGCGGAGGATCCGGCCTTTGTGCTGCGGCTGCTGGGGGACCGCAACGCCATGATGAACGATCTGCGCCAGCGCATGAACAGCGAAAGCGACAGCGGTTCAACCGCGCAGGATGCGCTGTTTCGCATGACCATTCTGTTCGAACGCGCCATCTGGCTGGCCCGCCGGCTGGTGACGGATATGAGTCAGGCGCAGAAAGTTCTGAGCACTTGAAATGCCGCAGGCGTCCTTAAGCCGGACTTTCATTCCGGGTTCAAACGTGTCAAAAACAGTCCATATCCGGGAGATTTGTCATGAATAAATCAGCAATTTTACGCAGCCTTTGCAGTGGCCTGCTGGCCGCGACCCTGCTCTCTGGCACCGCCCTCGCCCAGAGCAATCCGACCGCCGACCAGATCATTGATGCCTTGAAGCCCACCGGCAATGTGGGCGCCACCACCCGCGGCATCAAGCCGATCGGCCCGGGCGATTCCTCAATGGCGCCGATGTCCTCGACGTCTTCCGCACCGCAGGCGGCAGCGCCGGAAGCCTCGCAAGGCGTGGCCTCGACCAATCTTGAAATCGTCTTCGCCTCCGGCTCGACGGACCTGACCCCGCAGGCGGTCGCGGTACTCAACCAGCTAGGCGAAGCGCTGACCAACTCGCAGCTTGCCGCCTATCACTTTAAAATCGTCGGCCATACCGACACGACCGGCGATGCCGCGACTAATCTGAGCCTGTCGCAGCAGCGCGCGCAGGCGGTGGAAGCCTATTTGAATTCCAAATTCGGCGTGGCTGACGCGCGGCTCCAGGCCACCGGCGTGGGCGAGGCCGATCTGCTGGTGCAGACCCCGCCGCAGACGCCGGAGCTGCGCAACCGCCGGGTGGAAATCATTAATCTCGGCCAATAAGCGCTAAGGCCGCTTGGCAATGCGTGCCATCCGGTTGAGGCCGGAGGGGGCCTCGCTCCTCTGCCGCCCACGGGCGGGGAGCGGGATGTCCCGGCGTCTTTTTGCCGGCGGCTGCTTGCTGTGCGGGGGCGGCGCTGCGTTTGCGCAAAACCTGCCACGGCGGATTTTGATGGACCGCGAGAGTGAGGCGCAGATTGACGCCACACAGCCGTGTGGCGTTACGGTCTCCCGTTTTGCCGCCGATCCGGCGATTGTGGTGCTCGATTTCCCCAATCTCGACATCCAGGGCCTGATGCTCGACCGCATCGCGGCGCTGGTGGAAAAGGCGCGTCTGCCGCGCGACCGGGTGCTGGACGATGCGGCGCTGGATGCCGCCATCGCGGCTTCGGGCGACACGATCGATACGTATTATTACGGCCACGATTACAAAGCAGCCGACCTCGCGCGGTTTTTTATCCTGGCGCAGCGGCAGGCGATAAGCCTCAACGCACGTGAGCTATGGCTGAAGCAGCTGCTCGCTCAGCTCGGCTGGTTAAGCCCGGGGGCGAATGGGGCGATCATCACCCTGCCCGGCGCAGACGCCACGGTGACGGAGGAGATGCGCGCCGTCATTCTGCGGCATGAGTTGTCGCACGGCGCGTTCTACACCTATCCTGCTTATGAGGCGTATTGCGTCTCCTTCTGGGCCAGCCTCAGCGATGGCGAACGTGCCGCCTTCAGCGGTTTCCTCGGACGGCAGGATTACGACACCCAGAATACCCATCTGATGCTGAACGAGACCCAGGCCTATCTCGTCTTCACCCCGGATACGCAATTCTTCAATGCCGACGCGGTGGGGATGACCCAGGCGCATGTTGATGGGCTGCGGACGCGATTCATCGGCGGAATGCCGGAGTTCTGGCTTACCCCGATGGCCCGCGCTGCCTTGCCCGCCGGCCCGGCTCCGGCTGCTTGCCCGGTTACTTCGGCTCCGTAACCACTTGTAGCGCCGCGACGGAGACGTTCTGGCCGGCGGATGCCGCGTTTTGCAGCGCCGTGCGCAAAGCCGATAAATAGTCGCTGCCATTTTCATCCTGCGGCCGGCGCGCGGTAAAGAGCGGTGCGGAGGTGGCGATGGAGACAATCATATCGGTGCCGTAGGGGGCGCTGACCTGCCAGCTCGCCCCGCCGATGGAGGGGTCGCCCAGGGTTTTAACCGCGCCCGCCTGTTGCAGGTGCAGCGCGTCCGTGGGCGTCGGGTAGAGGTGGAAGACCGAGCCGTCACTGGAGAAATAGTCGGTCTGCAGGTAGCCGGAAAAACCGGGCATGGTGGTTTTTACGGTGATCAGGTCGCCGTCATGCAGCGTGGTTACGCCGCCGGCCAGGGCGAGGCCAAGCTGCATGCTGGGCTGGGTGAACAGGGGATGATAGGGCCGTATTGTGTTTAGCGTGTCGCAATATGGGCCATCCACAGGCTGCACCGAGGAAGCGGGCGTGATGCCGGCGGGGAGCGCACCGATTGCGCCCGTGAGCGCAGATTGCGGCGCACCCGCGCCAACAATGCCGCTCAGCACCGGTTGTGCGCCGGATTCTGTCGCGCTGAGGAGTGTGCAAGAGAGCGACGTCAGACTGGTTGAAAGTGCTGCCTCGCGCTGGGCGGCGTTCATCACCACCAGCGCTGAGCTGGAATGTTGGCCCAGGAGCAGAAAACCAGCGCCTCCAAGCGCCAGCAGAACCACAGCTGCCGTGCCGCCCAGCAGCGCTATGGGCAGAGGTTTTTTAGCAACCGGTGCCGGGCCGGGCGGCGGCGGCGCGGCGGGCGCAGATGCAGGCTGGGGCGCAGGCTTAGGCGCGGGCGCCACCACCACGGTGGCATCCGCATCGTCAAAATCCTCCTCCGCCTGGGTGGGCGCCAACGCCTTATTCTCAAACGCATCCTTCAATGCCTTGGCGAACTCGGCGGCGGAGGCAAAACGCTCTTGCGGCCGCTTGGCCATGGCCCGCTGCACCACGGCGTCAAACGCGTGCGGCACGGTGACGGAGAGGGCGGAGGGCGGCGGCGGTTCGGTGTTCAGCACCTTGTGCATGATGGCGGTCAATCCGCCTTCGAAAGGCCGCCCCCCGGTCAGCAACTGGTAGAGCATCACGCCGGAGGAATAAATATCGGTGCGCGCGTCCACCGTCTGGCCCATGAATTGTTCCGGGGACATGTAGGACGGCGTGCCCAGCATGGTGCCGGCCTGGGTCAGGCTGCTGCTCTCAATGCGCGCGATGCCGAAATCGGCGATTTTCACCTCCCCCGCTTTCGTCACCATGATGTTGGCGGGCTTGATGTCGCGGTGCACGACGCCGCGGTCGTGGCTATATTGCAGGCCGGTGAGCAGGCCATCCATGAGGCGCACGACTTCACGGACTTCGAAACGTTCTTTTTTGTCGAGCGTGTGTTTCAGTGTTGTGCCGTCGACGAATTCCATGACGATGTAGGCGATTTCGGAGGTTTCACCGTAATCGAAGACCCCGACGATGTTGGGATGGCTCAGCCGCCCTGCCGCTTGTGCCTCGCGCTTGAAGCGGGCCAGTTCCTCCTGTGCTTCAACATCATCGGCATCCGGCAGGCGCACGGTTTTGATCGCCAGGCGCCGGGCGATGATGGGGTCGAACCCCTCATACACCGTGCCCATGGCGCCTTTGCCGAGGATCTGGAGGAGGTCGTATTTACCTAGTTTCGTCAGGGATTCGGCCATTTGCTTTTATAGTCCGGGATTACTCGAAACGGGAAGAGAAGAAAGCTGAACGCCGCCCAAGCCGCCGCCATCGCCGATGACATCAAACGCGGCCCAGAAAAACGGATCGGCCAGATTGGCGGATGTGCCGCTGCCCGCGCTGGCGATCAACGCGAGTTGCGCCGCGCGCAGGCTTCCTGCCGGTCCACCATCCGTGCCCGCGTGCAGCCGCGCCAAAGTGTCCGCCACGATGTAGGCGGAGACCTGATCGTTCACCGACCATTGCGTGACCATCAGCGCCCGCGCCCCGGCATAGAAGAAGCTGCGGGCAAGACCGGACAGTGCTTCACCCCCGGCCTCGCCGCCGCCGGTGTTGCAGGCGGAAAGGATGACGAGATCGGCATCGAGATGAAGGTTCGTGACATCCCCGGTATCCAGCAACGCGTCATTGGCGGAGGTTGCGCCCTGCGGCGCGGAGGTTACGATCGCGGGCTGGTTCTGGCAGGGCAGATCGGTCGGCAGCAAGGCGTGAGTAGCGAAATGCAGGATGCGGAAATCTTTCAAATCCGCCGCCTCGACATTCGGCACGGTAAAATCCGGGCCGAGCAATTCATCCGCCGGGGTGGCGCCGAAGATCGCCGCGCCGGCTTGCAGCTCCAGCGCGGCATAAGGCAGGTGCGGCAGGCCGGCGAACTCCGCTGCACTCTCGCCGCAAGTGGCTGGGTTATAGGTCGCCTGGGCCTGGCCCAGTGTCACCGGCTGGAAATCGCCGAAGCCGAACCATGGGCTTTTCGCCGCCGAGCTGCCTTCGATTTTACGCAGTGAAACGAAATTTGCCGCCGCCGGAACGTAAGCAAGATTGGCCTGACGCACGAGCCAAGGCGCACCTGCCAGATTATCGGCGCTGGCTTTGCCAGTGGGCAGCAACGAAAACGGCAGCGCCATCAGCGCACCGGAAGGGGCGATCACCAGCTCATGCACCTGGGCCATATCGCTCGCGAAAGGTCCCAGCGTGTTCTGATAGATCGAGCTGGCATCGGCCATGTCGTAGGGCGGCAGGCCGTTATCTCCGGGCTCGATGCTGGCCAGCACGGATTTCACCCATTGTGTCATGCCGGCATCGCTCACATGGCTGCTGGCGACCTGAATGGCGCCGCCGTGCAGAAAGAACAGCCAGGTGCGGCTGGGGGTCGAGGTGATGCCGAGAAATCCTTCATCGGGGCGCAGGGCTTTCAGCACGTCGGCGGCGGAGACAACCTGCTGCACGAGCTGGCCGAAATTCGGCGCGGCCGCTTGCACGGCGAGGTCGTCCTGCTGCAAGGCCGCGTTGGCCTGGGCGATCTGTTTGTCGATATCGGCCAGCGTCACCCCCGCGGACTGGCCGCTGGCTTGGGTTTTGGTGAAGCTGTCGCGCTGCTCGTAAAGGGCTGCCAGCTTGGCGGACTGGTCCTGCTGCGCGCGAATGGCTTCCGCCACTTTCGGGTTGGAGGCGCTGGTGGAAAGCCGGGCCGCCGCCTGGCTGATTTCAAGCGCGGTCACGCTGCCCTGGGCAAGCTCCGCCGCCTCGAACATTTCGCCATGCAGCGCCTCGGCCTGGCCGGGCGTGGTGCTGGCGGCGTCGGCAAACACATCCAGGCATGGGCCGATCAACGCGGTGGAGCTGCCCAGCTGCAAGGTTTTCAACAGCGACAAGCCGTTGCGGCAGGATAAAAGCGCGGCCCCCACATTGCCTTGGGTGTGCTGCACCGCGCCTTGGAGCAAATCCGTCTCGGCCACCGGCAGGGAGCCCGGCAGCGCTGCCGAAAAGTTGCTCGCGGCCTGGGCCAGCAGCCCCATTGCCGCGCTGTTTTGCCCACCACTCGCGGCAACATACGCGTTGGTGCGCTCCAGCCTGGCATCCAGCAATTGCGGGTCGAGGTCGTTGTCCTGCGCAACTTGTTCCGATTGCGCCAACGCTGCCGCGCTGTTTTTGGCGTCGTCCAGACCGTTATAGGCGATGGCCTGGTAGCGCAGGGTCTCGATCACGCCGAGCAGCGCATTCTGGGTCACCGGACTGTTCAGGCGGGTTTCTGCCGCCAGCTGGCTGGTGGAATTCTCTTCCGCGCCGATTGAAAAGAGCGCACTGTTTTTCGTCACCACCGGCTGCGCCTGCAACAATTCGGGCGGCAAGATCGTGGCATAGGCGGCCTCGGCGCTTTGCAGGAATTTAAGGGCGGCGGCAAAATGGTCCTGGTTGAGCTGATCCAGCCCTTGGTAATGCAAAAGCTTAGCCGGGGCGTTGGGGTCGTTCGCCCCCGGCGCCAGCTTTTCCGCTGCCGCAAACAGGCTGGCGGCCTCAGGGTACTGGGCCTCATCCGACAAATTGAGCGCCAACTCCAGCATCGGCGCGACCGTCGCCGGATTACCCGCGCCGATTTTCTCCTGCTGCAAGGCAAGCGCCGCGCGATAGGCGATCACGGCAGAGGAAAAATCCTCAGCCTGATTGGCCTGGCTGCCCAGCGCCATCAGGCTGTCGTAATGGCCGATATCGCCGGAACTATAGGCCTGTGCGGCAAGCCGCTGCGCAAGCTCTGCGTCGGACGCTGTAATGGTGGCGCTGCCCGCCCCGGCGGCTTGGACTTTGCCGCTCAGCACGCCGATGGCACGTTGGATCGGCGGCATCGCCGGGGTGACGCCGTCGGCGTAATACACCTCGCCGTTAATCACGCTGACCAGCGCAACATGGGGCCAGCCCCCCAGACGCTGGGTGCAGGGGAGGATTTCCGCCGGGACGCCATCCAGAATGACCGCGGGCTGCGGCGTGCCGCAGGTATAGTCGGTCTCGAGCCCGGCACGCCACGGGCTGGTGGTGGCAAGCGCCATCAGGGTCCCTGAGGTATCGACCGCCTGACGCACCTGCGCGCTCGGTTGATCCCAGGAGCCGCAATAAATATCGAGCCCGCCCCCGTTGGGCTGGCTCGTGCAGCTTTCGCCTGCGGTATTCACGCCAATCGGCGTGGCGGCGGTGCTTGCGGCGACATCTGCCGTGCTGTCATAGGCGCTTTGCGGCGGTTGGGCGCAGCTTGCCAGAACCATCCCCAGTAACAGCACAATGGCCGGCATTTTGGCCATGTCTCGTCCCCACATCTTAGTAATCATGCACGGCGACCCCGGGGAGCAGAACGTTTCTGCCGAGGCGGCGCTTGCGTTGCGTGATGTCGAAATCTCCCAACGGGTTCGACACCGGCAGCGCCTCAACCATAATCACCACGCAGTTCACCGAGCCGATCGGACAGGCGTTGAATTGGTATTTTGTCGAAGGTCCTGGTGTCACCGAGCCTTTGCCGGAGGCGGGCTCGCCGGAAAGTCCATCGATACTGCCGTAAAGATCCGCACGCAGCCCGCCCAAAATCTCCAGATGCAGCAGATTAACATTGCCCGTGATCGTCCCGGTGGTGCCTGAATCGAGCGCAAGGTCAATCGAGGGAGCATCCAGCTCACCCGGCGTGGCGGCCAAGGCGATATTTCCGCCTGGGTCGCTCAAGTTCGCTGCAGTAAGCATGAAGATCGTGGCCGTCAGATTGGTGGTGCCGAGATAAGCCGCGCTGTTGTAGAGCGCCGAATTAGGGCCGCTGTTGATATAGAATGTACCGCTCTGCACGATGCTCTGCGTGCCGGAGCCTACCACCTCCAGTATGGAATCGGTTCCGTCGCGCGGGCCGGTCGCATTCGGCGAAGCTTCACCGCCGGTGATGAAGAGCCCGCCCCCGGTTGAACCTGCAAGCGTGAGCTGACCGGTCGCGCTGATGCTGACGACGTTAGCCACCAGCGGCCCGGTGATGGTCAGCGGGCCCGAATTATCCAGCCAGAACAGGCTGTCAGCCATCACGAAGCTGCCGATGGTGGCAAAATCGGTTGACCCGCTAAAGGAGGCCAGTGTGCCGGCCGTTCCGGTCAGCGTCCCCGCATTCAATGTTCCAGTATGTTCAATGACGTCGCCAAGAGTCTTGAGGTCAAGATCCCCGGCGACGGTATTGGTGCCCGAAAAGCTGATCCCCGCCGCCGCCGCCGTGGTGGTCAGCGTGGCATTTTGCGCTGAAAGCGTACCACTGGCGGTCTCGGTAATATTGCCGCCCGCGGTAATGGCCAGGGCGTTGGAGATCGAAGCGTCGCCGCTCAACTTGAAACCGCCTGCGGAGGCAAGGGTGGCATTTTGCGCCTGTACCAACCCGGAAATTCCGCTGACGCCGTTTACATTCAAGTTCCCCGTGGTGACCACTCTGCCAAGCGCCGCAATGTTGTTCGCGTCCCCGAGGCTAATGGATGACGCCGTGGCGCTGAGCAGCGCACTGGTAACACTGCCGCTACTCTGGGTAATTGCCTTGGGGGTATCGAGGCTCAGCGCACCGCCGGTATTGATCGCGCCTTGCAGGTTGATGGCGCCGGCATCGGCCAGCGTTACATCTCCCGTTGCCGCAAAATTCTCGAGCACAGGAAGGCTGTTTGCGCTCTGGCCGAGGCTGACATTGCCGCCAACAGTACCCCCGCCGCTGGTCAGTGCCGACGCTGTAATGGACCCCGCACTTTGGATAATACCCTCGGCATTGCCCAGCGCAAGCGTCCCGGTAATCGAAACATCCCCCGCAATATCAAGTTTTTTAGCGCCGTTCAGGGCAAGATTCCCGGTCGTGGAAAAGCCCGCCAGCGTGGCGATGCTGTTGCCGGTCTGGTTGAGCGTGACATCGCCCGCGGCGCTGCCGCTCAGCGTCCCCGCCACCAGGCTGCCGCCGCTTTGGCTGATCCCCGCCGCGCTCGCCAGGCTCA
>Ga0181525_10002605_pt1 | contig 14666 bp, 15 predicted proteins | sample PEATcosm2014_Bin_48_FD_121100 | JGI IMG/M metagenome (GOLD analysis project Ga0181525, IMG submission 121100) | Peatland microbial communities from MTU Mesocosm Facility, Houghton, MI, USA - PEATcosm2014_Bin06_10_metaG | ecosystem: Environmental > Terrestrial > Soil > Wetlands > Peat | place...
CGCGACGAAATCCAGCCGATTGCCAACGAGCAGGCGGTGGTCGAATTTTATTCCCGATAAACAGCAAACAATAAAAACAATTACACGGATTTTTCCGGCACGGGAATAAATCAGCCGGAAAAGTCAGATTAAAATTGTTGAAAGGAAAATATGCCAGTCAGACTCGGACGTTTTGAAATGCCCAAGCGGTTGCAGAAGGAAGAATCCACCGCCACGGATACCTACACCAAATTCATCGCCGACCCGTTTGAAACCGGTTACGGCCACACGGTCGGCAACTCGCTCCGCCGCGTGCTGCTCTCGTCGCTCGAAGGCGCGGCCATCACCTCATTGAAGGTGGACGGCGCGATGCACGAGTTCGCCACGATTGACGGCGTGGTCGAGGACGTGACCGACATCGTTTTGAACCTGAAGAAAATCAAGTTCAAGGCGCACTCGCGCGACGAGCAGGTGCTGCTCCTGTCCGCGAACAAGGAAGGTGCCGTGACCGCCGCCGACATCCAGCTCAACCAGAACGTCGAACTGGTCAATCCCGACCAGCACATCTGCACGCTCGACAAGAAAAAGAAGTTCGAGATGGAATTGACCGTGAAAGTCGGGCGCGGTTTTTACCCGAGCGACGAAAACAAGAAGCCCGGCCAGGCCATTGGCGTCGTGGCGATTGATTCAATTTTCTCCCCGGTGACCCGCGTGCGTTACGCCGTCGAGGCCGCGCGCGTCGGCAACCGCACCGACTACGACAAGTTGATTTTGGAAATCTGGACGGACGGGCGCATCACACCCGACGACGCGCTCACGCAGGCATCGGTCGTCCTTCAGAAGCATCTCGACGTTTTTGCGCTCTATGACAAGAACGCGATTGAATTCGAGGAGGCCGTGGACAAGCAGGACGAGGAGAAGACGAAGCAGAAGAAGCTCCTCAACATGAGCGTCAACGAGATCGAATTGAGCGTCCGCGCCGCGAACTGCCTGAACAACGCCAACATCACCAGCGTCGGCCAGTTGGCGCAGAAGACCGAGCAGGAAATGCTCAAGTATCGCAACTTCGGCAAGAAGTCGTTGAACGAAATCAAGGACAAGCTGACCGCCCTGGGCCTGTCGCTGGGGATGAATTTTGAGCCGGGACTGCTCGAAGCGCCGAAGGAAGAGCCGAAGGCGGAGTAAGGAATTGCCATGAGACATTTGAAGCGCACGGCCAAATTGGGCCGCACATCGGAACATCGCAACGCGATGCTCGCCAATCTTGTTTGCAGCTTGATCGAACACAAGCGCGTGACGACGACCCTGGCCAAGGCCAAGGCCGCCCGTTCCGTCGCCGAAAAGATGGTCACGCTCGGCAAGAGCGGCACCATCCACGACCGCCGCCTCGCGGTGGCCCGGCTGCATCAGGAAGACGCGGCGAAAATCCTGTTCAAGGAGATTGCCCCCGCGTTCAAGGAACGCAACGGCGGCTACACCCGCATCATCAAGATGGGCCAGCGCAACGGCGATGCCGCCACGCGCGCGATCTTGGAATGGGTGGATTTCACTCCGGTTACGCCGGAACCGACCGAAGCCGCTCCCGCCGGCGAAGCCAAACCGGCGGAAGGCACTACGCCGGAAACCGAGCCGGAATCGAAGTAAAACCGGTTCGCAATTTTCACGGCCCGCTCGCGAGAGCGGGCTTTTTTGCGTTCATTTGCAAAATTGTCCTCGTTCTCGTCCTCCTCCTCGAATTTCGGAAGATCGAGGAGGAGGACGAGAAGGAGAACGAGGACGAAAAGAATTCAGCGCAGGAATAAAACCAGAAGCAACCCGGCAAGGACCACGGCTGCTGCCCACCAAAACCAACTGATTCCGCGAGGCTTGGTCTGGCCGCCGCCAAATTCCTCTTTGACGAATTTGTTGTAGTCAAATTTCTCGTCTGGCAATCCGAGGTTGCTGGCATAGGCCGTCTCCGACCAGCCGGTTTTCTCGTCAGAGCCGCATTCGGGGCAGGACTTGGCGTTGCGCGGCACTTCCGCACCACAATTGGGGCAAACTTCGGGAGGCTTCATCCGCCTGCGCTGGTGTATTCCTCGTCGGTTTTCAATTCCAGCCCCATCAAGATGTAATCGTGCGAAATGGCCTGCATATCCTTGACGTAATCCTCCAGCCGCAACAACTGGCTGAAGCCGAGCATCGCAAACATTTTGGCGGCGGCTTCCTGCTCGCCAATAAATTCCGCCTCGACCCGTTCCAGACCGGCACCTCGCGCGATACCGAGAATCTCATTCACGAGCGTTGTGGCCAGTCCGCGCCCGCGGAATTTCGGATGCACCAGCACGCTCACGCGCCCGATGTGCCGCCGCCAGCCGCCGAGTTGCTGGTGCAGCGTGGCCACGCCGGTGATTTTGCCGCCGAGCAGCCCGACCAGCGGCAGGTTGCGCCCGTAATCAATGTTCTGGCACCAGTCGCGGATGACCTTCACGTCCTGCACGCGATGTTTGATGAACATCCGTTCCGGTTCCGGAATGTCGAGAAACAACTGGTGGAATTCCTTTTCGTCGTCGCGGCGCAGCGGGCGCAGCGTCGCCTTGGCACCGTCCTTGAGCTTGACGGTTTTCGGGAACTTCTGGAGTTCAAGTTCAATACTGTATGACATAAGATGCCTTGTTGATTTTTCCGCACTCTGCGCCAAATCGTTTGCGACCGCAACTTAATAAACCCGCGAGGATTCGCCCGCGATGCCGCCGGCACGGTTCCGCGCGCGCTCATTGATGCGCGCCGGATCGAGGCTCCAGCGGGTCGCGAGCAGCGGCACTTTGCCGACGTTGGCCGCCGTCCATTCCACAGCGGCCCAAGAATCCGTGTTCGGTTCTTCTCCGTAGGCGAAGCATTTCATGCTCAACTCAATTTCCGCCGGCGTCTTCGCGCCCTGGTTCCAGACGGTTTCGCCCGCCCAGGCATAGGCGCGGGTGACGATGCCGTTTTCCGCCCGCACCCAGGCGTGGTGATGCAAAATCCGGTCCGCGTGGAAAAATTGCACCTGGCCAAGTTGGCCGCTGATTCTGGCGAGGAAACGGAAACATTCGTCCACGTCGCAGCTTGGATTCGGCAGGCCGGAGCCGGTTACAATGACCCAGCCGTTCACCGCCGGGCCGATGAAAAAGTTCCGCTCGCCGGTCATCCCTTCCGTCCATGAACACGGTGTCGGCTGATTCAGCCCAAGTGCCGATTGAACGGCGATGGGATCGGTTGCGCGCACGGCCATCCAGAGCGGCGGGCGTGAAGCGAATGCCGATTCAAATGTGGGAGCCGCGGTTTTGTGTGGCGTCAACTGTTCCTCCGCGCGCGCCCGGCGATGCAGGACAATCATCCAGACAAAGATGATGCACGCGACACCCAGCGCCAGCAAGTGCCACGCCAACAGCATCCAGATTTCCGCGTCCGTCGGACTCACGAGCCAAATCTACGCCCGCGCCGCGCCGGTTCAAACAAAAAATATGTTGGTGGGGCGAGCGTCCTCGCAAGCCGTGGTGGCTATCCGCAGGAACCGGCTCGTCAGTAGCCTCGCCCCACCAAATTCACTTCGTGGCGTCAATCATCCAGTCGAGATACTTTTTGTTTCCGGCGCTCACCGGCAAAACCAGAAACTCCGGCGTGTCGTAGGAATGTTTGGCAAGAATTAGCTTTTCCAACGCGGTCAGCGTTGATTTCCGCGTTTTCAAAATCAGCAGGACTTCCGCGCCGGATTCAATCTTTCCCTGCCACCGGTAATGCGATTCGATTTTCGCGACGAGATTCGCGCACGCAATCAGCCGCGCCGACAACGCGGCCTTGGCCAGCGCTCGTGCCGTTTTCAAATCCGGTGCGGTGACGAACACGACGGCGAATTTTGTGGTGGGTTTCATTTTCCTTTAAATAACTTTTTAACTAAAAGTGAACCAACCCCCGATTGCTCCTCAATAATCGGACGGCAAATAGGTATTCTCGTCGCCAGGCGTCAACGCCAAGAATGATTGTTAAGCAGGCAACTATGACAGATACGCTTTGGAGAATTTGAGCGATTTCCACAATTTTAGTTAGGTTTTCCGAATCCGGTTTATTTCACGCCCAATTTCTGTTTAAGTCAAGGCATGGATGCCGCATTGCCGCCGCTCACGCCCAGCACGCTCTACCTCGTCGCCACGCCGATTGGCAACCTGGAGGACATCACGCTCCGCGCGCTCCGCGTGTTGCGCGAGTGCGACGTGGTCGCCGCCGAGGACACGCGCCGCTCCGGGCAGTTGCTCAAGCATTTCGGAATATCCAAACCGCTCTTGAGCTATTTCCAGTTCAACGAGGCCAAACGCAGCGAGGAAATCATCGAACGCCTCCGGCGCGGCGAGAAGGTCGCGCTGGTCACGGACGCCGGCAGTCCAGGAATCAGCGATCCGGGCGAGCGCGTGGTCAATGCCGCCATCGCCGCCGGTTTTCGCGTGGAGGCCGTGCCGGGCGCTTGCGCACTCGTGGCCGGACTGACGGCGAGCGGTCTGCCGACGGATGAATTTCATTTCATCGGCTTTCTGCCGCACAAATCCGGCCAGCGGCGGAAACAATTGGAATCGCTCAAACCCATTTCAGGCACGCTGGTGTTTTACGAATCGCCGTATCGCATCGAAAAATTGCTGGGTGAGTTGAACGAGGTCTTCCCCGAACGCCAGGTCGTCCTGGCGCGGGAGCTGACGAAGAAGTTCGAGGAATTCCTGCGCGGCAAACCGGCGGAGCTGCTGGCCATTGCGCAGAAGCGCAGCTTGAAGGGCGAGTTTGTGGTGCTGGTTGCGCCGTTGGAGTTCACGCTTTAACGTGCTCCCCCGAACAAGCTGAAGCTTGAACTTCAACATTCACGCGAAATAGTTTTGAAATCCATTTGGCTTCAAGCCAAAGTTTACGCATGAAATCCTTCGCGTTCGCCGCCTGCCTGTTTTGCGCCGCCACCACATTGGCCGCCGACACCAACATTTACCACGCCGGCTGGATTGATCTCGATAAGAACGGACGGAAGGACATCTACGAAGACCCGTCGCAGCCGGTGGCCCGGCGCGTCAACGATTTGCTGAAGCGGATGACGCTCGATGAGAAGATCGGCCAGCTCTGGCAGGTGAATTATGGAAACAATCCGGACAGGAAATACTCCGACAAATTGAAGCGTGGTGAAGTGAGTTCTTTTCTTGACGGCACCCCGCTCATCGAAAATCCGGTGATGCGGAACAAGCTGCAACGCATTGCCGTTGAGCAGAGCCGCCTCGGCATCCCGGTGATTCTGGGACATGACGTGATTCATGGCTTTCGCACGATATTCCCTATTTCGCTGGCGCAGGCGTGTGCTTGGGAACCGGACTTGTTCCAGCGGACGCAGACGATTGCCGCGCGAGAAGCGGCGGCGGCGGGCATTGACTGGGTGTTCGCGCCGATGGTGGACATGGCGCGCGACCCGCGCTGGGGCCGGATTGCGGAGGGTTTCGGCGAAGACCCGTGGCTCGGCGCGCTGGATGCGGCAGCGAGCGTGCGCGGTTTTCAAGGAACGAACGTTGCCGATCCTGACCACGTCGTCGCCTGCTTGAAACATTACGTCGGTTATGGCGCGGCGGAAGGCGGGCGCGATTACAACACGACGGAGATTTCCGAGTTCACGTTGCGCAATTTCTATCTGCCGCAATTCAAGGCCGGCGTGGCCGCGGGCGCGCTGACGGTGATGAGCGCGTTCAACGACCTTTCCGGCATGCCCGCCAGCGGCAACCGGCACACGCTCACTGATATTTTGCGCGGCGAATGGCATTTCCCCGGCTACGTCATCAGCGACTGGGCGGCGGTCGGCGAGCTGGTGGATCACGGTGTCGCGGCGAACGACGCCGATGCAGCGCGGCTTGGCCTGACGGCGGGCGTGGACATGGAAATGGTTTCAACGACTTATCCCGACACCCTGGCGCAACAAATCAAGGCGGGGAAAATTCCGGAAAAAGTATTGGACGAGGCCGTGCGGCGCGTGCTGACGGTGAAATTTGAGAAGGGGCTGTTCGATCATCCCTTCACGGACGAGACGCGCTGCCAGACGGCGTTTCTCCAGCCGGACGCCATCGCCCTGGCGCGCGAGGCCGCCGCCAAATCCTGCGTGCTGTTGAAAAATGAAAACGACGCTCTGCCCATTTCAACAGGCGTGAAACAAATCGCACTCATCGGGCCGTTTGCCGACGACGCGGAGGAATTGGTCGGCCCCTGGTCTTCGCGCGCACACGCCAGCGACATCGTTTCGCTGGCTGACGGAATTCGCGCGAAACTTCCAACTGGCGTTCAACTGACGGTTGTGCGCGGCTGCTCCATCATTGAGCCTGGCAGTGGAAAGTCACGGCGTCACCTCGACACTTCCGCCAAAATCAAAGAGCAGCCGACCGGCGCCAATGAAATCGCCGGTGCCGTTGCTGTTGCGAACACGGCGGACGTGGTGGTGATGGCGCTGGGCGAACCGCGCGACTGGAGCGGCGAAGACGGCAGCCGCAGCACGCTCGGCCTGGCAGGACGGCAGCAGGAATTGTTCGATGCCATTGCTGCCACCGGCAAGCCGGTCATCGTCGTCTTGTTCAATGGCCGTCCACTGGCCATTCCTGAAATCCAGAAGAAGGCTGCGGCGATCCTGGAGGCATGGTTCCCGGGCGTTCAGGGCGGCAACGGCGTGGCGGACGTGCTTTTCGGCGATGTTGATCCCGCAGGCAGGCTCACAACTTCATTTCCAAACGGCATCGGGCAGGTGCCGGTTTATTACAACCACGCCAACACCGGTCGTCCCGGCATCGGCGATTTTAAGGGCAACTACACCGACGGCCCGATCGCGCCGCTATATCCCTTTGGCTTCGGCCTGACCTACACCAAATTTGATTATGGCGAAGTCCAACTCGGCTCAACGCTGGTGAAGCCGGGCGGCGCGGTTACCGCGCATCTGACGCTGGCGAACACCGGCTCCCGCGCCGGGACGGAAACCGTCCAGATCTACATCCGCGCGCTCGCTGCCTCCGCCGGGCCGAGGCCGGTGCGCGAATTGAAAGGCTTTCAGAAGATCCTGCTCCAGCCGGGCGAGTCACGCGATGTGGCCTTCAACCTTTCCGCGAATGATCTCGGCTATTACGACACCAAGGGCCACTGGCTGGTCGAGCCGGGCAAATACCAACTCTGGCTCGCCAAGGATTCCGCCTCCGGCCAGCCGGTGGATTTTGAATTGGTGAAATAATTTGGTAGGGCGGGCAGTCCTCTGCCCGCCGCTCGTCCGCATACCAAGCGGCGCGCAGAGGACTGCGCACCCTACCTTCACACAAACTTGCCGGGATTCAAAATGCCCTTGGGGTCGAGGGCATGCTTCACGGCGCGATGGAGTTCGCGCGCTTCCGGAGAAACGGCTTGAGGCCACCAGCGTTTCTTCGCGAGGCCGATGCCATGTTCACCGCTGATGGCGCCGCCGGATGCGATCACCCAGCGGAAAAGTTCGTCGAGGCATTTTTCGGCGCGATGTTTTGCGCCGGGCTGGTCATAATCCACCATCACGTTCGTGTGGATGTTGCCATCGCCGGCGTGGCCGAAGCAGGCGACGGGCAGACCGTGTTTCTTCCGCAACATCGCGGCAAATTTGAACAGGATTTCCAGCTTGCCGCGCGGCACGACGATGTCCTCGTTCAGCTTCGTCAGGCCGGTGTCGCGGAGCGCGTAGGAAAATTCGCGGCGGATCTGCCAGACGGCTTCGCATTCCTTGCTGCCGAAACCGCGCCCGACGAACAGCGGCTTTTGCCGGCGGATAATCTTTTCGACGGCGGCGATTTCGTGGCGCACGGAATGTTCCTGTCCGTCCAATTCGACAATCAGGTGCGCCTTGCAGCCGAGCAACCGTTTGCTTTTTGTGCGCTTGGCGGCGGCGGCAAGGGTGAATTCATCCGCGAGTTCGGCTGCGCTCGGCAAATATCCGGCAGCGAAAATCGCCTGCAGCGCGCGGACGGCGGAATTCATGGAGTTGAAACCGACGGCGAGGTTCGCGCGGAACGGCGGGAGCGGAATCAGCTTCAGCGTCGCCTCGGTGATGACGCCGAGCAGACCTTCCGAGCCGACGAAGAGCCGGTGCAAATCGAAACCTGTCTTGTTTTTGTGCGTGCGCCCGCCGAGCTTGACGATGGAGCCGCCGGCGAGGACGACTTCCAGACCGAGGACGTAATCGCGCGTGACACCGTATTTGAGGCAGCGCGGACCGCCGGCGTTGGTGGCGATGTTGCCGCCGATGAAATTGTCCGCGCGGCTGGCGGGGTCGGGCGGGTAAAACAGGCCGCGCCGCTCAACGGCCTCCTGGAATTTTTTCGTGTTCACGGCGGGCTGGACGACCGCGACGAAATCGGCGGCATTGATCTCCAGAATTTTGTTCATGCGCTCCAGCGAGAGGACGATGCCGCCGCGGACGGGCACGCAGCCGCCGACGTAGCCATGGCCCGCGCCGCGAGGCGTCACGGGAATCCGGTGCTGGTTCGCAAACTTCAAAATCGCGGCGACGCTCTTGGCGGAGCGGGGCATGGCGGCGGCGTCTGGCTGGTGCGCGGCAAACCATTTATCCCCCGCGTATTTTGCGAGCGTGGCGGGTTCAAGAAAAATTTCGCCGGGCAGGATTTGTTTGAGCCGGCGGAGAATTTTGATTTTTGCGGAAACCATTCAAAAGCATGTTACGATTGCCGCCGGCGCAAGCCAAGAAGCAACGCTCCGAGCGCGCCCAAAGCAAACGTGCTTGGTTCAGGCACGGGTTGAATGGAAAATTGGATTGAATCCAAGTAAAGATATTCCGAAGAACCTTGGGGACTATGGCCAAGCACGTTAAAACTCAATTGCGCCGTTTGACCGGCCCATGCGCTTATGTCTGTTCCGTAAATAGTGTAATTCAGGGCATTGCTTATAGCAGTTAGCGACAAATCTTGACCGTCCATTGTGACCGTGAAGGTGCCAAATGAATCGAAGGCCGATAACGCATAAAATTGAAGTGATCGCGTGCCGGCGGGAACGAGGCCGGTTTGGGAAAGGCTCGCATCAACGCCGGTCACGGTATTGGTGAGAGTCCCGGACATAAGGACAGCAGTATATCTTCCCTGAAGCACTCCGCCTGGAATAACCCCAAAAGTGTTATAATTGCTGTTGATAATGGACATTCCGGCGGTATCCAAATAGACGGTGTTGGATAGAGCATAAGATAAGGGAAGTCCTCCAACGGTCGCTGACCACCCGGGAAAGGCTTGTGGTAATCCAATGCTGCCGGAAAGGAGGCCATTCGTGGACACAAAGGTCGGGGACTCAAATCCGAGGTCAACGAAACTTTGGGAAAATCCCGATTCCGCCAAGCTCAAAAGGGCTGCCGTGAAAATGACTGAAATCAATTTCATCACGAAGAACCTTACGACGGCGAAAACCAAGGAACAAGTTGTTTAGCGCAGGCTTCACTTGCCCCGCCCGCGAGGACGCCATCAGGGTGCGGCGAGAAATTCCTTTGCTTCGGCGGCTTCAATTTCAGGAACCTTGATGTGAACTGGGAATATTCCGCCGAACATCGTCGCGGTGTATTCGTTCAACAAGACGGGATGAAAATCCGCAGACTCGAGGCGCGAGCAGACGAGCTGCGCCTCGCTCAAGTTCCAGCCCTTGAAAATGGAAATGAGTTTCATTTGGTGATGAAGGTGGTTTCGCTCTTGGCGGCGGAACCCTGCCGGTAATCCGTGAAGACGATGATGCCCGCGCCGGTCTGGAGCAGGGTCTGGACCTCGACCTCGACCTGCTGGCCGATGTGCGGCTGGCCGTTGCTGACGACTACCATCGTGCCGTCGGGCAGATAACCGATGCCCTGGCCCTTGTCCTTGCCTTCGCGGACGATCTTCAACTGGAGGATTTCTCCGGGCAGCAGGATGACCTTGAGGCATTTGGAAACCTCGTGGAGGTTGATGCAACTGACTTTTTGCAGCGCGGCGATCTTGCCCAGATTGTAGTCGTTGGTGAACAGCTTGGCATTGAGGTTGCGCGCCAGGCGGACGAGCTTGGAATCCACTTCCTTTTCGTCCGGGAAATCGCCGTCGTGAATGCGGACCTCGATCTTGCCGTTGTGCTGGATGCGGTTGAGCATTTCGAGGCCGCGCCGGCCGCGGGCGCGTTTGATGGCGTCGCCGGAATCGGCGATCTGCTGGAGTTCGCGCAGCACAAAGCGCGGGACGATGATGAGTCCCTCGATCAGGTGCGTGTCAATCAGGTCGGCGATGCGCCCGTCAATGATGACGCTGGTGTCGAGCAGCAGCAGGTTGTCCGGTTTGTTCTGCGGGGAGAAGCGGACGTAGGGGATGATGAGCGAAAAATCCTCCTTGTTGCTGCGCATGGCGAGGATGATGCCGATGTAGCCAAAGCCGAGGAACAATCCGAGCTTGATGAGCCAGCGTTGAGGGTCGCCGGCGTTCTCGAAGAGGCCGGAGTGGTCAATGAGGAGGGCGACCAGAGTGCCCAGCAGCAGCCCGAAAGTGATGGCGGAAAACGCGCGGAGCGAAAATCCCTTGAGCATCTCGTCCACGGCGATCAGCAGCCCGCCAAACCCGAAGCCCATGACCATGCCAATCAAATTTGCGTGGGCAAGGTCAACGAATTCCGGGCGCACCTGGCTGATGGCGTAGCCGGCCAGGATGCAAAGGCCCAAAAACAACAGACGGATGGCCCAAAGCGGGTTCATGGCGTTTGAATGGCGGACGACGGCGCGTTGGTGTGCAGAGGTTCCTTGTGCCACAGGAAACCCCACAGGCCGAGCCGGTTCAGGTTGCTCGACGCGACGGACAGGTTGTTGGCGATGGCTTGCATGTTGGTGGCCAGTTGCTGGTTTTGCAGCACGGTTCCTGCCAAACCCCGGCCGGATTGCAAATCATCCATGATTTTTTTCAGGTCGTCTGTTGAGGATTTGATGTTATCCACGGAGGCGGAGATTTCCGGGCTGTTCGTCGCCAGCAGGCTGTTGGCGGAATCGGCAATGCGCGTCAGCTCCTGCGAAACGAACAGCACGTTGCTTACGGCAATGCCCACCTGCGAACCATTTGTGGCGATGATGGCGTTGATGTCGCTCATCGTGCCCATCGCCTGTTCGGAAACCGTCCGCATGTTGTTCATGGTGATGGCGAAATTGGTGAGCGTGTTCTCGTTCAACACCACGCGGCGCAGATCCGTGACCGACGCGTCCAGTTTCTGGGCGGTATCGTCAATGCGCGTGATAAAGCCCGCCGCTCCCCGCGCGACCTCCTGCAAATTGAACGGCTCCTGGCATTCCACTTCCGCGCCGTTTTCCAGCTTCGGCGGCTGGTTGCTGACGGAGATGACGGAAACATACTGGTCGCCGAGAAAGCCGGATTGCTCGATGACGAAACGCGAGTCGCTGTAAATTTTGAAGTTTTTGTAAATCTTCAGCAGGATGGTCACGCTCTTGCTGTCGTCGGCGAGCTGGATGTCCGAGACGCTGCCGACCTGCACGCCGGCCAGCAGGACCGCCGCGCGCTGCTTGAGGCCGCCGACGTTGCTCGCGTGCAGGCGCAAAGTATAGGTGCCGTGGAACAGGCTCGTGCCCTTGCTGAACTGGATCAGCAGCACGGCCAGCAGCGCCAGTCCGATGAACACGAACAGGCCCACTTTGGTTTCCAGCTTTGAATGTTCCATTGCGCGTAAGGTAACAAATGCAGGGACGGTTGGCCAATTTCAAATTAGGATGCGCCGGGCCTCTTATGGTTGACGTGGACTGGAGGCGGCTGGCCGGGTAAATCTTTCAGTTTGGAACAGATTCTCCTTCGCGTCCGCCACTCCATCAATGAACTGCCGCACCACCGCGTCCTGCGACGCAAAAATCTCCTCCGGCGTGCCGCTCGCGTAAATCTTCTTTTCGTGCAGCATCATCACCCGCTGGCCCACGCGCCGCGCCGTCCGCATGTCGTGCGTCACCACCACCGTCGTCACCTTCAGCCGGTCGCGCACGCGCATCATCAACTGGTCAATGCTGTCGGACACAATCGGGTCCAGCCCCGTCGTCGGCTCGTCATAAAGCATGAACTGCGGCCTGTAAATGATGGCGCGCGCCAGACCCACCCGCTTCCTCATGCCGCCCGACAGCTCGGCGGGGTTTTTGTCTTCCGTGCCGGGCAAATCCACCACATCCAGCGCCTTTGCCACGCGCGCGGCGATTTCCGCCTCCGTCAAATGCTCGTGCCGGCGCAGCCCGAACGCCACGTTCTCCGCCACCGTCATCGAATCAAACAGCGCCGCGCCCTGGAACACCATGCCGAACTTCCGGCGCACCCGCAGCAATTGCCGTTCGTCCATCCCCACGATGTTCTCGCCGTCAATCAGCACCTCGCCCGAGTCCGGTTGCAGGAGGCCGATGAGGTGCTTGAGCAAAACGCTCTTGCCGCCGCCGCTGCGCCCGATGATGACCACCGATTCGCCGGTCTCAATCCGAAAGTTGATGTCGTCGAGGACGGTCTGCTCGCCGAAGCTCTTTTGCAAATGGCGGACCTCGATCATAGCTGCCCCACCAGTTTGCCCATCACCAGCGTCAGGAAAAAGTTCGTGATCAGGATGCTGATGGACGCATACACCACCGCCTCCCTCGTCGCTTGCCCGACGCCCTGCGCGCCCAGCCCGCACGTCATGCCCTTGTGACAGCCGACGAGCGCGATGATGCCGCCGAAAATGAACGCCTTGATCAGCCCGATCATCAGGTCCACGTCATGCGTGAAGTGCAGCATGTTATACCACAGATACGTCGGATCAATCCCCAGCAGATAAACGCCCACCAGATAGCCCGCGCCAATGCCCACCACAATCGCCTCCACCGTGAGCAGCGGCAAAACGATGTGCGACGCCACCAGCCGCGGCACCACGAGATAATCCACCGGATGCGTCGCCAGCGCCCGCAGCGCGTCAATCTGCTCCGTCACCCGCATCGTGCCGATTTCGGCGGCCATCGCCCCGCCGACGCGCCCCGCCACCATCAACGCCGTCAGCACCGGCCCCAGCTCGCTGCACATGGAGACGCCCACCACCGCCAGCGACGCCGTGTCCATCTTGATCTTGTGAAACTGGAAATACGTCTGCGCCCCCAGCACCATGCCCGTGAACGCGCCGGTGATGAGCACCACCGTCTGCGATTTGACGCCGATGAAATACATCTGGAAGAGAACATCATGCCAGGCCATGCGGAGCCGGAGCAGGGAGGCAAAGGCGTCCCGCGCGAGCAGGGTGATCTGCCCCAGCCCGGTAAGCGTTTCATGCACCCGCCTGTTTGCCAAAGGATTCATTGCCACTGCAAACTAGCAATCTGCGCGCGCTTTGGCCAGCGCGGGGTTTTTGGGCAGGGTTGAATCTAGCACGAATCGAAACTACTTTCATGCTGCTTGCCCCCTTAAGGCTGCGGCGTTCCGGTATTGCGGAGGCCCCGAAATGGCAAAATAATCTGTTCGCTTTTCGCGCCGGTGTAAATGTATCTGTAAATGATGACCGACGACATGACGTTGCTGCGGGAATTTGCCGGGCCTGCCGCGACGGTGCGCGAGCACGGCGGGCGCAATTCCGAGGAGGCGTTTGCCGTGCTCGTGTCCCGCCACGTCAATCTGGTCTATTCCGTCGCCGTGCGCCAGGTCCGCGACCCGCATCTGGCGGAGGAAATCACGCAGGCGGTGTTCATCATCCTAGCGCGCAAGGCAAAATCGCTCGGGCCGAAGACCATTTTGAGCGGCTGGCTTTGCCGCACGGCGCGGAACGTTTCCGCCAACGCATTGACCATGCAACGCCGCCGCGAGCGCCGCGAACAGGAGGCTTATATGCAATCCACTTTGAATGAATCAGACGACGACGAAACCTGGCGGCAAATCGCGCCGTTGCTGGACGGCGCGCTGGCTCGGCTCGGAGAAAAGGACCACGACGCTCTTGTGCTCCGGTTTTTTGAAAACAAAAGTCTCGGCGAAGTCGGCCTAGCCATTGGCACGAGCGAAGACACGGCTCGGATGCGCGTGAACCGCGCGCTAGAAAAGCTGCGGAAATTCTTCACCAAACGTGGCGTGGACTCCACGGCAGCAACGATTGCCGAGACCATTTCGGCCAATTCCGTTCAAGCCGCGCCGGTGGCGCTGGCAAAGGCCGTGACCGCCGTTGCGCTGGCCAAAGGCGTGGCGGCTTCGGCTTCAACCTTAACTCTCATCAAAGGAGCATTGAAAATTATGGCATGGACCAAAGCAAAAACAGCAATCGTCGCCAGCGCTTGTGTGTTGCTGGCGGCGGGAACGGCAACCATCGGCACAATCAGTTTGTATAAAAGTTATTTTAAGCCGGAGGTGCGTGTTGAGGGCATCCCGTCCGATTGGACAGTTTCAGCAGACGGCAATCCGGATCAATGGAATTGGTCGGACGACCGATTCAACGGGCATTCCAGCACGGGTGACTCCATGCTGCTTTCCAGCAAGGAATATGGCGATGTCACCATCTCCGCCATCGTCAGCACCACCAATCGGCAGGCGAGTCTGGCACTTCGAATACAGGATGTCGTCAACGGCTATAACGCGCTCTTTATTCCCAATGGCACCCAGTGGGCGGCGGCAAACGGCGGAGGCCAAATTGTTCTGGCCAAGAGAACATCGGGGCGTCAGAAA
>Ga0181525_10002606_pt1 | contig 14665 bp, 18 predicted proteins | sample PEATcosm2014_Bin_48_FD_121100 | JGI IMG/M metagenome (GOLD analysis project Ga0181525, IMG submission 121100) | Peatland microbial communities from MTU Mesocosm Facility, Houghton, MI, USA - PEATcosm2014_Bin06_10_metaG | ecosystem: Environmental > Terrestrial > Soil > Wetlands > Peat | place...
CAGGCCGCTATAGGCCATGGCGAGACGGATCTGCGCTTCGTCCGGATTGGTCGTTCCCTTGGCGATGCCCGCTTTGATCACCGTCACCGCATCCTGGTACTTGCCCATGCCCCAGAGATCTTCGCCGAGCTTGACGTCGGCATCGCCGCTCTTGGCGGCAGCAGCAGCAGCCTGCGTCTTCGGCAGCGCAGCCACATCGGCGGCGGCCTGCGATTTCGCAAGATTGAGGAGCTTGGCGCCGCGCGCGGCGTCGAGCGCTTTGGTGTCGATGCCCTTCTGCGCGTAGTTCACCGCTTCGCTTGCGAAACCGAGCTGGACCGCGATTTCCGTCGCCGTCTCGTAGTCGGATGCATTGCGCATGGTGCCGGTGAGGAAGCGCAGACGATACGTATCGAGCGTGTCGGACGTGCTCATCCCGCCCGTGCGGTCGGCACTGCTGAGGAGATCGGACCAGTATTTGGTCTGGTTGTAGTCGACGACGAGCTGCTCCAGGGCTGCCTGCTGCGATTGCTCGTCATGCGCTTCATAGGCGCAGCGATTGAGAAGTTCGAGCGTACCCTGGCCGACACGTCCCATTTCGTGGATATAACGGACGCACTCTTCGAAATTGTGCATCAGGTAATAGGCCTGCGCGATGATGAGTTCGCTCTGCCCGTCGAGCGCACCCGCCTTACGGAGCGCGTCGGCATCCTCGCCCACGACGGCGCTGTAACGGCCGGCGTTATAGTCGTTGGCGAATTTCGCCTTCGCACCCACAGCGCCGCCGCCGGCGCCGGTTTTGGCCGCGACATAGTTCTTGGTCTGCTCGATCGCCTGCTGTTCGGCAGAGGTGAGTCCGCCCACCGACTCGGCCTCGTGGATCTTCGCAAGTGCTGCGCTTCCGTTGCCGGCGGCCGCATCCTTGATCGCGGCCTGAAGGGCTTGACCCACCTGCGGACGCACGGTCGCCGCCTCTACCGGCGTGGACGCCATGACGGCGACACCGGCCGTGGCCGTCGCGAAGAGAAGCGCCGTTGCGAGAGCGCGGAGTTTCGAAGACATCATTTCCCAAAACCTCAGTTTAAATCCAAACGCCGCAAATCATGCGACGTGCATGATCCGGCGGCGTCCGTCGTCCCTCGCATTACTGCAGATAGTCGGACGTATTGCCGATACCGATTTTCGTCACGTTGCGGCGCTGCGCGTCGGCGAGAACCCTCGCCACCGTATCGTATTTCGCAAGACGGTTCGGATTGACGTGGATTTCGTCCTGGTCGTCGCCGCGCTCGGCTTCCTGCGCGAAATAGGCGTCGAGCTGGTCCATGTTCACCGTCGTGCCGTTCCACGTGATGGTGCCGTCGAAATCGATGCCCAGATTGACGACGATGGGCGGCTTTGTCGGCGGCGGCGGATTCGGCGGCGGCATGTCGAGCTTCACCGCATGGTTCTGAACCGGGATGGTCATGATCAGCATGATGAGGAGGACGAGCATGACGTCGATCAACGGCGTCGTGTTCATCTCCACCATGACTTCGTTTTCGCCGGTACCCGAACCAACATTCATTGCCATGTCGAAAAACCCTTTTTTGTCCTGAACTCCGACGCGCCGTTCAAGGCTCGTCGTTACGCGGTTCGAGAAGGAAGGCCACCTTCGGAACGCCGGCTTCCTGGACGGCCAGAACGATCTTGCCGATCGCTTCGAAGCGCACATCCTTGTCGCCGCGGATATGAACTTCCGGCGGCGGCTTGCCGGCCGCGATCGATGCCTTCAGAGCCTCGACGAGCTTGCCGCGCACTTCCGACTGCTGGATCGGTCCGTTGTTCCAGAAGACGTCCTCGTCCTTGTCCACCGCGATCACGATGTCCTCGGGCTTCGTCGTGACGGCGATGTTGCGCGCGTTCGGAAGCTTCACCGGCACGACTTTCACGATCACCGGCACGGTGATGAGAAAGATGATCAGCATCACGAGCATCACGTCCACGAGAGGCGTGGTGTTGATGGTCGTATTCAGATCTGCGTCGTCCGTATCGGCCGAATGAACATTAATGGACATTGCTGAACTTCCTTGGCAAACGCGCGCTCACAATCACTTCTTGTTGGCGATGAGGTAGGTCTGCAGATCGCTCGCGAAGCTCCGGAGCTTCTCGTTGATGATCTTGTTGCGGCGGACGAGGAAGTTATAGAGCAGCACGGCCGGGACGGCGGCGAAAAGGCCGATGGCCGTTGCGATCAGCGCCTGTCCGACGGGACCCGCGACCTTGTCGATCGAAGGCTGGCCGGCGAGACCGATGGCGAGAAGGGCGTTCAGGATGCCCCACACCGTGCCGAACAATCCCACGAACGGCGCCGTCGAACCCACCGAGGCGAGGAACGCGATGCCGCCCTGGAGACGCGAATTGGCCTCTTCGAGCTGGCGATTGAGCGACATGCCGATCCAGTCGTTGACGTTGACGAGACCGCTGGCGACGCCCGAGGAGGCGCGCACGCCGCTTTCGGCGACCATACGGAACACGCTCGTCTTCGGCAGCTTGTCGATACCTTCCTGAAGCGTGTTGGAGCTCCAGAAGCGGCGGTCGACGAGGCGCGACTGGGAGATCATCCGCGACTGCTCCCAGAACTTCATGAAGAAGATGTACCAGGTGCCGGCCGACATGATGCCGAGAAGCACGAGAACCGTCTTCAGCACGAGGTCACCGTTCGACCACATCGAACCAAGGCCATACGGATTGGGCTTGTTGGCGTTCGACGCGGCCGGCGTCGTGACGGCCGGAGCGGGCGGAGGCGTTGTCGCTGCCGGTGCGGCAGCGGGGGCAGCAGCCGGCGCCGTCATCGCGGGCGCGGGCGGCGGCGTTTGTGCGATGGCCGTGCCGCCTGCGGCGCCAGCCAGGAAAAGAAGAGCGGCTGCGACCGCCAGATGCTTCGATTTCATGACTTCCTTACTCCGTTCGTAAAAGATCTTGAACACGTGAAATTCAACTTGCAGCCCGAACTACTGGAGCTGCCATTTGATGGCGTAACTCTTGGTCTGCGCGATAGGCTGGCCGTTTTCCATTGCAGGCTTGAAGTGCCACGCGTTGCTCACGCATTTGATGGCAGCCTGATCGAGACTGTCGTGACCGCTGGAGCTCGTAATGTCCGCACCGGTGACACTCCCGTCCGCGCCCACATGCACGGCCACAGTCGTCGTGCCTTCCTGATTGAGACGAATCGCAATCGGGGGGTAGTACGACGTCTGGCACTTGGCGCCGCCCGAGACCAGCGCCGGCGCCGAAATGCCCGCAGGCTTCGGCGGCGGCTGCACGACCGGCTGGGTGTGCTGCACCGTGATGGAATTGTTGTTCGCCGTTTCGGTCTGGATGACGATATCCGGCGGCGGCACAAACGGCGGCGGCGGCTTCGCCAGCTCCGGCGGCGGCGGCGGCGGCGGTTTGATGTCTGGCAACTTCGGCGGCTCGACCTTCGTGATGATGTCGACCGGAAGCTTTTCGACCAGATGATTCGCGAGCCCGCTTGCGAAAGCGTAGATCACGAATACATGGAAAAGGACGACGAACCCGAGGCTGACGAAGCGACGAGGCGTCGACTGTTGGGCGGTATTGAACGCCCTTAGGTGATCGGGTTGCTGCATCTGTTATTCAAACCACACAAAACTAAACCCGGCACTGAAGCACCGGGCCTGGTTGCGACAACTTAAAAACACGCGCCCCCACTCCCCGTCGTTGCGGCAGCGGCCCGCGTTGGCCTTCTTTGAAACTATCGTAGTCATGCTCGGTCGTCCGGTCCAGTAGTTCCAATGGTAAACGGAAAAGTCGCGAACCAGCCTATCGGTTCGCTGCGCGAGGGCAAGAGACCGAGCATCACGGTTGCGCGCGTGGTGCCGCTAAGTGCCCGTCTTTTGGGACAAACCCGACACGCACACCGAACTTGGGAGCAAATGTGACAACGAGATCGGGCATTCGAATACGGCGTGCGACTAACTCCATGGAATATGCGGCGAATCGTTCCACCTCGCGGTGCAGGCCATGCTGGAGCGTGCGCGCTCAACATGGCGAAATTTCGTTCGCTGCGTCTGCGAACACCGCGCGCTGCACGGTCGCGCGACACGATCTTTCGCGAAATGGCCACCATGTCGACGCGCGGAACACACCTGCTGAAGCGTTCAATTCCCCGCGAGGTTCCCTCGAAGGACGTAAGGGTATGCGGTTTGACAGCGCGGTTGCATCGCCGGCCGCGACCGCAGAACGGCGGTTCGAAACACTGCCGAACGCGCGATTGCCGGGACCGGGGATCGGCACCGAGTTCCCGCTGCCGGAACCCGGACCTGCAAAGCGCGGGTCTCGTCGCGCGGCCGATCCTATACGGGCCTTATATCGTAACTGTCACACTGCTTAGTGTTTCATCGCACGTTGCACAGCGTATGTGCACGCGGGCCGACTTCGCGCGCGTGAGCCGGAACGTCCGGCGTTCAGCCGGCGAGGCGGCGCAGATTGCGCTGCAGCCCGCGCGGACTGACATAAAGTCCACGCACCGTTGGATCCCGCACGACATGGTATGGCGCGGTCTCGGTATCGCCCAGAAAGAGGTACCCGTCAGGCGCCAGAACGCTTGTGAGTTTCGCGTGGACTTCGGCGCGCTCGCCGGGCTCGAAATAAAGAAGGACGTTGCGGCAAAGGACGATGTCGATTTCGCCCAGCCAGCCGAAATGGTCGAGGAGGTTGAACGTGCGGAACGTCACCATGCGGCGCAGGCGATCGACAACGCGCCATTGCCCGTTCTCTTCCGTGAAATAGCGCTCGAGAAGCCGGGGCGACAATCCGCGCTCGATTTCATACGACGCGTAGACTCCTTCCTTCGCCCGCGCGATCGCGCTTTCGTTCAGGTCGGTGCCGATCAGATCGATTTTCCAGCCGAGCGGAGCAAGCCCCATCTCGTCGATGACGGTCGCCAGCGAATAGGCCTCCTGTCCGGTCGAGACGGCGGCGCACCAGATTCGAATGCGTTTCGAGGCTGCGCGCGCGCGCACGAGCTCCGGCAATGCCTGCCGTGCGAGAAACGCGAAAGCTGTGCCGTCGCGAAAGAATGCCGTGTCGTTTGTCGTCAACGCTTCGGTGATGGCGCGCGCCAATTCTTCCGAAGGATAGGGAAGCTCGCGCAACAGCGCCGTCGAGTCGCGAAAGCCGAAACGCCGTGCGACGGGATTGAGTTTGGATGCGGCAAGCGCGTTCTTGCCGGGCGTGAGAACAAGTCCCGAGCGCCGGAGAACGAGATCGGCGAGATTGGCGAAATCTTTCGGGGTCACTGCCGGCCGCCTTAAATGAGTCCCGCTTGCGCGAACTTGTCCGCGAGGACGCCACGGTTGAAGGGTTTCATGACGTAATCGTCGGCACCGGCGCTCATCGCTTCTTCGATTTTGGGAACATCGTTCTCGGTCGTGCAGAGAACGACCACGGGATGATCGCCGTCGGGCTCGCGCCGGAGCTTGCGGAGAAATTCGAGGCTCGCCTGCTGCGGCACGTCGAGCAGAATGGCATCGGGCATGCTCGCCCGGCAGGCGTCGAGCGCGGAGAGCGTATCGGCGGCCTCGAGCGTCACGAAGTGCAATTGTTCGAGAATTCCGCACGCCACCTTGCGGATCACGCGGCTGTTGTCGACGACAAGGCAGTGCTTCAAGGCCGGCTCCTCGGGCGTGGGACGGCGAGAGGCTATGCCCGATGGGTAAACGCCTGCTGAAGCCGGCCGGTCAGCCGGCAACCAATTCGATCGCGCCTTCGCTCGCGGTGAGCGTCAGGCCGGCGTTGAGGAGGCGCGCCAGCTTGTGCACGAGCAGCGGCTGGATCGACCGGCCGTCGATCGGCACGGTGGATTCGCCCCGCGCCGCTTTTTCGACCTCTTCCAGGAGACGCGCGTTTTGCCCCGTCGCGCGAACTTTGAAGCCGGGTGCTGACGGATCCGATGACGTCTCCACACGGACCTGTCCGCCGCGCGGCAGGCTGTCGGCGCCGAGCAGCGTCGCATTCATAAGGAGCTTCGCCCAATCTTTCGGCCAATTGACCTGAGCCGCCTGCCAGTCGACGGAGACCTTTCCCCCCTGCACGAGCCCCTTCACGATACGGCCGACCTCGGTCAGATCGAGCTCCGCGCCGGCCGAACCCGCCGCACCGAAGGCGATGCGGGCGAATTGGAGGCGGGCCGCCGCCTGTTCGGCGCTGGAAACCACGAGCTTGAGCGCATCGGCGCGCATGGCCGCATCGCGCTCGTCTTCGAGCACTTCGAGTCCGTTGACCACTGCGCCGACAGGGCTCACAAGGTCGTGGCATACGCGCGATACAAGCAGGGCGGCGAATTCGATCTCGTTCATGGTGCTCCGGCGGCGAATGGTTCGCGATTGGTAACTGAGCAGAAGGCCTCTTAAGGAATGCTTAAGGCTGACACAACCCTCGCACCCGGAGAATGGGTGAGGCTTCCATCCGCGCCGGAATGGGGCATAGGCCAAGTCCAGTCCGTTATCGGCGTCCGCGTGACCGTCAATTTCGAGCATGCCGGAAAGAAACTTGTGATGACGGACAATGCCGTCCTCGAAAGCGTGCCGGGGAATCGCCCTTGAGCAAACTGTCCGAAGACGAAGCCGCGCTCGTCGACATCGCGTGGCGCGCCGGCGAGATCCTGCTTCGCCATTACGCCAACGAAACGATCGATTCCCGCAAGAAGACCGATCAATCGCCGGTCACGGCCGCCGACGAAGAGGCCGAACGCTTTATTCTCGGAGAACTCAAGCGCATCGCTCCGGATACGGCCGTGATCGCCGAAGAAGAAGCGGCACAAGGGCGGCTGCAAACGATCGGAAGGCGATTCTTCCTCGTCGACCCGCTCGACGGGACGAAGGAATTCATCAACCGCAATGGCGAGTTCACGGTCAATATCGCAGAGATCGAAGACGGCACGCCGGTCCGCGGCGTTGTCTATGCGCCTGCGATGAACCGCCTCTTCGTGGGCGACGGCAAACGCGGCGCATCCGAGATCGAGACCGCGCCCGGCAAGGCGCCGGACCTCGCGCGCGTCAAACCCATCAGAGCCCGCCATCCGTCAAAGGACGGGCTCGTTGCGGTGGCCAGCCGCTCCCATCGCGACAGCAAGACAGAGGAATATCTCGCGCACTATCCAGTGAAGGATTTCGTCACGGCGGGCTCATCGCTGAAATTCTGCCTTGTCGCCGCGGGCGAAGCCGACATCTATCCCCGCCATGGCCGCACCATGGAATGGGATACGGCGGCAGGCCACGCGGTGCTCCAGGCGGCGGGTGGCAGCGTCAAGACGCTCGACGGAGGTCCGTTCGTCTACGGCAAGGTCGAAGACGGGTTTGCCAATCCGTTTTTTGTCGCGCGCGGGCTCGACTAAAAGTCCTTGCCCTCGCGGCTGGAATAGAAGAGCAGCGCCATCAGGCCGGCGCCGAGCACGATCGTGACGACGACGCCCAGTATCAGGAACAGCCAACCCAAGGGCGGAATCGACGTGCTGCCGAGCGCATTCCACGCATGCACCGCGAAATAGATGCCACCGGCCAGAAATCCCGCGAGAACAATGAGCGCGAGCCAGCCGCCGATCCCGAGCGGACTGGAATCTTCCGTTGACGGAGGAGATTTTTCGGGCTCAGTCAATTCGGGCCTCCGTCACGAAATTGCCGCCAACCACCGCTCTCTTTTCCCGGAGCGTCCGCAATGGCGACGTTCTGGCAAATATGGTCCCATACCGACTGATCCACGAGGAGGATAAAAATGCTTTTTTCGCGTCTCATCACCGCCGCCGTCGCGGCTATCGGCCTGATCGCCACGACCCTGCCCGCCGGCGCCGACGACGAGGATCAGACATTCAGCCAGAACGAGATCGTTCAGGCGGGCGCCAACTTCTTCGGCGTGACCACGGAAGCGATGGCCAAAGCCGTCCAGCGCGTCTTCCGCGACCAGGGTCTGCCCGACGCTTACATCAAGGGTGACGAGGGCTCGGGCGCATTCGTCGTGGGGTTGCGCTACGGCTCGGGCTGGCTGATCCGCAAGGGCCACGATCCCCGGAAAGTCTTCTGGCAGGGACCCTCCGTCGGCTTCGATTTCGGCGGCAACGCGTCCAAGGCCTTCACGCTCGTCTATAACCTTCACAGCGAAGACCGGCTGTTCCAGAAATTCCCCGGCGTGGACGGCAGCTTCTATTTCGTGGCCGGCATCGGTGTGAATTACGAACGTGCCGACGGCATCACGCTCGCACCCATGCGCACGGGCGTCGGCCTCAGGGCGGGCGCGAATGTGGGCTATCTCACCTTCACCCGCGAACACTCGCTCAACCCGTTTTGAACCTTCGTGCTTCGGGCCACGTCCTGCGCCGCAGGACGTGCGCCTCAGCATGACGCCGTTCGGAGTACTTCGTCCCGAGGCGCGAGCCCCAAAACGATCAAGCCTTCAGGATCAGGCCTTCGCGATCACGGCTTCGTCGTCTTCGCGGCGGCCGCCGACGGGCGGGAGATAAAGCAGCAGGGCTGCCGCGACATAGGTCGACGAGAACGTGCCGACGACAATGCCGAACAGGATCGACGCACTGAATCCGAAGAGTTCGCGTCCGCCGAAGAAGAGCAGCGGCAGCATGGTGAGCGCGGTCGCGAACGAGACGAGCGTCGTGCGCGTCATGATCTGATTGGTCGAAAGATTGATCAGCTCTCTCAGTCCCATTCGCTTGTATTTGCGACGGTTCTCGCGGATGCGGTCGAACACGACGACGGTGTCGTTGATCGAATAGCCGGCCAGCAGCAGCAGCGCCGCCACCGAATTGATCGAGAACTCCATGTGCAGCACGGAGAAGAGACCCGCGGTCACGAGCACGTCGTGACCCGTCGCGATCAAGGCGCCGATGCCGTACTGCCATTCGAACCTGACGGCGACATAGGCCGAGATCAGAACGATGGCGAGCACGGTCGCCTTCACGCCGTCCCAGAAAAGCTCACGGCTAACGGTCGGGCCGACGACATTGCTGCTGAGATATTTGTAGCCTGTCCCGAGCTTCGCCTTGACCGCGTTGACCACATCCTGGCCCGCTTGGCCGGCTTTCGGTTGCACATGAATGAGCACGCAGGAATTGACGGGCGTGCTGCACTGGCCGCCGCTGATCGATTGCAGATGCGACTGGCCAAAACCAAGCCGGTCGACGACGTTGCGCATTGTCCCGACATCGATCGTATAGGCCGCTTTGACTTCGATCTCGACGCCGCCTTTGAAATCGATGCCCTCGTTGAATCCCTGCACCAGGATGGAGACCAGCGCGATCAGGAGCAGGATGCCGTCCGCGGCGAAGGCGTAGTAGCGCCAGCCGATGAAATCGACATTGGTTTCGTCGGGCAGGAAACGGATATGGCGCATGGCGTTGTATGGCGTCCAAAAAGCGGCCGAGAGACATAGCGGCAATGCCCGAATGCGACAAGCTAGGCGCGCGGCTCGGGTCTCTGGCGATAGCGGCGGACCTTGTCCCGGTTGCCGCAACCCCGCATGTCGCACCAGCGGCGCGAGTGGTTCTTGGTGGAATCGAGAAACAGCCAGCCGCAGGTGTCGCTGGCGCATTCCGTCAGGCGGTCGAGCGGCCCTTTGGTCAGAAGCTCGCCCGCGTCCCGCGCGATCGCCCAGAGCGGCGCGTCCGGCGCATCGGCGCGGTCCCAACCCCAGGCAAAACCCTCGCCTTCGCGGACAACAAGCCGCGCATGCGCGAGCGACTGGCCGATCCAGGCGTTGACGAGGTCGAGGGCGGGTTTCGGAGCCACATCCTGGCTCGCCTGGGCCGCGAAGACGGCATGCAGCGCCTCGCGAAAGGCCTTGGCGGCCATGAGCACTTTCCCGGCAGTATCAGGCTCGTCCGCCGCGTACCTGCCTAGCCGGGCGGCGTCGGCACGGGTGAGCGCACCGCCAAGCACCGCCCAGTCGAGCAGGTCGCCATAGGTCTCCAGCTTGTCCGTATGCACGCCGGCCCGCGTGCCCCCGACCGTGTTGATGAAGTCGAGACACAAGGCGCCGGCAACGAATTCGCTTGCGTCGATCATGATCCAATGTAACCATCAAAATGCCTCTTGACAAGTTACACCCGCGAGCGCCTGATGACACCGGCAAAAACACTTTTGCTGGTGTTGTCATGGATCGAAGAACCTTCCTCAAATGGGCCGGCAGCGGGCTTTGAGGCGCGGTCGCGGCGGCATCGATGGGACCTCAACCGACAGGGAGCACCGCCATGGCCGTGACACCGTTTGAAGTCGCGATCCCCGACGAGGATATCGCCGATCTAAAAGCCCGGCTCGGCCGCACCCGTTGGCCCGATGCCGTCGAAGGCGCCGGCTGGCGCTACGGCACCGATCTCGATTTCCTGAAGAGCCTCGTCGCCCACTGGCGCGATGACTTCGACTGGCGCGCGGCCGAGGCGAGGCTCAATGCCTTCCCCCAATTCATGGCCGAAGTGGACGGCCACCGGATCCATTTCCTGCATGTGAAGGGCAAAGGCCCGCGGCCGCTCCCGCTCATCATCACCCATGGCTGGCCGTCGAGCGTGGCGGAATTCGAGAAGATCGTCCCCTTGCTGACGGATCCCGCCGCCCATGGCGGACGCGCCGAAGATTCCTTCGACGTCATCGCGCCGTCGCTTCCCGGTTTCGGCTTTTCGGAGCGGCCTTCGCAACCGGGCATGAGCAGCGTGGCCGCAACCCATCTCTGGGCCAGGCTGATGACGGATGTGCTCGGCCACCGGCGTTTCTTCGCGCATGGCGGCGACATCGGCGGCGGTATCACCAATCGCCTCGGACGTCTCTACGGCGACCGGGTCGGCGCGATCCACGCGATGCAGGTGCCGCCTGTTGCCGATACGAGCACACCCTCTTTGACCGAGGCGGAGAAATCCTGGCTCAAAATCGTCGACGTCTGGGAAGCAGACGAAAATGCTTACGGCCATGTGCAGAGCACGAAGCCGCAAACGCTCAGCTTCGGTCTCAACGATTCGCCCGCGGGCCTCGCCGCCTGGATCGTCGAGAAATGGCGGAGCTGGAGCGATTGCGGCGGCGACGTCCTCTCGCGCTTCACCATGGACGAGCTTCTGACGAACATCAGCATCTACTGGTTCACCGAAACGATCGGCTCATCGGTGCGAATGTATTTCGAGCGCGCCCACGCGCATGAACCGAAATCACCGCCGAAAATCGCGGTGCCGGCGCGGGTCTTTCTCACGCGCGAAGAGGTCGAACGCTGTCCGCCGGAATATGCGGCGCGCTCCTATGCGGATTTCAGCTACGGCCTGGCGCCCAGCGGCGGACATTTCCTGGCCGCGGAAGAACCGCAGCTGCTGGCGGAAGACATACGCGCGTGGTTTCGTCGGTTTCGTTGACTTTTACGGCGTCGCGCGGCGCACCGGCGCCGGCATGTTGCACAGGTCGAGCACCTGCGGGGGCTTACGATGATAGAATTCGGGCGCCGGATTGAGCCTCTGCGCCTTCTTCGCCGCGAAGCTCGGGCTTTCCGTCTTCATCACCTGGAAATGCGGACGCTCGCGCGCCGGCAGATCGGCTGCGAGACGCACCCGCAGAATCGAATCCTGGTCCTTGGGATTCGCAATCACGCCCATGGCCACATCGGGGTTGCCGCGGTTCAGCTTCTGCAGATATTGCATGCCGTCGATGACCCGGCCGAATGCCGTCAGATTGCGATCGAGCCGGCGCTGCATCTGCCCGATCACGATGTAGAACTCTGTCGTTGCGGTATCGTCGCCATTGTCGCGCGCGAAGGCGAACGTGCCCGGACAATGTGCGATCCAGGCTTTCTTGTCATTTGGGTCGCGGGCAACAGGAAAGCCGTCCACATGGCCCACTTCGGGCGCAAACACATCGGGCGAGCCGAGCGGCGTGAACACGCCGAGCTTTGAAACCGGTGCATCGAACTCGGCTTTCAACGCCGGCCAAATCTTCATCTGGGCTTTGCCATAAGATGCCGTCGACGCCGTGCCTTCGCCGATACCACCCTGGGCCACGAACCCGTCGATGACGCGATAGAACGACTTGCCGTCATAGAAATGGGCGCGGATCAGCGCGCGCATCCGCGCGACATGGTTGGGCGCGAAGTCCGGCGCGAGCTCGACAGCCGTCTCGCCATACTTCGTGTCGATCAGCACGAGATTGTTCGGATCGACGTCGCGCCAGTCGGCGGAGGGCGAGGCCGGATGGGTGGCGGGTGCTGCGGCCCCGGTCGCAACCAGGACCAGCGCTGCGAACGCTACGCGCGTGAACGGCGTCATCATGCGCGGCCGCTTTCCTGCGCCTTGGCCGCGTCGACACGGGCCCGGAATGCCTCCCGCGAATTCTCGCTCGGGTAAGGCGTCTCGGGGACGGGCACGCCCAGAAAGGCGCAAAGCCGGTCCCAGCCTTCACCGACCTGATAGACGAGCAGGCGTTCTTTCGGGATTGCCTGCAGGACCTCTTCCGTGTGCTTCCGGAAGAAGTCCGTCATGTAGGCGCGATCGTGAATGCGGTGGCCGAACGGCCCGATGATCGTCTCGAAGAATCGTTTCATCTCCGGCGGCGGGTCGATCGCGCGCGAGTCCGGCGCGAAGATCGTCGCTTGCGTCGAGTCGAACCAGGTATCCGCATCGCGCGTCGTGTGCAGCACTTTTGCATCGGGATAATGGGCCGCAAGCTCGCGCCAATATTTGCAACCCGGATAATCGACCATCGCGGAAAAGTCCTTGAAGATCGCATCCCAATCGGGGCGGCCTTCGGCGGCGTCGACCCAGAGGGGCACGCTTTCGGGATGGGCGAACACTTCGATCATGTGATGGCAGGGACCGAAGCCCAACTGCTCCAGCGCCTTCTTCATCGACACCGTTCCGGTTCGGCCAAGCCCGGAACCGACTATCTTTAACGGCAAATTCGCCTCCCCGCATTGTCGCGCGATTGCGCTGGCGCGCAGTCTTGCAGCACGCGGGGGGGACTGCAAATGCCGGCGGTCGCGCTAGCGGCCCGGCGTGACAAACAGGGGCGTCATCGTGACGACGCCTTTGTCCGTGTCGGCCGCATGTCCCAGATACTCGGTGATGCCGAACGCGGCTTCGATCGTGCGCAGGAGCGAATAGTGATTGTAAGGCGTCGGATCGACCGTATGGCGCGGCCCATGATTGGCGATCACGATGGTCGCGATCCACCCGCCGCCGGGACTGCTGCCGCCATTGCCGCAGCATCCGAGCGGATGGCCGTCGTCGCGCTTGTCGTCGTTCTCGTCGAAGGTGATGACGATGGCGTCGTTGCCCGGTTCTTTCCACGCGGCCGAAGCCATGATGCGCTCGACGATCTTCGCGACAATGCGGTCGGCGCGGCCGACGAGACCGGCGCTCGTCTTGCCTGTGCAATCGTCGGGCACGTCATGACCGTGCAGGCCGTGCATGTCATTGCACTGGTTGGGCACGATATAGGCGAAGCGCGGCAGGGCGCCCGAGGCGAAATCCCGGTCAAGCGCATCGAAGCCCACGATCTTTTCCGCGCGCCTGGGATCGTCCTGCACGCTCCTGAACGTCATCAGGCCATTGTGCTTGACGGCGTAGAGCGAGTCCGGCTTGCCCGCGACCGGGCGGTCCGCGGACGGCCAGCGATAGACGCGCGAGGCCGGCTCGGGAATGTCCTCGAAATAGCCCTTCCAGCTGATGCCGCGCTGATCGAGCTGCTGGGCGAGATTTGGTGCGGAGACGGTGTGATCGACATAGCCGGGCTTCGATGCGCCCGGACAACCCCATTCGGTCGAGCCCGGCTTGCAGTAGAACGCGTCGTCATCGGCGATAGCGAACGTGTCGCCCCCCAGCATCGCCACATAATTGGGTTCGCTCGGATGCCGGATGGCGTAGAAATTGGACGCGATGCCGTAGTCCTTCGCGAGGCGGTTGAGCGTCGGTGCGTCGCTGGTTCCGGCGATGATCTCGTCGGTCGAGTGATTTTCCAGGATGATGAGGAAGATGTGGTCGTAGGACGGCATCGCCGCCGGCGCCGCGCAAACGACATTGGTCGTAAGCAGCGCGGCACCCGCGGCGATCAGGCGAAGCGTTTGGCGCAATTAGAAGTGCACCTTCACGCCGAACAGGTAATCGGTGCCATAGAATTCGCGCTGCACGGGATAGGCCTCGCTCGGCGTCTGCGTGAACTCGAGCTTCGTGTTGGAGATGTTCTTGACGTCGAAATAGACCTCGTAATTGTCCCAGAACGAATAGCTGCTGCCGAAATCGAGGCGGAAGCGCGGCGAAGAATAAAGGTCTTGGGTCGGATCGCCACCGACGGCCCACAGGTTCTTGGAAACGTAGGACGCAGCGATCCGCAGCTTGACGCCGTATTTCTCGTAGTAGAGCGCGGCGTTGTAGTTCCACGGCGAGGTCTGCGGCAAGGCGTGCTTGTCGCCGGGACGGATATCGCCATCGGAGTCGTTGTACGTCACGTTGCCGTCGAAGCCGAAGCCGCTGAACGCACCAGGCAGGAAGATGAACTGCTGCTGATAGTTGAGCTCGACGCCCCTGACCGAGGCCGCACCAACGTCGGCAAAGCTCGAAACCTGCACCGTTGTTCCACCCGTGAACGTATAGGTCGGAAAATTGGTGACCGGTTCGGTTATCGTCGTCGGAACGATGTAGTTCTGGAACGCCTTGTAG
>Ga0181525_10002607_pt1 | contig 14665 bp, 11 predicted proteins | sample PEATcosm2014_Bin_48_FD_121100 | JGI IMG/M metagenome (GOLD analysis project Ga0181525, IMG submission 121100) | Peatland microbial communities from MTU Mesocosm Facility, Houghton, MI, USA - PEATcosm2014_Bin06_10_metaG | ecosystem: Environmental > Terrestrial > Soil > Wetlands > Peat | place...
GACCAGGATGAGCCAGCGCCGCCTCGAGTCGTCGGCGGCGGGGGTGACGGCCGCAGGGTTGACGTCAGACATGGGCCTCACCAATCTGGAGGTACTTTCTCCGTTTCGCCCAGGCTAACCTGGGCGAGGTGGCCAGGCACGCCGGGGACCCACCGCTACGACCGGTCACGTCAATCTTGCATTTGCACGTGCATGTGCAACGGGTAAAGGCACGCCATTTTGCAATCGTTAGCGGCACCTGTCCGCTCTCGTAAGGAATTCGTAAGCCTTGCGCGGCGACACGCCGCCTGACCTGCTAAATGATCATCAGAAACCGGCAACGCTAGGCAACTCGCGTGTCACATGACATACTCGCGTGAATCTGAGTAGCATGACCCGTGCACTTAACGCGCGCATTTTATCCAGGAGACGCCAGGCATGAACCCCGGCCACAGCGTGCAGGACGCCAATACGGGACTCCCGCCGCGCCCGTCAGGGCGACAGACCATGCCGCAACAGGCCGTGCCGCAGAAGGCCGTTCAGGATATCCAGGACATCATCGATAAGCTCGCCGCCGTGACCCAGCAGCTTCGCCATCCGCACCGCAACTAGCGGATCAGCCAGCCTGAATCAATCCGCGCAGTAGGCTCACGCTGTCCGCTGCGCCGAGCGCGGACGCCCGCAGCAGCGCGAAGGCCCGGATGTAACGGGCGACGTCGTCCTGGCTCTCCAGGTAGACCCCGCCGGATAGCGCCTCCAGGTAGACGACCCCGAGGCTGGGCGCGTCGGGAAACCTGAGGATCGCGAGCGATCCGCTGCCGGCGGCCGCGTGCGCGCCCGCGGAGAACGGCAGCACCTGGATCGTGATCGCGGGGACGCCGGTGCTCAGCTCGATCAGGTGGCGGATCTGCCCGGCTAGGACGTGCGGCCCGCCGACTGCCTGATGCAGCGCGCCTTCGCCCAGCACCACGGTGAGGCGGGGGCGCCCGCGTCCGGCGGTCGGAGCCGAGGCACCGCCGAGCACGGCCTGCCTGCGCACGGCCTTGGCCGCGACGGTGTCCTCGCGCCGCTCGGCGCTGAGGCCCGGCTCGGCGCGGGCCAGCGCGGTGGCGTAGTCATCGGTCTGCAGCAGGTCGGGCACGAGCTGGGCCTCGTAGACCATGATCTCCGATGCGGCCGACTCCATGATGATGTAGTCCAGGTAGGCCTCGGACAGCACGTGCGTGTAGTGATCCCACCAGCCGCGCTGGCCGTCGCGGCCGGCGATCGCGAGCAGCGCGAGCTGTTCGCTGACCGGCACGCCGTACTCGGTCAGCAGCTCGCGTAGCTCCTTCGGCCTGATGCCGCGCTGGCCGGTTTCGATCCTGCTGATCTTCGACCGGTCGCACTCGAGCACCTGAGCGGCGTCCTCGAGCGCGTACCCGACGTTCTCCCGGTACCGGCGCAGCGCGGCGCCGACCAGGCGGCGCCGCGCAGGGGTTGGCTCTCCGGTCACGGTTCCTGCCTTCCCGCGGCTTGTGGCCGCATTAACGAGATTTGTGACATACCGAGAGCAACGTAGCAGTTAATGTAGCTCATAATCCGGCAGCGACACGCCGGGCGAAAAGTCCGTATCCGGGCGTCAGCCGGCGAGCCGGCGCAGCGCCGCCATGACGCGGTTCTCCGACACGGGCGCCAGGGTCCCGAGGGTCTGGGCGAACAGGCTGACCCGCAGCTCCTCCAGCATCCAACGCACCTCGCACACGTCCGGGTCGTCCCGCCGCAAGCCGGGTAGCTCGGCCACGGTTTGCCGGTAGGCCTGCTCGACGCGCTGGGCGACGGCCATGTTCGCGGCGTCACGGGCGGGGCTCTCCGGCAGCTTGTCCAGCCGCCACGCAATCCCGCGCAGGTAGCGGGTCAGCTGCGGCAGCCGCCGGTACCCGGTGGCGGTGACGAACCCGGGATGGATCAGCCCGTCGAGCTGAGCGCGCATGTCCTCTAGCGCCGGCCCGACCAAAACGCCAGACAGCGAATCAAGCCGGGCCGCTACAGCGTGGGACACTCTAAGCGCGGACTCGACCTGCGTCACCACCTCGGCGGTGGCCTCGCGCAGGCGGGGGCGGACCGCGGCGGCCAGGCGCTCGAATCCGTCACGGTCCCGGACCGGCCCGCCCGCCTCGGCGATAAGGAAATCGGCGGCGCAGTTGACGCAGTCGGCGAACATGGCCGCCACGCCGCCGTGCGGGTTGTGGCTGAGCGCCAGCTTCGCCCCGGTGGACAGGCCGTCCGCGACCGACTTGATGATCGACGCAGGCGAGGGCGCGCCGAGCAGGATCAGCCGCCGGGTTCCCGCCCACATGGCCGAACGCGCCGCCGCCTCCGTCTCGAACAGCCGCACGTCCACGGTCTGGCCGGCGTCGAACAGGGCCGGGTAGGCAACCACGGTCCCCTCGCGGAACACCTCGGGCAGCGCGCCGAAGTTCCAGGACGTCAGGCCGGTGCGGGTGAGGCTGCCGGCCACCCGGGAGAGTACCGCGCGCAGCCGCGGCCGCAGCCTGCGCTGCAGTTCGGCGACGTCCTTGCCTTCGGCCACGACCCGGTCCCCTTCGGTCACCCGGACCGTGATCCGCAGGTGCGGCGGCAGCTTGTCCAGATCCCAGGCCTCCCGCGGCACGTTCACGCCGCGCAGCGAGCGCAGCTGGCGGGCGACCGCGTCGCGCAGGTCGCCGGACGGCGCACCCAGGCGGGCCACCACCTCGCGCGCCAGGTCGGGCGCCGGTACCAGGTCGCGGCGCAGCGACTTGGGCAGCGACCGGATCATCTCGGTGACAAGCTCCTGCCGCAGCCCGGGCACCTGCCAGGAGAACTCGTCCGCGTTCACCTGGTTGAGCCTGCTCAGCGGGATGTCAACGGTCACGCCGTCGGCCGTGGCGCCGGGGTCGAAGGCGTAGGACACCGGCAACGAGGGGCCGGGCGCGGATTCCGACGTCCAGATCTCGGGATAGGAATCGGCGCTCACCGGGGCGGCGTCGTCGCTGAGCAAATCAGCGGGCTTGAAGGTAAGCAGGCCGGGGTCCTCGCGCCGGGCCTTTCTTCCACCAGGTATCGAAGTGCTGGGCGGAGGTCACGTCGGCCGGCACCCGCGCGTCGTAGAAGGCGAACAGCTCCTCCTCGCCGACCACCAGGCCGCGCCGGCGGACGCGGTGCTCCAGTTCCTCGGCCTCCGCCAGCAGCCGCCGGTTCTCGGCGAAGAACCGGTGCGACGTCTGCCAGTCCCCCTCTACCAGCGCATGCCTGATGAACAGCTCGCGGGCCTGGGCGGGGTCGATCCGGCCGTAGCCGACCTTGCGGTCGGCTACCAGCGGGATCCCGTAGAGCGTGACCTTCTCCAGCGCGACCGCCGAGCCCCGCTTCTTCTCCCAGTGCGGCTCGCTGTAGCTGCGCCTGACCAGGTGCTGCGCGAGCGGCTCCACCCATTCGGGCTCGATCCGCGCCACCGTCCGCGCCCACAGCCTGGACGTCTCGACCAGCTCGGCGGCCACGATCCAGTCCGGCGCCTGGCGGGAAAGCGCCGAGCCTGGCCAGATCGCGAACTTGGCGTTGCGGGCGCCGAGGTACTCCGCGCGCGGGCGCCGTCCCTTCGCCGCCGAGGCCGCCCCGGTAACCACATCGGTTTTCATGCCGATCTGCGACAACAAGCCGGCCAGCAGCGAGACGTGCACCACTGTTCGTTCGGCAGAAGAAGAATTAACAGATACCCCGACGTCGCCTGACAGCCTTTGCAATTGCCCATGGAGGTCCTGCCACTCGCGGACGCGCAGGTAGTTGAGGTACTCGGCCCGGCACATACGGCGGAAGGCCGACGATGAGAGCTCGCGCTGGCGCTGCGTGAGGTAGTCCCAGAGGTTGAGGTAGGTGGTGAAATCTGAATCGGAATCAAAGAACCTGCGGTGCTTGTCGTCGGCAGCCTGCTGGGCGTCCGCGGGACGCTCGCGCGGGTCCTGGATCGACAGCGCCGACGCGATGATCAGCACCTCGCGAGCGCAGCTGTTCCTGTCGGCCGCCAGGATCATCCGGCCGATGCGCGGGTCAACCGGCAGCCTGGCCAGCTTGCGTCCGAGGCCCGTGATCCGGCCTTCGGAGAAGGCGTTCAGCTCCTCGAGCACCCTCAGCCCGTCCGCGATGTTGCGCGCGTCGGGCGGGTCGATGAACGGGAACGCGGGGATGTCGCCCAGGCCGATCGCGGCCATCTGCAAGATGACCGAGGCCAGGTTGGTGCGCAGGATCTCGGGCTCGGTGAACTCGGGGCGGGACTCGAAGTCGGCCTGCGAGTACAGCCGGATGCAGATGCCGTCCGCCGTCCGCCCGCAGCGGCCCTTGCGCTGGTTGGCCGACGCCTGCGAGATCGGCTCGATGGGCAGCCGCTGCACCTTGGTCCCACGGCTGTACCGGGAGATGCGCGCGGTGCCCGGGTCGATGACGTAGTGGATGCCGGGCACGGTGAGCGAGGTCTCTGCCACGTTGGTGGCGAGCACCACCCGCCGGGTGAAGCTGCCGGAAGGCCGCTGGAACACCCGGTGCTGCTCGGCCGCGGACAGCCTGCCGTACAAGGGCAGCACCTCGAGCCGGTCCCGGCCGGACAGCAGGTCCGCGGTGTCGCGGATCTCGCGCTCGCCGGACAGGAACACAAGGATGTCCCCGGGACCCTCGGCGGACAGCTCGTCGACCGCGTCGCCGATCGCCTGCCCCACGTCGCCGTCGTCGCCGGGCGGGCGGTACCGGACCTCCACGGGGTAGGTCCGGCCGGAGACCTCGATGATCGGCGCGTCGCCGAACGCGGCCGAGAATCGTTCCGGGTCGATGGTCGCCGAAGTGATGATGACCTTCAGGTCGGGGCGCGACGGCAGCAGCTGCCTGAGATAGCCGAGGATGAAGTCGACGTTCAGGCTGCGCTCGTGCGCCTCGTCGATGATCAGCGTGTCGTATCGCCGCAGCTGCCTGTCGCGGGCAAGCTCGGCGAGCAGGATCCCGTCTGTCATCAGCTTGACCAGCGTGTCGCCGGCCGACACGTCGGTGAACCGCACCTGGTAGCCGACGGTCTCGCCCAGCGGGCTGCCGAGCTCCTCGGCGATCCGCTCGGCGACCGTCCGGGCCGCAAGCCGGCGCGGCTGGGTGTGCCCGATCTGGCCGTCCACGCCCCGGCCGAGCTCCAGGCAGATCTTCGGAATCTGGGTGGTCTTGCCTGAGCCCGTCTCGCCCGCGACGATCACGACCTGGTGGTCGCGGATGGCCGCGGCGATCTCATCCTTGCGCTGGCTGATCGGCAGCTCAGGCGGATACGAGATCGGCCGCATGGCCGCGCGGCGAGCAGCCCGCGCCGCGACCCGCGCCCGCGCCCGAGCTTCGCGACGCCGGGCGACGACGACCGAAGACATCACGGAACTCGATTCCATACCGGCGGGAAGAATAAATCAGAATGGCCCCCGCTACATAACAGATTTCCGGCCTGAAGCCTTCCGCGAAGGCCGTAGAAACGGGCCGCCGTGCCGCCGAAGACGGCGTCCGTGCTGATCGCGGGGAGCTGGGCGAACAGCGTCGACAGCTCAGCGAAGACCTTGACATAGCCGCCGCCGAGCTCGGCGACCGGCCAGTCGCTGCCGAACATCAGCCGGCCCGGCCCGAACGCCTCGAACGCGAACTCCACCACGGGCCTGAGATCCTCGGCGGTCCAATCCGGGTCCGCCGGGTACAGGCCAGAGACCTTCGCGAACACCCGCGGGTTAGCCGCCGCCGCGGTGATCAGCGTCTGCCACTGCCCGAGATCTCCGTCCAGCGGCGGATGGGACAGGTGATCAAGGACCATGCGCAGCCGCGGGTACCGCTCGGAGAGCACCGGCACGTGGCTCAGGTGCCTGGGCAGCACGGAGATCACGTCGAACGGGACGTCCCGCTCCTCGAGCAGCGCGAGGCCGCCGGACACCTCGGGGCGTAGCAGCCAGTCCGGGTCGGGCTGGTCGTGGATCAGCGTGCGGACGCCGGCGAAGCCGGGCCGCGCCGCGAGCAGGTCCAGGGCCGCGGCCGCCTCGTCCGGGCGGTCCAGCGGCACCCAGGCCACCACCCCGGCGATCTCCTCGTGCGCGGCCGCGACCTCGAACATCGCCTCGGTGTCCTCGGCGCTGTCGTCGGCCTGGACGAGGACCGCCCGGTCCACTCCCGCGGCCGCGGCCCGCGAGGCGAAATCGGCCAAGGTATAGGTCCGGTTGATGGCGGCGTTCTCCGGCCGTCGCAGCCAGTCGTAGCCGCCCCGCCGAACGTCCCAAAGGTGCAGGTGCGCATCGATCACCACGGGTCCAGCCTGCCACCAGACACGGCAGAGCATGGTTGGATGGCGGCTATGGCTGTCGCGCTTGAGTTCCATCCCGCCCTGTCGCGGACCGACCTGCTGGCCGCGCCGGTCGCCGCGGCGCTGCAAGCCTGGGCGGGGGCCGATGAGACAGAGGTGGCGGCGATCGACCCGGCGCTCGCGGACACGGCGGCGTTCTGCGAGCACTACGGCATCACGCTGGCCGAGTCGGCGAACTGCGTGGTGATCGCGGCCAGGCGCGGCAGCGACACCACCTACGCGGCCTGCATGGTGGCCGCGACAACCCGGGCGGACGTCAACGGCCTGGTGCGCAGGCACCTGAACGCGCGGAAGGCCTCGTTCGCGCCGGTGGACGCGGTCACCGCCGCCACCGACATGGAGTACGGCGGGATCACGCCGGTCGGCCTGCCCGCGGGCTGGCCGGTCCTTGTCGACGAGGGCGTGGCGAAGACCGCCACGGTGATCATCGGCTCCGGCATCCGCGGCTCCAAGCTGCGGCTTCCCGGCCGCCTGCTCGCCGCGCTCCCGGAGGCTCAGGTCCTGCCCGGGCTGGGCGCTGCGGTGGCGCCGAGTTGACACTCAGCTACCCAGCCGGGCATTCTTGGGGTGGTTTCGCACCAGAGAGGTTGCCAGGGATTTTCCCGCTCCCGGTGGTTGTTCCCTCAGGTGTCACGCGGAAGTGTGGCCTGGCGCCCCCGTGCGTCGCGGACAGGAGGGAGGCACGCGATGGACTCTGATAGTCCGGGCCGAAGTCGGCCCTGCTCGCTGCTGTCCCATTCTGTTCCGGCACACATCAGGTAGCGCATCCGCCGCTGAATTAGCTTCTGAACTAATCCCGCCCAGGCCCGGCGCCTGCGCGCTTACCCGGCGTGTGCCCCGATCCCGTCAAGTTTCGTGACGTGAAAGGGGTGTTCACCATGGCCACCATCACTAGCTCCGCCTCTTCGGCGGCAAACCGCTCTGCCGTCCTTGACGACGCGCACGTCGGCGACATCCGCGGCGCGCTCGGCACGATCGCCGCCGACGACTTCGCTCCCCGGGCAGGCTTGTCCGCCAAGCTAAAGACGCTGCTGGCCATCGTGGGCCCGGGGCTGATCGTGATGTGCGGCGACAACGACGCCGGCGCCTTCTCCACCTACGGGCAGGCCGGCCAGAACTACGGCACCCGGCTGCTGTGGACGCTGCTGCTGCTGGTTCCCGTGCTGTACGTGAACCAGGAGATGGTGCTGCGGCTCGGCGCGGTCACCGGCGTCGGCCACGCCCGGCTGATCCTCGAGCGGTTCGGCCGGTTCTGGGGCGCGTTCTCTGTCATCGACCTGTTCATACTGAACGCGCTGACGATCGTGACCGAGTTCATCGGGATCACGCTCGCGGCCGGCTACCTGGGGGTACCCAAGCTGCTGGCGGTCGCGCTGGCCGCCGTGGTGATCATCGCGGCCGCGTTCACCGGCAGCTTCCGCCGGTTCGAGCGGATCGCGATGACGTTCTGCGCCGGGTCGCTGCTGCTGATCCCGCTGGCCCTGCTCACCCACCCGAACCTCGGCCAGGTGGCGCACGGCTTCGTGGTCCCCGGGCTGCCAGGCGGCTCGGGTCAGATGGCCACCGTCATGCTGCTGATCATCGGGATCGTCGGCACCACGGTCGCGCCGTGGCAGCTGTTCTTCCAGCAGTCCTACGTGATCGACAAGAGGATCACCCCCAGGTTCATGCGCTACGAGAAGGCCGACCTGTGGATCGGCATCGTGATCGTGGTGGTCGGCGCGGCGGCCGTGATCGGCGCGACCGCCGCCGCCTTCGCCGGGACCAAGGGGGCCGGCAACTTCACCGACTCGGCCGGGATCGCGCACGGCATCGCGGCCTACGCCGGCCGCGCCGCAGGCGTGGTGTTCGCGGTCGCGCTGCTTGACGCCTCGATCATCGGGGCGTTCGCGGTCTCGCTGTCCAGCGCGTACGCGATCGGCGACGTGCTCGGCCTCAAGCACTCGCTGCACCGCGGCTTCCGCCAGGCCAAGGGCTTCTACGCCATCTACGCCGCGCTCATCGCGGGCGCGGCGACCATCGTGCTGCTCCCAGGCACCCCGCTCGGGCTGCTGACCGAGGGCGTCCAGGCACTGGCCGGCGTGCTGCTGCCCAGCGCCACGGTGTACCTGGTGCTGCTGTGCACCGATCGCGCGGTGCTCGGTCCGTGGGTCAACGGCCGCAAGACGACCATGTTCGCCGTGACCGTGGTCGCGCTGCTTGTCGCGCTCTCGGTGGTGCTGACCGCCTCGGTGCTGTTCCCGGGCATCACCGCCAGGCAGATTATCGAGATCATCTGCGCGTGCGGCGCCGCCGCGGCGATCGGGGCGGCCTGGACGCTGATCCGGGCGCGCCGGTCGGTCGGCGGCGTCCCCGTCGACCGCACCGGCCGGGAGAGCTGGCGGATGCCGCCGCTGGCCATGCTGTCCAAGCCGGTGATGTCGACAAGTCGCAAGGTGGGCCTGACCATACTGCGGTCCTACCTGGCGATCGCGATGATCCTGGTGGTCGTCAAGCTCATCCAGATGGCCCTGGCGCACTAAGGCTGACCGGCCGCGCCGCTGCGGGTCCTTTATTTAGCCGGAACGAGCCGTGGTATCAGTTAGCGCTTCCTGCTACCGGTCAACCTGGCTTACGAGGGTCCCTGGTAACCGCCGTAGTTGTCGCCGCCGGGCGGCCGGGGGTCGTCCCACTGCTGCGGCGGAGTGGCCCACGGGGAGGCATTGGGGTCGTAGCCGGGAGGCTGCCCGGTCGCGCTCCACGGGGTCGAGCCGGTGCCGGTCATCGGCGGCGAGCCGACCAGCCGGTAGTAGATCAGCGTCACGACCAGGGCGATGAACGGCGAGACGATCGTCCCGGAGATGATCGAGGACAGCCCCTGGCTCAGGAAGTGCGGCAGCGCCAGGAAGATCGCGCTGAGCACGAAGTCCACCACGATCAGGATGATGAACGTCAGCACCAGCGTGCCGAACACGTGCCAGCCACGGCCCTTGACCAGCTGCTGGCTGCGCCCGAAGGCCGCGAACACCCCTGCCTGCTCGATCACGATGACGGGCACGATCACGGCCCAGATGGTGATCAGGAACAGGCCGGGCACGATGACGAGGAAGAGGCCGATCGCGATCCCGATCGCGGCCAGGACGGACGCGGCGAACACGGGCCAGATGTACGGCACGGCCGCGGTCACCGTCTCGCGGATGTTCATGTCGGCCCGGCCGTCCCTGACGTCCTGGACCGCCTTGACGAGCGCGGCCTGCAGCAGGAAGGTCGCGACGAAGTCAAACAGCAGGGCGAAGATCGCGCCGATGAGGGTCCCGGTGAGGGCAAGGAGCGCCACGATGATCGCGGCGACCACGTAGATGACGAAGGCGATCGCGAGGAGGTGCTTGGCGTACGCCTTATACATCCGCCATGCTTCGTCGAGAACGCCAGACAGTGGGTTCATGGCCGTGATGGTACAGTCCGCTGCCTAGCCACGACAGGCCCGCCTGGCCGAATAACTGGTGAGCCCACAGGCCCAGGCAGGTACAGGACAACAGGACAGGGAGCACGAGCGTGCGCGCGGATATCGTCCCCGGCGGGGTCTTCCCCGACTATGAGCTGACCGACCACACGAAGACCCGGCGCAAGCTGAGCGAACTGCAGGCGATCGACCCGATGATCCTGCTGCTCTCTCGCGGCGGGTTCTGCCCCAAGGACCACCAGCAGCATCTGCAGCTGGCCGCCTTCTACCCGCAGCTCGCCGTCGCCTATAGCCAGATCGTCACGATCTCGACCGACAACATCCTGGAGACAAACGAGTTCCGAGCCTCAGTCGGCGCGCAGTGGACGTTCCTGTCCGACGCCGGCCGGCATCTCCAGAAGGACCTCGACATCAAGGAGTACACCGACCCTTACCACGACCCGATGATCCCGCACACGCTCGTGCTCAAGCCTGGCCTGGTCATCCACAGCGTCTACAACGGCTACTGGTTCTGGGGCAGGCCGTCGGTCGAGGACCTGCGCCGCGACCTGCGCGAGGTCACCCGCGAGGTCCGCCAGGATTGGGATCTGGCCGCGCCGGGACTGCGCGCCGCCTGGGATGCCGGCGAGCGCTCGATGTTCTATCCGTATCAGGAGGCCGCCCACGCCGAGAAGGTAACCTGAGCCAGGGCGTTACCTCTGGGTACCCTCACGGCTCACGGCCCCTTGTTCACCGCTCTCAGCTAGCTCTCAGGTTCCAACACAAATACATTTGCCCCATGGGGAGTGATCCGGGCCGCGTACCGGCCGCGCGCCGCCTGGAGCTCATCGCCGATCCGGCCGGGGAGCTCCGGGCCGCGCTCGCCGGCGGTGCCCGCGCGCAGTGGACGGACGGCGATCTGCGCGCCAGCCGCCAGCACTTCGAGCGGGCCTACGAGCTGGCCGAGCGGGCTGGCGACGTGCAGGCGATGGCCCTGGCCGCGCTTGGCCTGGCCGGTCTGTGGGTCTCTGAGCGCCGCACCGTCACCGGCGCGGTGCAGCAGGAGGCACGCCTCGAGCACGCGGCTTCCCTAATCGACCCGTACTCCTCCCTCGCGCTGCGTATCAGGACCCGGCTGGCCGGAGAGGCCGACTACCGGCGGGGCGAGCACGAGGCGATCCTTGCCGCGCTGCAGCAGGCCCGGTCCGCCGCGGACCCGGAACTGCTGGCCGAGGCCCTGAGCATGGCGCATCACTGCCTGCTCGGGCCGGATCACGCCAGGCGCCGCGGAGAACTGGCAGTCGAGCTGATCAAGACGAGCTTCCGCACCGAGCGCCGCAGCGACCTGCTGATGGGCCTGCTGTGGCAGACGGTCGACTCCTACTCCGCGGGCGACCCGCACGCCGGACGGCACCTGGGCGAGCTGCGGGACCAGCTCGGACAGCAGAACCACCTGGCCGTCGCGTTCGTGGTCAGCGCCATCGAGGTGATGCTCGCGATCCGCGCGGGCCGGCTCGACGAGGCCGAATCCCTGGCCGGCAGCTGCGCCGCTAGCGGTGACCTGGCAGGCGACATCGACCATGGCTGGTGGTCAGGCGCCCAGCTGGTGACCATCCGCTGGTATCAGGGCCGCCTCGGTGAGCTGCTGCCCGCCCTGCACGAGCAGGTGCACTCCCCCGACCTCAGCGCGGTCGACAATTCCGCGGTGGCCGCCCTCGCCGTCGCCGCCGCGCTGAGCGGCGACCTGCGGACGGGCGCAAGCTCGCTGGAGGCCCTGTGCGGCGAGGACCTCGGCTACCTGCCGCGGTCCAGCAGCTGGCTGGTGACCATGGGCGGCGTGGTGGAGGCCGCGTACCTGCTCGGCCATTCCGACGTGGCCGACCGGGCCTACGAACTGCTCAGCCCGTACGCCAGCCTGCCGATGGTCGGCGGTCTCGGCGTCACCTGCTTCGGGTCGGCTCATCACGCCCTCGGGGTCGCCTCGCTGACATCGGGGCATCTGGACAGGGCCATCGATCACCTGCGGGCGGCCGTCCAGCACAACCTCGCGCTTGGGCACTGGCCCGCGGTGGTGGCCTCGCGGCAGCGGCTCGCGCAGGCGCTCCGGCTCCGCGGCCAGCCCGCGGACTCCGATGCGGCGCGAAGTGAAATGGACACGGCGGCAGGCGAAGCGGCGGCCCTCGGCCTCCCGGTCTCCGCCGGCCGCCCCGCACGCCCTGAGCCGGTCCAGGACGATCGCCTTCTCGCGATTGCGGGCAGCAGCGCGAGCGGGGGCCAAGGACCCTTCGCGCAGTGCCGCCGCGTCGGCCGGAAGTGGCATGTGACCTGGACAGACCGCAGCGTCCTGGTGGAGGACAGCATCGGCATGGCCCACCTGGCCGTGCTTGTCGCCAATCCTCGCCAGGAGATCCTGGCCGCCGACCTGGCGGCCGGGCTCGCCGCGCTCAGCGCCGGAAGGGACGGTGGTAATCCGGATTGGGGCTCAGCACATCCCGTGCTGGACCAGGCGGCCATCGGCGAATACCGCGACCGGCTGCGACGCCTGGACGCCGAGCTCGACCGGCTGGAGCCGGGCGGCGACCCGGACCGGGGCGCCCTCGTCCGGGCCGAACGAGACTGGCTCGTCACCCAGCTCGCCAGCGCGTCCGGGTTCGGCGGACGCATCCGGTCCTTCCCCGACGATCCAGAACGCGCTCGCGTCGCGGTGGGCAAGGCCATCCGCCGGGCGCTCGTCCGCATCACCGAGGCTGATGCTACTCTCGGTGATCATCTGCGACAGAACGTGCACACCGGCGTCCGCTGCTCCTACTGGCCCGGCTGAATAGCGCGCGCGTCCCGCCATGGAACGCGACGGCACGGGATGGACCGCCATCTGCATATAAGCGCCGCCTGGGGCGCGGCCGCTTCGTTTTCGTCTTCGGGAGGAACCCATGTCGCTCCGCGACTCGATGCGTGAATCCGCTGCTGCGTACCTGCAGCCCGGCGAGCCCATCCAGGCAGTGCTTGGCGCGCAGACCGCCAGCCCGCTGCTGGCCGGGCTGACCGGCGTCTTCGTCTTCCTCAGCCTGAACAGGTACCGGATCATCGCCGTGACCCCGGCCCGGATCGTGGTCCTTGACGCGGGCAAGATGAGCATGAAGAAGGCACGCGGGATCGTGACCGAGCTGCCGCGATCGACGAGGCTCGGCCCGGGCACCGGCGTGTGGCACCAGATCCCGGCCGGCACCGAGAAGCTACGGGTGCACCGTCGGTTCTACAAGGACCTCGAGGCCGCCGACTCCGCTCTCGCCGTGGCCTGACGCCTGCGAAAGTCGATTTATCCGCGGCGCGGTACGCTTCGTGTGTCATGCGCTGATGGATCGCCGCCGCGCGGGCGGCGGCTGGGTGGGGCGGGTCTGCCAGTGGACAGTCTTCAAGCTGATGACCCCGCCAGGGTCGGTAACTATCGCCTGGTGGGCAGGCTAGGCGCGGGCGGCATGGGGCGCGTGTACCTTGGCGAGTCGCCCAGCGGCCGGATGGTCGCCGTCAAGCTCGTCCATCCCGAGCACATGACGTCTGCCGAGTTCCGTGCCCGGTTCGCCCGGGAGGTCCAGGCCGCGAAGCAAGTCAGTGGTTTCTACACGGCCCCCGTTGTCGATGCCGATCCGAACGCCGAACCGCCGTGGATGGTGACCGCCTACATCCCCGGTCCGACGCTGCAGGAACAGGTCGAGACGCGCGGGCCGATGCCCGTCGAGCAGGTGCGCAAGCTCGGCGCGCAGGTGGCCGAGGGACTGGCCGCGATCCACGCCTGCGGCCTGGTACATCGGGACCTGAAACCGGGCAACGTGATCCTGGCCGATGACGGTCCGCGGATCATCGATTTCGGCATCGCCGTCCAGGGCCAGGCGTCCAAGCTGACGGCATCCGGGATCGTGCTCGGCACGTTCGCCTACATGTCCCCCGAGCAGGCGCGCGGCCTGCCCGCCGGGCCTGCCACGGATGTCTTCGCCCTCGGCGGCATGCTGGCATTCGCCGCCACCGGCCTGCCGCCGTTCGGCGGCAATCCTCCCGACCTCAGCGGCGTGCCCGACGAGCAGTTCCGGCAGCTGGTAGTCGCCTGCCTCGCCATGGCACCGGCGGACCGGCCAGCCCTTGCCGACATCATCGGCGTGCTGTCCGGCGCGTCCGGCATGCGCACCATGTCAGCGCGGAGCCACAGCGAGACGGACGCGACAGGCCCCGGCGACTGGTGGTCGGCTTGGCCGCAGACCCAATCGAGCGACGCCGGACGCGCGGCGCCTGCCCAATCGTGGCCGCAACCGCAGGCCCAATCGCTACTGCAATCGCAGCCCGGGCCGCTGCCGTCGACCCTGCCCGCACCGGAGCCTTCGGGCGGGAGCGGCGGCCTGAGCCGCCGCAGGCTCCTCGTCGGCCTCGGCACGGTCGTCGCCGGCGCGGGCATCGCCAGCGCGCTGGTCCTTACCGACCGCAACGCACCGCCCGCCAAGGCAAGCGGGAGCGGTGGGAGCCGGGCCGGGCACGGAAGCGCGAAGCCGTTCACGATCAGCGCGGGCACGGCGGCCGTGCTCGATGCCAGCAGCGGCGGCGTGTACTGCGTCGCCTTCAGCCCCGATGGATCCTCGCTGGCCAGCGCCAACGTTGACGGCACCGTCAAGCTCTGGACCGTCGCGACCCGGGCGCGGACGGCCACCCTCACCCATGCCGACACCGATCTCGACAACCCAGCCAAAACCGTGGCCGGGACGAAGAGCTGGTCGATCTACTCCGTGGCGTACAGCCCGGACAGCTCGATCGTCGCCAGCGGCAACGGTGACGGCACCATCACGCTATGGGATGTGGCCACCCAGCAGGGCAACGCCACCCTGCCCGATATCAACACC
>Ga0181525_10002609_pt1 | contig 14657 bp, 16 predicted proteins | sample PEATcosm2014_Bin_48_FD_121100 | JGI IMG/M metagenome (GOLD analysis project Ga0181525, IMG submission 121100) | Peatland microbial communities from MTU Mesocosm Facility, Houghton, MI, USA - PEATcosm2014_Bin06_10_metaG | ecosystem: Environmental > Terrestrial > Soil > Wetlands > Peat | place...
GCGCGCACCGGCATTGCCTGGGGCGCCATGGGCGCCGCGGAATTTTGTTGGCACCGCGCCCGTGATTATGTGCTGGCCCGCAAGCAGTTCGGCCGGCCGCTCGCCGCCAATCAATTGATCCAGAAAAAGCTCGCCGACATGCAGACCGAGATCACGCTCGGCCTGCACGCGGCGCTGCGGCTGTCGCGCATGATCGATGCGGGCACGGCGTCGCCGCCGGCGATTTCGCTGCTCAAACGCAACAATTGCGGCAAGGCGCTGGATATCGCGCGGCTGGCCCGCGATATGCACGGCGGCAACGGTATTGCTGAGGAATTCCACGTCATGCGCGTGTTATGCAATCTGGAGACGGTCAACACCTACGAGGGCACCCACGATATTCACGCCCTGGTGCTCGGCCGGGCGCAGACCGGCATTCAGGCGTTCTTTTAACTCGTCATTCCGGGCTGGCCGCTGCATGGCGTCCCGGAATGACGAAGCTCGGCCCTAGCGGTGGCCGCGCGGACTCCTTACATGTAAGGCTTCCCCACAAAGGAGCGCCGCATGGCCTCGCGCCAAATCAAAATGCCTGTGAAGGACGATTCCGAAAAAGAAACCGACGAGATGCCGTCACAGCGCAAGCGCGCCGAAACCGGCCGCTATCTGCTCCAGGTCGACCGCCAGACGAAAGGCTCCTACGCGACGCCGGAAGCCGCTCAATCGGCGGCGCTGGTCATCAAGAAAGGCTATCCGATCGTTCAAGTCGCCGTTTATGACAGTGTCGAGTATTCGCACACCACGGTGGAACTTCCGGTCGCGGCAGCCTGAAAATCGCGTCCTCGCTCGCCGCGTCCTCCGCCGCAAAGGGCTGACCTATGGCAACGCATCACTATCACGCCGTTGTTTGGATCGATCACCGCGAGGCTCGCGTGTTTCATTTCAGCCCGACCGACGTCGAGCGGCTGGTGCTGCACCCGGACAACCCGACCAAACACATCCATCATAAGGCCAACTCCATCGGCAGCGGGAATGCCGCGGAGGATCACAATTTCTTGCAGGCGACAGCGCAGGCCATCGCCGACGCCGGCGCGGTGCTGATTACCGGCCCGGGCAACGCCAAAGCCACGCTGGTCAAGCATATCGACCAGCACGACCACGCGCTGATGAAGATCATCGCCGGCGTCGAAACCGTCGATCATCCCAGCGACGGCGAACTGGTCGCCTTGGCCAGGCACTATTTCAAGGCCGAGGACCGCATGCTGCCGCAGAAGCCATAAACGCGGTTACGACATCAGTTCGACGAACAGCCCGATAACGGTCACGAAGCCGAGCGTGAAAATGACCGTTCGGATGTACGGAAAAGCGAACCAGTACACGACGGCATGCGCCACCCGCAGCCAGAAGAAACACTCCGTCAGCAGGGCGGTGGTGCCGTTGGCCTTGCCGGTGAGATGGATCAAGATCACCAGGACGGCAAACGGCGCAAAGGTCTCGATGGCGTTCATGTAGACGCGGTCGGCGCGTTGACCCCACAGCGGGACCGGCCGCGGCTCCGGATCGACATAATTCGGCGGCGTCAGAAATCCGTTCGTCATCACCTGCGAGACGATATAAGGAATCCACAGCGATGCCGTCAGCATCGCCGTATAGGCCAAATATTTGAGATCGGGCGACATCGATTAATTCTCCCCCTGTTGCGGCTTTTTTCGACGTCATCAGCTTACGCCGATTTTTCCTCGCTGCCCATCACCCCGGCGCGTAAGATGGCCGCGCATGGACGATCAGGCGACAGCATCGACGGTTTTGGGCGGCACCATTGTCGAGTGGCTGGCCGACGAAGCGTTGCTGGAAAACGAGCCGGCGGCGCTGTACGGCGAACTGTGTCAGCGGCTGCGTGGCGTGGGCATACCGATCCTGCGCGGGCAAGTGGGTTTCCGGATCCTCCACCCGCTCTATGACGCCAGCACATTGAGCTGGACCGCCGAGCGAGGGGTCGTGCCCGAACACTATCGGCCCGATCAGAGCGGCAATGAAGCATTTTTGCGCAGTCCAATGGGCCACGCGTTGCGGCACAATTTGCCGGTGCTGCGGCGCCGGCTGACCGGCGAAACCGCGCTTCTTGACTTCGAGATTTTTGAGGAATTTCTCGAGTCTGGCGGCACCGATTATATCCTCTTTACGGTGCGCTTCGGGATGACCGGGGACAGCGGCATTCTCTGCTCTTGGCTCGGCGATCGCGTCTCCGGCTTCACCGACGGCGAGATCGCGCAACTGCAACGCATCACCCGCGAACTCGGCATCGCGCTGAAGGCCAAGATCGAGCACACCGTCACCCAAAACATCGCCCACGCTTATCTTGGCGCGCGCGCCGGCCAAGCCGTGCTCAACGGCTCGATCCGGCGCGGCGACGGCGAAAAGATTACCGCGGCGCTGTGGTACAGCGATCTGCGCCGCTCGACCGAGCTTGCCGATCGGCTTGCCGCCGACGACTTTCTCCGGCTGCTCGGGCGCTATTTCGAAATGACGGCGGGCGCGGTGCTCGACCATGGCGGCGAAGTCGTGTCGCTCATCGGCGACGCCGTGCTTGGGCTGTTCCGGGTCGAAAGCACGCCGCAGGAGGCGTGCCGCCGGGCGCTTGCCGCGGCGCAGGACGCCCGCGCCAGGCTCGGCGCATCGGCGCCGCAACCGGACGGCCGCACGCTCGATTTCGGCGTCGCGCTGCATTTGGGCGAGGTCATCTACGGCAATGTCGGCGTGCCGGAGCGCTTGCAGTTCACGCTGGTCGGGCCGGCGGTCAACGTCGTGGTGCGGGTGCAGGACCTGACCAAAAAGCTCGGCGCGCCGCTTCTCGCCACCGCGCCGTTCGCCGCCGCCGTGCCGGAACCCTGGCGCCCGCTCGGCGACCACGCGCTGCGCGGATTCGAGACGCCGATGCCGATTCTGACCGTGGCGGCCACACACGGTGCGGCAGCCTTGCCGAAACAGCGCGTCAGTTGAGCGGTTGACCTTCGCCCCCCGAGGCGGCGTTGCGCCGGGCCTCGATGCGCTGCCTTCGTGCCAACCGCCTATACCGTGCGTCGTTGCGGGGATTTTGCTCCTTGGCCCGGTTGTCTAGTTCGCGCAGCGCCTCCATCACCTCGTCGAACCGCACGGGGCGTCGGCCGCCCGGCGCCTGCCGCAGGGCCGGCGCCGCTTCGACCGCGCAGGCGTCGGAAGCCCACGACGCGAGGATCGCGCGCTTTTCATTCAGCGTCAGATCGGGGTCGTTGACGACATCGGCGGGACGCTCGAACGCCTGCGCCGGATGCAGCAGGCTTTGCAGATCGAAAGCGTCGTCGTCTTTTGCAGAATCGGCCGCCGTCGGCGGGGCCGTCGCTTTACGTTGCATGATCATCCTCCTTTCGGGAAAAGGAGGTGGCTTCGGCGAGATGGTAGCCCAAGCCACCTCGATTTTGGCAATGCGTCGTCGACGGCGTTACGACACCGCCCGGACGTTTTCGATGGTCTTGGATTTGGCGTTCGCGGCCGCGTTGCCGGAGCGGATTTCGATCCGCCGCGGTTTCATCGCTTCCGGGACTTCGCGCACCAGGTCGATTTGCAGCAAACCGTCCTCGAACGAGGCTTCCTTGACCTCGACGAAATCGGCGAGGCTGAAGCGCCGCTCGAAAGCGCGCGAAGCGATGCCCTGGTGCAGATAGTCGAACTCGGTCTTTTGCCCTTCGCGGCCGGTCACGATCAGGGTGTTCTGATGCACCGTCACGGCGACCTGGTCGGGCTTAAAGCCCGCTACCGCCAGCGAAATGCGGAAGGTATTTTCGCCGGTCCGCAGGATGTTATAGGGCGGGTAATTATCCTCCGGCTGATAGCGCAGGCTATCGTCCATCAGATTGAAGACACGGTCGAAGCCGATGCTGGACCGCCAGAACGGATCGAGGTTGAGGTTCATAGCCATATCCTCCGTTGAGCAACATGGATGATGGCGGCTCGCCGGACCCTCCCGGCGCCCGCACCGGACCCGACATGGCGTCCGGCGAGCGTCGATTTGGGAAAACGCAAAAAGATTTCAAGAGGGGGCTTGGCGAAAAATATTAAGCCCTTGATTCGAAAGTAAACGCTTTGCAAACTCGGGCGTGGAGGCCGTGCCGTTTGGATCCCGAATTCATTCGCGAACTGTTTGCGCCGTTCGGCGCGGTGACGGTGCGGCGCATGTTCGGCGGCGCCGGAATTTTTTCCCAAGGCCTGATGTTCGGGCTTGTTGCGGACGATGCGATCTACCTGAAAGTGGACGCGGCCAGCATCCCGGATTTCGAACGCGAAGGCAGCGAAGCTTTCACCTATACCCGCAGCAACAGCCGCGGCGGCGACGGCACCGCCGCGCTGTCCTATTGGCGGCTGCCGGAGCGGCTTTATGACGATCCGGAAGAACTGAAAATTTGGGCCGCCCGCGCGCTCGCCGTCGCGGAACGCAAAAAATTCGCGCCGTCCAAACGGATGAAACGAAAGGAACCTGGAAAAAGCTAGACGGGGCTCGGCGAATTATTGCTTCTTATGCCCGTAATCAGTCAACTCGACGGTATCGTTCTGGACAACCTGCCCGCGCCGACGGAGCAAGAGGGTGCGCTTGACCCAATGATTGACGTCAGGACTGAACCACGTACGGGTCGACGCCTGATTGATGAGGGTTGGATCCTGCACGTTCTTGCCGGTGAAGTTGGTTTCGATAACGAAGCTGTCAAACGTGCCGGCCTTCGTCGTGATGCTTTCTTGTACTGTAACCCGCGAAGCACCGCTACGCCTGAACGTCAGTCCGTTGCGAGAATTGATCGCATCGATCGCAAACTTCCATTGGGCTCCAAGGGCAAGCGGGAATTGGACTCCCGTGCCGTCATTCGGCGAGTATCTGAACGGCTCATCGTGCAATACATTCCACGAACGATCGTAAAAGATCACGCTGGAACCACCGGCACTGGTCTCGAATCGGACGGCAACCTGATTATTCGACACGTCGGTAACAACATCCGTTCGTGTGAATTTAACAGCTCCGGTGATTTCATCCCTCACTTCATAAGCCCAATGATCCCCCGGAGCTACTTGCGGTGCGCTGGCATTTGTCGCCGGCGAGTTCGTTCCCGACTCCTGCGCGATCGCCGATTTGGCAAAAAACAGAAATATTAGTCCGACCAGGCAACGGCGCGGCATCACATACTTTGAATATTTCATGACGGTTGGATCTCACTCGCCACCGGCAGCTTTAGCGCCTGCCGTAGTCGATCAATTCCATCACCGAGTCCTGGTCGACGTGACCGTTGAACGAGGACTTTGAGATTCGCTTGACCCAATGGTCGATCAGTGGAGCATACCAAGTGGTAATGACCGACTCGAATTTCTTGGTCGGATCGTTGGCGTTTCGGCCATTGATGGAAGTTACGATCTTGAACGTATCAAAGCTTCCGGCGCTGGTTGTCACGCTTTCCTGTGCGACCACCTTCGAAGAACCGACATTCTTGAAAGTCGTGCCGCGAGGGCTATAGAGCGCGTCACTTTGAAATTTCCACCCACTCCCCACGTTCAGAGGCAGTTTAACGCCGATGCCGTCGTTTGGAGAGTATTTCCAATCTGGAGTGGTCTTTGCGCTCCAGGAACGATCGTAAATGTAGACGCCAACACCGGCGAAACTGGGACTCTGGGCGCGAATGGCAATCTCGGTCGGCGTCACGTCCGAGATAAGAGTGGTGCTGCTAAATTTCAGTTCGCCGGTAATCTCGTCTCGAACATCATAGGTCCAATGATCGCCGACCATCGGCGGATCCATCGAATCTTCTTCAGTCTGCGGATGGATCGGCGCTTGAGCCGCAGGCGGCGCGGAGCCCGCGGGTGCGGTTTGGGCCAGCACAGCCCAATTCGAGACCAGGAGTAAACCCGTCGCGACGGCGATTCTATAGAGCATTTTGTGGTTCCACTTCACAACTTTTTAATGTGCAATTTGCCCTCTACAACTGCCATCGAACAGGGCGGTTTGATGGCGGACAGCGCGGTTGTCGAAGAAGAAATCTCAGTTTCCCGCTTTCGGCTGACCGTGCCGCTTAGGTTCGCTGGGCCGCAAAGCCTTCTTGATGTGGGCGAGCATGCGGCGGTGAAATTCGGCGATCGTCGCCCGGAACGGCAGTTCGAATCGCGCCGTGGCGCTGGCGCTGAGCATCAGATTGTAGGGCGCGTCTTTGGTGTCGCCGGTGACGCGAAAATCGGTGCGGTAACAGACGATCGGCTTGCCTTTGCCGTAGGCGTAGCCGCATTCCCAGGCCGTGCCGCTATCGGGATCGGGCCCATCCATGCAGGCGACCACCATGTCGGCCCAGTCGAGACCGGCCAAATCCATCTCGAAGATCGCCGTCGCCGTCTTTTGTCGCGGCTCATGGTCCTGCGGCAGCCAGACCGCAAAACCTTTTTTCCGCAAAAATTGCGCCAGGGCGGAATTGAATTTCTGCTCCGCCAAGGTGAACAACGGCCCGGCCAGATAGATTTTGGTCTTGTGGATTTTGGTCTTGCGGCGTTTCGGCATGTTACGCGCTCATGCGGCCCTTCGCCGCCGCGAGCCGGCCCTCGGCCTTGACGTGTTGCGCCGCCGCCCCCAAACCGAAACGCGGCATGTTGACATAGACGCATTCGCTTTTGCCCGGCTCGACCAGATAGGTCTCGTGCCAGATGCCGACCGATCCGTCGGTGCCGACGGCGCGGTTGAAAGCGGCCCAGGCCGGGAAATGCGCACCCGACCGGTCGTGCGCGTAAGCGAGCAATTTGTCGAAGCTCGCCCAATATTGCTGCACGAAAATGACGCGGCCGGACAAATACAAACGGGAGGACAGCAGCCCCGCTTCCGGCTTCTTCGTAAGCTCGGCCAGCATGCGCGGCATCGCGGCGGCGACCGGCAGCCATTTTTGCGGCGCCAAAAGCCTGTTGATGCGCATGCCGATTAGAAACAGCACCACCGGCTTCTCGAGGCGGGCGGTGTAGCGTTCGGCGAACAGTTCGGCCATGGCGCGGACTTTCTTGGGCTGCGACGGATCTCTTACAACGGCGGCGCTTCTCCGCCTTCTGTCCTGCTGGCAATGCCGGCCTCTTCTAGATCGAGATCGCGCTCGATGCGGCGGCGCGCTTCGTCGGTGATCTTGCCGTCTTGCAAGGCCTGGTAGATATAAGCGCGCTCGGCGGCGATCAGCTTCAGCCGCAGCTCCGTGGCCAGCACACCGCTGTCGGTCGCGTCCGGCCTGTGCTCGGAAAGCCGTCCGGTGCGATAGGCGTAACGGGCATGCAGGGTGGCCAGCGCCTCGGGCGACGTGTGGCCGTCGGTGGCAAATTGCTTCAACAGCCGATGCCCCACCTGCAGCGCTTCCGAACGGATGGCGAGCTCGGCTTTGTGCTCGCGGCGGCGTTCCTCGGCGGCGTGGCGCGCCAGGCCGAGCCAGCGCACCGCCGTCGGCAGCATTAAACCTTGGCCGACCAGCGTGACGACGATAAGGCCGAAGGTGACGAATAAAATGAGATCGCGGTCGGGAAACGGCGTGCCGGCCGCGGTGAAATACGGGATCGCCAGCGCCGCCGCCAGCGACACCACGCCGCGCACGCCGGTGAAGCCGAGAAAGAAGGTCCACTGCCAGGGCGGCGCCGGATCGCGGCGCCGCAGCGACGGGCTCAGCCAGCGCGGCAGATAGACGGCTGGAAAAATCCAGATAAAGCGCGTCACGATCACCACCGCCACGGTGAGAAATACCGCAAACGCGAAATGCCGCCACACCGACATATCCATGCGGTCGAGCAGCGTGCGGGTCTGCATGCCGGTGACGAGGAAGATAAAGCCTTCGAGGAAATAGATAACCAGGTCCCAAAAGAAGATTCCTTGCAGCCGGGTCGCCGCCGGAATCAGCAACGGGCCGTTCCAGCTCACGAACAACCCGGTGGCTACCGTCGCCAACACGCCCGAGCCGCCCAATTGCTGCGGTACCAAAAACGCAATGTAGGGCGTCAGCAGCGACAGCGTGATCTCGACCCGCGGATCGTGGGCCCAACGCCGCAGCCGCAAGCTGGCCCAGCCGACGGCGATGCCGTAGGCGATCTCGCCGACAACGATGATGGCGAAGTCGCTCGCCGCCTTGTCGAGCGAAAACAGCCCGGTGCTCGCGGCGACGACGGCAAAGCGGTACAGCACCAAGGCGGTGGCGTCGTTGGCGAGGCCCTCGCCTTCGAGCACGACCACGAGCCGCCGCGGCAGACCGAGACGGCGGACAATGGCAAGCGGCGCCACCGCGTCCGGCGGCGACACGATGGCGCCGAGCACAAAGCCGACGGCGAGCGGCATGCCGAGCAGCCAATGCGTTGCCGCCGCCACCGCGGCGGTAGTGAACACCACGCAGCCGAATGCCAATAGCGCAATCGGCCGCAAATTGAAGCGGAATTCGCGCCAGCTCATGGCGACGCCGGCCGAATAGATCACCGGCGGCAGAATGCCGAGCAGCACCACTTCCGGCGCCAGCTCGATGCGCGGCAACCCCGGCGCGAGCGCCAGCACGACGCCGGCGAGCACCAAAAGAATCGACGACGACGTATTGAGCCGCCGTGCGATCACGGCGACCGCCGCCAAGACGCCGAGCAGGAGCAGGATGGTTTCGATGGTCGTGGTCATGGGGCGCGCGGTGTCATGGCGACGTCATTATCAACCCAGTGAGGCGGATTCGGCAAAGCGAAATGTAGGGCGGCCCGTGTCCCGTCACCCTGAGATGCTCGGTCGCTGGCCGAGCCTCGAAGGGCGACGGCCCAAACGCCTCGGCCGTCTCCTTCGAGGCCCGCGCTTTGCGCGGGCACCTCAGGATGACGGGGAACAGGCAAGCGCCAGCGTTCTCGCACTGCACCCTCGCATCAGAGTTTTCCTTTCGAGCTTTGAGAAAGCCCTTGCCCAAATCCTCTCTGAAAAGAAGGGAGGCGGAGCGCCGAGAGGCGCACCTTCCAGGACCGCACCAGCGGGTGCGGCCGCGGTCTCGTCGGAGACCGCTCGCCTTTCGGCACTATGCGAGCACCCGAGGCTTGTTATTGCGGGGAGCCCTTGCGACGAAGCAATCCAGTCTTTACCCCGCGCTGGATTGCTTCGCTTCGCTCGCAATGACGACACAGCAATGACGAGGGAACGAATGTAGCCCGTATGGAGCGACCCGTCTTCGCTCGCTACGCGAGCTACGGTGGGTTTTGAGTCCACCGAAGCGCAGCGCGCATAGGTGGAAGCGGAATACGGGGACGATCGAACCGCTCAACCACAGACCCCGGATTTCGCTGCACTCCATCCGGGCGACGCTTGCTACGCTTGATACTGCGCTGGCTTATCCCTTCAGCAGTGTTCCGACCGTAATGTGCGGCCAGCTCAAGCCGTTGAAATTGAGCAAGACAGTTTGGGTATATTGCAGTTGCAGGAAATCCGGCCTGCCGGCGGCGCCTTCGACGGTCTCAATCCAAAAGGTAGCGGTGACGAGCGCGGCTTGCGCATTCGGTCCCGACTTGCTCCCTTCCAAGAACGCCGTGTTGACCGTGCCGCCGCCCACGACCGGCTTGTTCGGGTCAGATGAGACAATGAGCACGATCGTGCTCTTTATTTTTTGCCCCTTGATGGCGTCGGTTAGCACCGAATTCGGATCATCAACCATCTTTTGGGTGATGCCCGCGATATCCGCCGGCGGCGATCGAAACTTCGTTTTCTTGGAGAGATCAGATTCCGGAAAATGAACGAGACTTTTTGGATCCCCGATCTTGAACGGGGTGATGCCGGTGGGCGTAATATCGGGCTTCGGCGCGACCAAAGACAGGCCCTGGGCAAGGACCGTCGTTCCGTGCGGGATGGATGCCATCCTGACGACCGTTGCCTGCTCCTTCGGATTTTCGGTTTTTGGCACGTTCGCCCAAATGCCCGGCTCGAAGTGAAGTCCCGCTTGGTTGTTCGCATCTTTGATTTGCTGCAAATATCCCGCGCCGAACATGCAAATGTCGTGCTGCAGCAAGCCGCGGTTCGGAATCGGGCCGCCGATCTCCTGAAATTCCAGCGTCTCGCTGGTGAGATTAAGCTCTAGAAAGTGATCCTGATTTTTATCGTGATGCGGACGCCAAATGACGTTAAATCCCTTTCCGGTCCACGTCCCCGGCAGATCGGCAAGCGGACCGAGCACATCGGCCTTAGTGGCGTCGTAGCCCGTAATCGCTGGAACCGGTTTGAAGTAAAAGTCGGATTTAACTTCCATCGCCTCGTCTCCCCTGGAGAAAATGTCGCCCCGAACGAGTCCAAATTTCACGCAGCGTATTTATGACTTTGGCAGAGAATTAGCCGCATGACTTTGGCAGAGAATTAGCCGCGAAGCAACTTAAGATTGTTTGCAATTATAAGGCGTGGGACCGCGTTATGACGGCCGCGTCCGCTCACAAAAAGCTCTGCGGGTCGACATCGATATCGAGCTTGATCGCGCCGTGCTTTTTCGGCGCGGCGGCAAGCCATTCGCGCATGTAGGCCGAGAGGTCGAAGTTGCGCGGGGCGCGGATCAACAAGCGCAAGCGATGCCGGCCGCGCACCAGAGCGAGCGGCGCTTCGGCGGGGCCGAGGACGCGGACCGCGTCGTCGAGCGGCGCTGAGCGCGCCAGCGCCCGCGCATAGCCTTGGGTGTCGTGCTTGTCGGGGCCGGAGATGACGATCGAGGCGAGCCGGCCAAACGGCGGATAATGCGCGGCCTCGCGCATGCCGATCTCGGCGGAGTAAAACGCCTCGCGATCCTGCGCGATCAAGGCGCGCATCACCGGATGTTCGGGCTGGTGGGTTTGCAGAAAGCCGCGACCGACGCCGGCATCGCGGCCGGCGCGGCCGAGCACCTGATGCAAGAGCTGGAAGGTGCGCTCGGCGGCGCGCGGATCGCCGTTGGAAAGACCCAGATCGGCATCGACCACGCCGACTAGGTTCAGCATCGGAAAATGATGCCCCTTGGCGACCAGCTGGGTGCCGATGACAATGTCGAACAGTCCTTTGGCGATATCGGCGAATTCCTCGCGCATGCGCTCGACGGTGGCGACGAGATCGGACGACAGCACCAAGACGCGCGCTTGCGGGAACAATTCGTGCACTTCCTCTTCGAGCCGTTCGACGCCCGGGCCGCAGGCGACGTAGGAATTTTGCGCCTGGCACTTTGGGCACGCCACCGGATGCGGCATGGCGAAGCCGCAATGGTGGCAGACCAGTTGCTTGCGGAAGCGATGATCGACCAGCCAGGCATCGCAGTTCGGGCAGGAGAAGCGAAAACCGCAGGCGCGGCACAGCGTCAGCGGCGCGTAACCGCGGCGGTTGAGAAACAGCAGCGCCTGTTCGCCGTGCTCGATCGCGGTTTGCACCGCGCCGGCGAGCGTCGGCGCGATGAAGCGGCCGCGCGGCGGCTGCTCGATGCGCAGATCGATCGCCTCGACCAGCGGCATTTGCTGGCCGCCGAAGCGTTCGGGCAGCGTCAGCCGCGCGTAACGGCCGCGCCGGGCGTTGACCTCGGTTTCCAGCGACGGCGTCGCCGACGACAGCACCACGGGAATTTTGGCGATATGGCCGCGCACCACCGCCATGTCGCGGGCGTGATAGTGCACGCCGTCCTCCTGCTTGTAGGCGGGGTCGTGCTCCTCGTCGACCACGATCAGTCCGAGATCGGCATAGGGCAGAAACAGCGCCGAGCGCGCGCCGACAACGACGGCCACTTCACCGTCGGCGACCGCCTTCCAGGTGCGGGCGCGCCGCCGCGGCGTCAGTTGCGAATGCCATTCCGCCGGCCGGGTGCCGAAGCGCGCCGCGAAGCGGTCGAGAAATTGCGCGGTAAGCGCGATCTCCGGCATCAGAATAAGGCTTTGCCGGCCGGTTCTGATCGCATCCGCCACCGCTTCGAAATAAACCTCGGTCTTGCCCGAGCCGGTGACGCCGTCGAGCAGCGTCACCGAATAGCCATGCTGCGCCAGCGTCGCCTTGAGCGCCGCCGCCGCGGCGCTCTGCTCGGCCAGAAATTCCGGCTGCATGAAATCGGGATCGGGCTTTTCGGCGACCGGCTCCGCCGGCAGCACCACGGCTTGCAGCGTGCCCTCGTCGATCAAGCCGTCGATCACGCTTGCGCTGACGCCGGCGTCGCGCGCGGCGTCGCCCTTGGCGCGCGTCATGCCGTCGGCGAGAAGTTCGAGCACGCGGGCGCGGGCGCGGGACAAGCGCTGCGGCGGCGGTCCGGCAAGCCGCACGCCTAAGCGCTCGCGCTCGGCGCCCAAATGCTCGCCCATGCGCAGGCACATGCGCAGCACCATGCCGCGCGAACTCAGCGTGTAATTCGCAACCCAGTCGACAAAGCTGCGCAACTCGGGCCGCAGCGGCGGATATTCGAGCTTTTCCTCGACGTCCTTGAGCCGATTATCGAGCCGCGGATTCGGTTTGGGGTTATCCGCCCACACCACCGCGGTGGTGTCGCGGGCGCCGAGCGGCACGCTGACGATGTCGCCGGGCGCCAGCGCCAGCGCGTCGGGCACCGTGTAGGAATAGGCCCGGTCGAGGGCAACCGGAACGAGGACATCGACGACGCGTCTGGCCATACGGCAGGTTTTGCCGATTCCGGGGGGTTTAGGAAGGGGAAAGGGCGGTGGCGTAACCTTGCCCGCTCATTCCCGCGAAAGCGGGAATCTAGTATCGGTTCGCGCGGGACAAAGAGTTGGGTCCCCGCTGTCGCGGGGGACGAGCGGAAATGGCAGAATCGGGCTTCCTAGCGCCCCAGGTCGCGGCCGAAATCGACGGCTGGCTGCACCGTCTCGGCGCCGAACGGCGAATGTCGCCGAAAACGGTCGAGGCCTACCGGCGCGACGTGCTGCAATTGCTCGCTTTTCTCGCCGGGCATCTGGGCGGAGCGCCCTCGCTGAAAGACCTTGCCGCGCTGACGCCCGCCGATGTGCGCGCCTTCATGGCGGCGCGGCGGGCCGAAAACATCGGCAGCCGGTCGCTAATGCGCGGTTTGGCGGGCACCCGCGCCTTTGCCCGTTATCTCGAACGCCAAGGCAAAGGCAAAGTCGGGGCGCTTGCCGCCGTGCGTGCGCCAAAGATCCCGAAAACGCTGCCGCGGCCGCTCGCGGTCGCCGCGGCCAGGCGCATGACCGACGCCGATCTCGCCGCCGGTGACGAGCGCGCGCCGTGGATTCACGCCCGCGATGCCGCCGTGCTCGGCTTGCTCTATGGCTGCGGCCTGCGCATCGCCGAGTCGCTCGGGCTGCGCCGCGCCGATTTCGGCGCGGCCGATACGCTCACCGTGATGGGCAAGGGCCGCAAACAGCGCATGGTGCCGCTGTTGCCGCAGGTCGCCAAACTCGTCGCCGATTATGTGGCGCTTTGCCCCTACGATCTTGCCGAAGACGGCCCGCTCTTCGTCGGCGCCAAAGGCGGCCCGCTGTCGCCGCGCCTCATTCAGCTGGCCATGGCGCGGCTGCGCGGCGTGCTCGGATTGGCCGAGACCGCGACGCCGCATGCGCTGCGGCATTCCTTCGCCACCCATCTGTTGGCCCGCGGCGGCGATCTGCGTTCGATCCAGGAATTGCTCGGCCACGCCTCGCTGTCGACCACGCAAATCTACACTGAAGTCGACGCCGACCGCCTGATCGAGGCCTATCGCTCCGCCCATCCGCGCGCGTAGGCGGAATTCGTGGTATCCATCCCCGTCATTGCCAGCGAAGCGAAGCAATCCAGTCCGCGTCGCGGTACTGGATTTCTTCGTCGCTTCGCTCCTCGCAGTGACGGGAAAGCTGGCCAGTGAGGGGGCGCAAAGCATGTCGGAAATTCACGAAGCGATCGAAAAGGCGCAAGAGGGCGAACATGGCGAGGGCTTCAATAGAAAGATCGCGCTGATCATCGCCATCCTGGCGCTGTTCCTTTCGTTCTCCGAGACGCTCGGCAAAGGCGCGCAGACCGAGGTCGTGACCAAGAACATCGAGGCCTCGGATCTTTGGGCCTTTTTCCAGGCCAAGGACATCCGCCGGACGGTGGTAAGCGTCGCCGCCGATCAGACCAATTTGCTCGGCGCCGGCTTGACCGATCCGGCCGCCAAAGCCGCGATCGACAAGCAGGTCGAGACGTGGCGTCACACCGCCGAGCGCTACGAATCGGATCCGAAAGCCGGCAATGGGCGCAAGGAACTGGAGGAGAAAGCCAAGGACGCCGAACAAGAGCGCGACCTGTCGACGGCCAAATACCATCATTACGAATTGGCCTCGGCGGCGTTTCAGATCGGCATCGTGCTGGCGTCGGCGGCCGTCATCACCGGCATGGTGTTGCTGGCCTGGCTTGCCGGCGGGCTCGGCCTGATCGGGCTGGCGTTGCTGCTGTTCGGCTTGTTCGCCCCGCATGCCATGCCGTTCGTCGCGGCGATGTAGCGATCGTCATTGCGAGCGAAGCGAAGCAATCCAGACGGCGAGGCCGAACTGGATTGCTTCGTCGCTTTGCTCCTCGCAATGACGCTTCAAAAATTAATCGCGCGTTTCGACACCGCCAGCGCCGCTTCCTTGACCGCTTCGGTCAGCGTCGGATGGGCGTGGCAGGTGCGCGCGATATCCTCCGACGACGCGCCGAATTCCATCGCGACCGCCGCCTCTCCGATCATGTTGCC
>Ga0181525_10002611_pt1 | contig 14650 bp, 14 predicted proteins | sample PEATcosm2014_Bin_48_FD_121100 | JGI IMG/M metagenome (GOLD analysis project Ga0181525, IMG submission 121100) | Peatland microbial communities from MTU Mesocosm Facility, Houghton, MI, USA - PEATcosm2014_Bin06_10_metaG | ecosystem: Environmental > Terrestrial > Soil > Wetlands > Peat | place...
CAGCGGCACCATCGGCGCGTCGCAGTATAACACCACGCCGTTAACCATCTTTGTCGGCGGCGGCGACGCCAACACGGCTACCGACGACCAGGTGACAGTCGACCTGACCAGTAACGGCACCTCCAGCGGCGGTAACGGCGTGGATGCCTTCGGTCTCGGCTTGAGCACCTCCGACGTGAGCAGCTCTACCGATGCAGCCAACGCGCTCACGGCCGTTCAAAGCGCTATCAGCACGCTGGGCGTTGTTCAGGGCGCGGTGGGCGCGGGCGAAAACCTGCTGAATTACGCCACCAACCTGGCCAATTCCCAAATCACCAATTTAACGGCGTCGGAGGCTTCCATCAAGGATGCCAACGTCGCCGCCGCCGCCTCCAACCTGGCCCAGGAACAGACCCTGCAGCAATCCTCCATCGCCGCCCTGGCGCAGGCTAACTCCATCCCGCAGGCGGTGCTGAAGCTGTTGCAGTAAATCGCCGACTGGCGAGCCGCGCGCGTCAGCAAGCGGTGCTTGAAATGAATTTTTCATATATTTGCTAAAGCTCCCACCAAACAGGGCCGATGGAAAGCTCTGCATAAAAAAGCTACCGGCCCAGTTTGGCGCTTGGCTCTAGGAGTTTCTCTCATGAGTACCAGCAGCACGAGTTCCAGTTCCATCGCGCAACTTGCCGCCAGCCTTTTCGCCCCGCAGACCAGCACCACGGGCTCCAGTAGTTTTGCCTCCGATCTGGAAGCATCCGTCACCAGGGCGCTGGAGATAGCTGCTCTTCCTATGGATGCATTGCAGGCCGATCAGTCCACCATCAGCAGCCAGGTCAGCGAACTCAGCACGCTGGGTGGTCTCTTCAATAGCTTACAAACCGCGCTGCAGGGGATCACATCGGGAACCGGCAGCAATGCGCTCCAGGCTACGGTGTCCGATCAGTCGGTGCTTTCGGCCAGCGTGGGAGATGGAGCCTTGGCCGGCGCCTACACTGTCCAGGTTCTGAACCCCGGTTCCACTTCCAGCGCCATCAGCGGCTCATCCACCCCGGTTACCGATCCTACCAGCCAGAACATCAGCTCCAGCAGCTCCTTCACCCTCACGGTGGGAACATCCACCTACAGCATTTCCGCTGACAACCTGAACGCCTTGGCAGCGGCCATCAACAGCAGCGGAGCGCCGGTTCAAGCCGTAGTGGTGAATTTGGGCTCGCCGTCGGCGCCCAATTATCAGCTTTCCCTGCAAAGCACCGGGCTGGGCGACGTCGCGCTGCAATTGAACGACGGCACAAACAATCTTCTCACGTCGCTGAACACCGGAATCCCGGCGTCCTACACCGTGGATGGCCAACCGCCCCTCGGAATAAGCACAAATTCTGCCACGGTCACCATCGCCCCAGGGCTCAACGTCACCCTGGATGCGGCAGGCACCAGCACCGTCACTGTGTCATCCGATCTGAGCTCCGTTTCGAGCGAGCTTTCTTCGTTTGTCAGCGCCTATAACGCGGCTTTTACTGAATTGCAGAAAAACTACGGGCAAAATGGCGGCGCGCTGGTGGGCGATAGTTCCGTACTCGACATGCAGCAGGCGCTCACGCAGATGATGGACTATACCGGAACGGGCGGATCCATCACGTCGCTCGCGCAGTTGGGAGTGGAGTATACACAGCAAGGTACGCTGACGTTCGATCCCTCGGCCATCGCGGGTTTAACCCAATCGCAAATCAGCGACGCGCTGACATTTCTGGGGGACCCCAACACCGGCGGCTTCCTGCAATATGCCAACAATACGCTGGACAGCATCACCGATCCCACTACCGGCGCGGTGGCCACCGAAACCCAGGCGTTAGACGCTCAGAACCAGGCCGATCAGACGCAAATTACCGCCGACCAGGCGCAGCTCACAACCCTGCAGACCAATCTGCAAAACCAGATTTCGCAGGCCAACGCGCTCATCACCACGCTCCAGAATCAAACCACGTTCTTACAGGGGCTTTTCCAATACAGCACCAGCGACAACCCGTATGCCACAACCGCAGGATAATCTGGCGCACCAGCTTCGCTCCGCGGTGCTGGCCGGCCATCACGAAGACGCTACCCGCCTCACGCTGGAATACACCGCGGCGGTGCAGCGGCATTGGAGCACTCTTCCCGATCGGGAGAAGGCCGCTTCGCCTATTCCCAAACAATCCCTGGAACTGCTCAACTGGGTGCGCGACATGGCTCTGATACAGCAAGCCATGGCAGCCCAGCACCTGGCTGTGGTGGAACAAGCCGCCCGTTATCAAACGGCGCGCGCCCTGTACCTGGGGTCCGCCGCGCTAAGCGCGCAACGCTGAATAGCGTATTCTCATCGAATTAAAACATAAACCGCGGGCGCGGGCATACTTTGGGATGTTTCGGCCGATACGTCCTACAGACCAATATGCCAACCCCACTAGACGGCGATCTCGGAGATCCCTACGAAATTCTAGCGGTGGACCAGCAATCCGTCTCCGAGACCATTCAGCAGGCCTACGCCAAGCTGGCGCAGAAGTATCATTCGAGAAATTCCGCCACCGGCGATGCGGAAATGTTCAAGGCCGTCAATCTGGCCTATGAAATCCTCTCCAATCCGGAACGTCGAAGAGAATTTGACAGATTGCACGGTATCAGCCAGGAAGCCGCCAGTCCCAAGTTCAGCGGCCTCCCGTTCTTTGACGCGCTGGGCCTGGACGTGGTGCTGCGCGCGGCCATCCTTTGCCTGCTCTACGATCGCCGGCGGGCCAGGCCGTCCGCACCAGGCCTCTCTATCCGGCAGGTTGAAATAATGGTGGAGGCCACCGCCGTGGAGTTGAGCGCCGCAATGTGGTATTTGAAGCAGCGTGGCTTGGTATTAAGCGACGACAAGAGCAGCCTTCAGATCACCGTGGACGGCATGGATTTCCTGGTGAGCAACCGGCCGCTGCCTGAGGATGTGATGGCGTTCATCAAACCGGAGGCCATCGCCGCCCAGGCGCAACCCCTTCCTGGCGCCAGGCTCGATCCTGAGTCGGAGCTAGGCAAGCTGAAACGGGCACTGGCGCCCACTTCTGTCTAGAGTACACGGTGCTTGTGCCGTCAGCCACGCGGGGGCCCGCGATCGGAGAACAAGATCGTCACCTGGTGCAGCGATTCCGGCGACAAACTCAAAAGTCCCACATCATAGTGGGCGACTTGAGATTAGTATGCGGGTCGCGCTTCTGCGTGTGGATGAAATCGGAGAATTTTTGAGGCGTCCCGGACAAAGAAGACTGGGGTGTTGTTCCCACCATGTCCCAGTTGCCCTCTTCCGTGTAGAATTTCACCGCGAAACCGCGCGGATCGCGTTCGGTGTCGCCAAAACCCAACCGGCGTGAGGCAAGCGTCGTCAAATCGCCCGCTCGCTCTTCGCGAAACCATACGCGAAAACCGCGCGCTCACCCCGCCGGAAAAGATCCGCTGCTTGATGACCGCACCGCCAAGGTCGGCGTCTATCTGTGCTTTTTCCGCGCGAGCTACTGCCTCCAACAGAACTCTGTCGGCTATCCCGATGACCGGCTCGGGGCCTTCGGATCTCCCTCAGCCTTCGGATCTCCCTCAGCCTTCGGATTTCCCTCAGTAAGACTTCCTCAGGGAGACTGCACTTCGCCGACCACCGCCTCTTCCACCGCAACCGACCAGTCGACGCCGGCGGAATCGATTACCAAATGATACAGGCGCGGATCCTCGTTTACATATGCCACGCCATGCCCATCACCCTGATGCTGCACGGCGTCGTAGATGGGACGGCCGCTCACCGCGCTATGTACCACCAGGTGGAACGATCCGGCGCCGGGAGATGCCGCGCCCTTGGTCTGCCATTTGATGCGCCACTGGGTGCCTTCGATGATGAAGGAGTCGGTCTGCGAATCCCCGCGGCCGGACCACGTGCCGATGGGCCGCCATCCGATTTGTGGATGGCGCCCGGCCGGAGAATGCGCCTTGCTTTGGCATCCACAGGCCGCCAGCAGCAAAACGGAAGCAATCACAGCTGCAGCGCCGCCGGTCGATTTGTCCGTCACGTCTGCCCCGTCACTTCTGCCCCTCGCTTCTGGCGCTCAGCCTGCCCCTCAGTTCGCCCCTCAGGTCGCCCCCTCAGTGTGCCCCTCAGTTTGCCCCCCAGTTTGATAGTGTAGTGGGTCATGACCTCAGCCAGTCGGTTGTTCGCCATATTGTTGTTTGCCCGATTCATGGCCGCTCCCCTCGCATTCGCGCAAGACGCGATTACGATTCGTGTGGACGCCGGTCACACTGTCGGCCCTTACAAGCCAGTCTATGGATACTTCGGCTATGACGAGCCCAATTTCACTTATGCCAAATACGGGCGTAAGCTGGTTGGCGAATTGGCTGCTTTGGGAGCCGGCCCGGTTTACATCCGAACGCACTTCATGCTGGCCACCGGAGACGGGACGCCCGGCTTCAAGTTCGGTTCCACCAACGCATACACAGAAGATGCAGCCGGCCATCCGGTGTACGACTGGACCATTACGGACCGCATCATCGAGACGTATTTACAGGCTGGCGCGAAACCATTTCTCGAAGTCGGCTTCATGCCGCAGGCTCTCTCTACGCATCCCAATCCCTACCGGCCCGACTGGAAACCGGGCGTGAAGTTCGACGACTATTATCTCGGCTGGGCGTATCCTCCGAAAGATTATGCAAAATGGGCCGAACTCGTAAGCCAGTGGGTGAAACACGCGGTGTCGAAGTACGGCCGCTCGGAGGTGGAGTCCTGGTATTGGGAGGTCTGGAACGAACCCGACATCCGCTATTGGCAAGGCACGCCGGAAGAATATGACCGGTTATACGATTTCACCGCCGGCGCCGTGAAGCGCGCTCTTCCCACCGCGAAAGTGGGTGGTCCCGCCACCACTGGCCCGAATACTCCGCGGGCCGCGGCTTTTCTCCAGCAGTTTTTGGAACACTGCTCCACGGGAAAGAACGCAGCCACGGGCGCTACCGGCGCGCCGCTCGATTTCATCACTTACCATGCCAAGGGCGCGCCCACGGTGGCCGACGGCCACGTGCGCATGGGCATCTGGAAAAATACCGCCGACGCCGATCGGGGATTTCAGATCGTGAGTTCTTTTCCGAAATTCCGCAGTCTTCCCATCGTGATCAGCGAGTCCGATCCGGAGGGGTGCGCGGCCTGTTCGGCCCGCGTCTATCCGCAAAATGCCTACCGCAATGGGCCGCTCTACGCCTCCTATGAGGCGGCCATGCTGAAAAATCTGTTCGAATTGGCGGATCGCGAGAAAACCAATCTGGCGGGCATGCTCACCTGGGCTTTCGAATTCGAAGGCCAGCCTTACTTCGAGGGTTTTCGCACGCTGGCGACCAACGGCATCGACAAGCCGGTGCTCAATCTTTTTCGCATGGCGGGACTGATGAGCGGCAACCGCGTGGCGGCCGAAAGCACCGGCCGCGTGCCATTGGACGCGATGGAAAAGGACGGCGTCCGCGGCAATCCGGATGTCGACGCATTGGCCGTTCAGTCCGATCGCGCGCTCTCCGTCCTGGTCTGGAATTATCACGACGATGATGTGGCCGGGCCGGATGCCGCCGTTGAGATTCAGATCGCCGGCCTGGCCGGTTCCGCAAAACGCGTGCTGCTGCATCACTATCGCATCGACGATGCGCACAGCAACGCCTGGACGGCCTGGAAGAAAATGGGGTCGCCCCAGCAGCCGGACCCGGAACAATACGCGGCGCTGGAAGCCGCCGGCCAGTTGCAGGAACTGGAATCGCCGCACTGGATCGAGATCGGCCCTCAAACCAAGCTGGAGATTCGCCTCCCCAGGCAAGCTGTATCGCTGCTGCAACTGAGTTGGTAAACGCGGGCTATCTGGAAGCGGGTAGTAAATTAGTAGCGTGAGTGTCGATCCAACACAACCCCGCGTTCGAGCAGTGGGCTCAACGCGGGGTTCGTCGGAATTTGCGGGCGTGTTGCTGCACGGGCGCGGCAAAACGCCGCAAGAGAAAATTGATTTAGCCGCCCGCTTCGGAAACATCCAGGGCATTCGATGGGTGGTTCCCGAGGCTGAGACGCCGGGCAGTTGGTATCCGGGCCGGTTCTTCGATCCGCGCGAAGCCAACGAACCGTACCTGACACAGGCAGTGGAGCGCTGTCACCAGGCCGTGCTGGAAGCCGGCGAGTACGGGCGTTTGGCTCCGGACCGTCTGGTAATTGTCGGCTTCTCGCAGGGCGCCTCACTGGCGCTCGAATACGCGCTTCGTCATCCCACACGCGCCGGTTCGCTGATCGTACTTACCGGGGGCCTGATGGGAGTGCCGGGGTCCGACTGGAAAAAAATCGCGCCGCAATCGCTGGCGGGTCTGCGAATGCTCCTTACCGGAAGCGACGTAGACGACTGGATTCCGGAGGAGTCCACCTATGAGGCCGCGCGCCTGTTTCGGGATTTAGGCGCGGATGTGCAGTTGCGGATTTACAAAGGACGGCCGCACATCGTCAGCGAGGAAGAGATCGAGGAGGCGCGCAGCTTTTTGAAGTGGATTCAGATGGGCGCCGGCGTTCGATAACGAGGTGCGATAAAGTATTTGGACATGAAGCTACTGGTTATCGCTTTCGCGCTCCCGTCTCTGTTCGCGCAAACCGGGTTCGCGCAGACCGGGTTGGCGCCAACTGGAGAACACTGGGTGAGTACCTGGTCCACGTCGCCGCAAGCGCCGCGCGCGTTGCCCGCTCCACGCCCGCAGTCCCCTCCCGCGCCTCCTCAGCCGCCGCAGATCGCCAGCCTCCACAATCAGACGCTACGCATGATCGCGCACACCAGCATCGGCGGGCGGCGCGTGCGGATCGAGCTCTCGAACGCTTTCGGCCGGGGAGCATTGGCGATTGTGACGGCGCATATCGCATTGCGCGACAAGGAATCGGCAATCGTCCCCGCATCGGACAGGCCGCTACTATTCGACGGACAGCCTTCCTGCACGATTCCCCCTGGTGCGACGGAGCTTAGCGACCCCGTGGATTTGGAGGTTCCGGCGGCGAGCGATCTCGCGGTGAGCCTCTATATTCCCGACAGCGGGACCCTCACGCTGCATGCTGTAGGATTACATACGACGTATATTTCCAAGGAAGGCGACCTCACCGGCGCGCGCACTATCGAGCAGGGCACGACCGCGCAGTCCTATTACTTCCTGACGAACATCGATGTGCTCGCTCCCGCTGACGCCGCGGCGATCGTCACTTTTGGCGATTCGATCACCGATGGCGCACGGTCCACTCCCAACACCGATCGAAGCTGGCCGAGTTTCCTGGCGCGGCGGCTGGCTGCCAGCGGCGGCGCGAATATTGCAGTGCTCAATCAGGGCATCTCAGGCAACCGCTTGCTGCGCGATGGCGCGGGAATAAACGCACTGGCCCGCTTCGATCGCGATGTCCTGGCCCAGCCTGGCGTGAAGTGGCTCATGGTTCTGGAAGGCATCAACGACATTGGACTCGGATCGCGGGCGGAAGCCGAGGCTAGCGACGCAGTCACTCCGGAGGATTTGATCGGCGCGCTCCAACAGCTTATCGAGCGGGCGCACGCTCACGGCATCAAGGTGATCGGCGGGACGCTGACGCCGTATGAAGGCGCAGCATACTACAGCCCGGCCGGCGAGCAGATTCGCTTGCAGGTGAACCAGTGGATTCGATCCGCTGGAGCCTTCGATGCCGTGGTGGATTTTGACGCGGTGACGCGCGATCCCGGCCAACCCAAGCGATTCCGCGCAAACTTCAACGATGGCGATCACCTGCATCCGAACGATGCGGGCTATGAGGCGATGGCCAACGCGATCGATCTGTCGGTGTTCGGGTTGAAATCCCCCGCCACCAGCTCGCGCTGATTCCAAAGCAGACTGAAGGTCGCCTGAAGGGTGTGGCGCACGCACTCGTGCGTGCTGCGTTCACACTCGTGTGAACGTTCCGATATGAGAGCGTGCGTGGCATGCTGAGAGCATGCGCCACCTCGAGTGGCACACCAAAAGGTGAAAGCTAAATAACTAAACTCGCTCCAGCAGCGTCGCCATGCCTTGGCCCACGCCGATGCACATGGACGCAAGGGCGTAGCGTTGGCCGGTGTTCTGCAATTGGTGCGTCGCGGTGAGGATCAGACGCGCGCCGCTCATGCCGAGCGGATGTCCCAGCGCGATGGCGCCGCCGTTCGGATTCACTTTTTCGGAATCGTCGGGCAATCCGAACGCTCGGGTCACCGCCACGGCTTGCGCGGCGAACGCTTCGTTCAGTTCCAAAATGTCGATGTCGTCGATCGTCATTTTGACGCGCGCCAGCAGCTTCTGGATAGCGGGAACGGGGCCGACACCCATCACGCGCGGTTCCACGCCCGCGGCCGCTGCGCCCACTACGCGAGCGAGCGGAGTGAGCCCGAACTTGGCGGCGCTTTCTTCGCTGGCCACAAACATTGCGCACGCGCCGTCGTTGATGCCGGACGCGTTGCCGGCCGTGACGGTCCCGCCCTTGCGGAATGGCGTGGGCAGTTTCGCTAAACCTTCCAGCGTGGTGTCCGGCCGGATGTGCTCGTCGTCGCACACGGTTTTGGAAGCGCCCTTCGGACCGGGAATGATAACGGGCGCGATCTCTTCAGCGAAGAATCCGGCCTTCTGCGCGGCCGCGGCCTTGTGCTGCGACCACAGCGCGAATTTGTCCTGGGACTCGCGATCGATCTTATAATCCTCGGAGACATTCTCGCCCGTTTCGGCCATCGAGTCCGTTCCATATTTGCTTTGCATCAGAGGATTGATGAAGCGCCAGCCGAGCGTGGTGTCGAAGATTTCGGGATTGCGCGCGAAGGGCGTGGTGGCCTTGCCCATCACGAAAGGTGCGCGGCTCATACTTTCCACGCCGCCTGCGATAGCAAGCGACATTTCGCCCGCCGCGATGGCTCGGGACGCAGCCGCAACTGCTTCCATCCCGGAAGCGCACAGCCGATTCACGGTCACGCCGGGCACGGTGTGGGGAATGCCGGAAAGCAGCAGCGCCATGCGGGCGACGTTACGATTGTCCTCGCCCGATTGGTTGGCGCAGCCCAGGACCACTTCGTCGACGGTGGCGAAATCGCTCCTGGAATACTTGGCGCGCAGCGTGGCCAGCGTGTGGGCGGCAAGATCGTCCGCGCGGACCGAAGAGAGCGATCCGGCGTAGCGTCCGATGGGCGTCCGCACGCCCTGGCAAATGTAGGCACTTGGCATAGATGGTTAGATTCTCAAGACGCGGTCCGCGATGCAGAAGCGCCTCATATAATTCTATCTTTTCGTAATTCTATCTTTTGCCGCTGGTCACGGCACAGTCTTGCGGGCCGTGACTTCGATCTCGATCTTCATGCGCGGATCGGAAAGGCCCGCCGAAATCATCGTAGCGGCGGGACGGACGTCGCCGAAGTGTGCGCGCAAAACCGGCCAACAGGGCTCGAAATCTTCGAGTTTCGGAACGATATAGCGAACCCGCACCACATCGGAAATCCGGCTTCCCGCGTCCAGCAGCGCTTTTTCAATATTCACCATGCATTGCTCCGCCTGCTCGACGACGTTGGCGGAAATCGTCATGCTCTGGTAATCGAAGCCGGTGGTGCCGGAGACGAATACCCAATCGCCTTCCACCACGGCGCGCGAGTATCCGATATCGCGTTCGAAAGAGGAACCCGACGATATGTGGCGGCGCACGCTAATCTCCTCTTCCATAGGCTAGGTCCTTTGCCGCAGGTTGTCCATTCACGATGTTTTGTGCCGCCGCATAAGATGTGAATTATGAGCGGGCAATTGGGGTCCGGCCTGCTGCCGTGCCGTTCCTCTGCCCAGTGGATCGGCAGTCACTCCGAATATGACAGTCCGAATATGGCAGGATGATTGAATAACTCCATTCTTCGCTCATGGCCAGACAAGCGCTCGTCGTTCTAATCGTCGTGATCGTGTTCGGGATCCTGATGCCGCTCTACAAAGGGACGGGATTTTTGGATCCCCGCATCATTGCGGCCTATTCGCTGCTGGCGCCGCTTTTCGTCGCGCCGGCCAGCGCGGAGCTGGCGTCCAATTACGGAAAGGATGCACCGGCGTCCGGCATACTCACGCGAATTGGGATCATTGTGGCGTGGGGGTGGGGAATTACAGTGGTGATTTTGGCCACTGCCATAGTTACGCTGAATTTGGCCCGGGGCGGCGCATTCGCCGTGCCACCGTTGGAATTTATTTCCGCGATCCTGGCCTTCAGCCTCACCGCATCCATCGCGATTGCGATTCTGGGCGCGGTTCTGGCAGGTCGCTTCTCCGCTGCTCAAGTGAAGGCCATCCTTCGATCGGGGTTCCTGATATTTCTGCTGGCGCTGGTGTTCGCACCACGTCTGCTGCCGGGGCGTGTAACGCTGGCGGTTTTCGATCATTTTAGTACTAGAAGAGCGCTGACGCACCTGGCTTGGGAGGCCTTTGCGGCCTGCGCGGCGATCGCAGCGGTATTGTTACTTCTGTTGCTCAAAAGCGCAAGGGGTGGGGCGCGCACCGCCTGAGGTTGTCAGGAACGTTTCGCGCCGGGCTCCGTTTTGCGCGAGTTGCTTAGAATCCGCAGGAAGGCCCGTTTGCCCCTGTAGCCCGTTTGCCCCTGTAGCCTGTCTGCTAAGATACCTAAGACAGAAATCCCGATGAAGGAGGAGGATGAGTAAAGAGGACAGCATAGAAGTCACTGGCACCGTTGTAGAAAAGTTTCCGAGCGGCCAGTTCAGCGTTTTGCTGGATCAGGACCGCACAGTTCTGGCGCACCTGGCTGGCAAATTGCGCCGCAATCGCATCCGCGTACTGGCCGGCGATCGCGTTACCCTGGAGCTTTCTCCCTACGATTTAACCAAGGGACGAATCACGTACAGGCATAAGTAGACCGCTTTCCATTTCCCGCCCACTGGCTGCGCTCTCGCGGCCGAAACCTTGACAAGCTCTTGGATTCCATCCTGACCCACAAGATCCTATTGATCTTCGGCACCCGGCCGGAGGCCATCAAGCTCTGCCCGGTGATTCGCGGGTTACGCGAGCACCCTGGTAATTTCGACGTGAAGGTCTGTGTCACCGCCCAGCATCGCGAAATGCTGGATCAAGTTTTGGAAGCCTTTGAGGTCACTCCCGATTACGACCTGGATCTGATGCTGCCCGGCCAGACGCTGTTTCAATCCACCTCGAGGATTCTGGCGGGATTGGAGCCGGCGCTGGCGGAAGAGAAGCCCGCGATGATGGTGGTGCAGGGCGACACTACAACCACTTTGTGCGGCGCGTTAGCGGCGTTTTATGCGCGAATCCCCCTGGCCCACGTCGAGGCGGGCCTCCGCACACACGATCTCGCACAGCCGTTTCCCGAGGAGATGAACCGGGTGCTGACTTCCCGATTGACGGCGCTGCATTTCGCAGCCACCGAAAAGGCCGCTGAGAATCTGCGCGCCGAGGGCGTTCCAGCCCGGGCGATCAGCGTGACCGGCAACACCGGCATCGATGCCGTGCAGTATGTGCGCGATGGTCTGGAGCGAGGGACGCTGCGCGGCGGCGCACTCCCGGGGCTGGATTCCTCCAAGAAGCTGATCGTCGTCACGGCGCATCGCAGGGAAAGCTTTGGCGACGGATTCGGGCGCATTTGCCGGGCGCTGGCCAGGATCGCGGACCGCGGCGACGTGCAGCTTGTTTATCCCGTGCATCCCAATCCCAACGTGCAGGACCCGGTGCAGCGTTATCTGGCCGGGCATGCCAATGTCCGGCTGATCGCGCCGCTGAGCTACGTGCCTTTTGTCGACTTGATGCGCCGCGCCTACCTGCTGATCACCGATTCCGGCGGAATTCAGGAAGAAGGGCCTTCGTTGGGAAAGCCCATCCTGGTGCTGCGCGAAAAGACCGAACGTCCGGAGGCGGTAATGGCAGGGACGGTAAAGCTGGTGGGAACCGACGAAGACCGCATTGTGGGCGAGGCAGCGGCTTTGTTGGGGGATAGTGGGGCATATCGCCAAATGTCGCGTATTCACAATCCCTATGGGGACGGGCAGGCCAGCGCCCGAATTTGCAGGCTAATTCATTCATTCCTGACGCAAAATTCCTAAGGCTGGAGCGTTCGAAATGGGCCGCTGCACATGGGGGCATCGCGGCGGTCGGGTATCCGGCGTCCATACTTGCGGTGAGGACTTCAGGCGTTCCCATGCGTTACATTCCAAATCGGTCGCGCGAGGCATCGGATGGCGATTGGTCGAACGATATTGCGGCGGCGCTTTCCCGAAGACTGATTGGCCAGCCGTCCGCCATCGCGGCAGTGGTTCCCTACGTGGAAATGTACCGTGCGCGGCTGACTCCGGAAGGCCGTCCGGCCGGCATCTTCCTGCTGCTGGGACCCACCGGAACCGGCAAAACCAAAACCGTGGAAGCGCTGGCGGATGTGCTGCATGGCAGTCCGAAGAAATTGCTGAAAGTGGATTGCGGCGAATATCAGATGGAACATGAAGTGGCGAAATTGTTGGGAGCGCCTCCGGGGTATTTGGGACATCGGGAGACGCAGCCGCTTCTCACGCAGCAGAAACTGAGCGGCGCGGCCAGCGAAACCTGCGATCTCTCGATTGTGCTTTTCGACGAGATTGAAAAGGCCGCTCAGTCCCTGGTGCGTCTGTTGCTGGGAGTGCTGGACAAAGCCACCTTACGGCTGGGCGATAGCACCCTGGTGAATTTTGAAAAAACCATCATTTTCATGACCAGCAACCTGGGCGCGCGCGATATGAGCCGCGAGCTGCATCCCGAGTTCGGGTTCGAATCGGTTACGGCGCGCCAGGGGGCGGAAAGCGGCGAGAAGCTGGAGCGCATTGGCAAGACGGCGGTCCGCAAGAACTTTTCGCCCGAGTTCATCAACCGGATCGATGCAGTGGTGACGTATCGGCCCCTCGATTCCGCCGCGCTCACCACCATCCTGGATCAGCAGCTCGACGATCTTCAGGACCATATCCAGCGCAGGCTCGGCGAGCGGGCCTTCCGGATCGAATTGCCGGCGCGATCCCGCCGCTTCCTGCTCGAAAAAGGGACCAGCGCGGAATACGGCGCTCGCGAGCTGAAACGTCTATTGCATCGTCAGTTGATGCAGCCGCTGGCGTCCATGGTGGTGAGCGGCGAGATCGGTCCGGGAGCCAGCGTGCGCGCCGAAGTGGGTCCGTGTAAAGCGAAACTGGTGCTGCGCATTACCGAGGATGGGGATTTGCTGCCCGCTTGCTGACCGCTGCCGCCCATAAGGACGATACTAATCGGTGTGAGCGGAACACTGTACGTCGTCGCCACTCCGATCGGCAACCTGGAGGATATTACTTTGCGCGCTCTGCGTATCCTTCGGGAAGTGGATCAAATCGCCTGCGAGGACACGCGCCAGACGCGCAAGCTGCTGGACCGTCACGGCATCTCGAAGCCGCTGGTGAGCTATCACGAACACAATGAACACGCACGCGCCGGAGAGTTGCTGCGCGAGCTGGAGGCGGGCAAGAATATCGCTGTGGTGTCCGATGCGGGCACGCCGCTGATCGCCGATCCGGGTTACCGATTGGTGGCGCAGGCGCGCGCGCACGGCGTGACCGTCTCTCCCATACCTGGGCCGTCGGCGTTAGTCAGCGCGTTAAGCGCATCCGGATTGGCGACGGACTCGTTTTTCTTCGGCGGCTTTCTGCCGGCCAAAACAACGCAGCGAAGAAAGACGTTGGAACAGATGAAAGGTTATCCCGCGACACTGGTGTTCTATGAAGCGCCCCACCGCATCCTGGAGACTTTAGAAGATATCGGAGAGGTTCTGGGGCCGCGAAGAGTGACGGTTGCGCGCGAGCTGACCAAGATCCACGAGGAATTTTTGTCGGGAGAGGTTTCCCAACTGCGTGCCGCATTAGCGCAGCGGCCGTCCATCAAAGGCGAAATCACGCTGATGATCGGCAAAAGCGACTCTCCGGCCGGGGACCTGATGCCGATGGAAGCTGCGTTTGACAGGCTCTTGGAAGCCGGGATGCCACGCATGGAAGCGATGAAAACCGTCGCGCGCGAGCGGGGGCTGTCCAAGCGCGAAGTTTACGAGAAACTGGCGGAGAAGAAGTAAATGGCCGCTAGCCCAGCTTGGCTAAACAACGAGTATCACTTCGTCTGAACAAGACGGACGCTTCGTGAACATTGTCTACGACTGGCGGATCCGCGCCGCAAAGCCGCTGTTGCGCTATCTGTCGTTCTTGCTGAAGCCGGTATTCAGCGTCAATCATCGCTGGGCGATGGCGCGCGGAGAAGAATCGCTCAAGGCGGAACTGGCGCGACGCAAAGGCGCGGGGCAACATCCGGCCGGACAGAAATCGTGACTCGGCGGGTATTGTCCCATGGCGCGTGGAGGGCTCAGGCCCAGGCGTTCTTCGATCAGCTCCCGAATCATCTGTAAGAATTTAGGGTGCACCCCCACGGTTGGGGCGCGCACCATATTCACCCCGCGCTCGCGAGCGATGGCTGCGAGTTCGATGTCGAGATCGTAAATCACTTCAATGTGATCGGAAACGAATCCGATGGGGACCACGGCAATATCCGACCCGGGCTCCATCTGACGCACCACGTCAGCGATGTCCGGCTCAAGCCAGGGCTGATTCGACGGTCCGCTGCG
>Ga0181525_10002612_pt1 | contig 14650 bp, 12 predicted proteins | sample PEATcosm2014_Bin_48_FD_121100 | JGI IMG/M metagenome (GOLD analysis project Ga0181525, IMG submission 121100) | Peatland microbial communities from MTU Mesocosm Facility, Houghton, MI, USA - PEATcosm2014_Bin06_10_metaG | ecosystem: Environmental > Terrestrial > Soil > Wetlands > Peat | place...
CGGCTATGGCGACCTCGGTGCCGGCCAGGCCGACTGAACAGAACGGCTCGGGGTAGGCGACCAGCTGGGCGGGGGAGTCGGTGAGGATCACGTCGGCACGTCCGGCCAGGGCGGCGGGCACCTCGTGCCTGGTGACGGATTTCGGGCCCAGCGTGGTCACGTGCGTTCCCGGCGCGATCCAGTCGGCCTCGAAGACCGGCGTCACGCTGTATGTGGCGACGATGACCACGTCCTGATCGCGGACCGCGTCCCGCACGTCGGTCACCGCCCGTACCGTCAGGCCCAGCTCGTCCGCCGCCCGCTTGGCGAAGGCGGCGGCGCGCTCCGGTCGCCGGGCCGCGACCGTCACGGACGTCACCGGGCGGACCGCGCGCACCGCCCACAGCTGCGTCCACGCCTGCGTGCCCGCCCCCACCAGGCCCAGCCGGATCGCTCCCGGCCTGGCCGCGGCGTCCACTGCGACCGCGCCGATGGCTCCGGTCGGTCGGGCGCCGAGCTCGTCGCCGCATACCAGCACCCGGAGCCTGCCATCATCCCCGGCCCCAGACGGCCACGAGCTGCTCGGCGCCGACGAGCGTGTCGTAGGCGCGGAAGCCGAACACCCCGGCCGGCTCTATCAGCCCGGCCGTCAACACCAGGTTCCCACCGCCCAGATCGGCCGCAACCCGCGGCGGCGAGTGCAGCTGGCCCGAGTGCGCCGCGAGCAGCGCCTCCCGCACGGCACGGACCGCCGCGTCCGGATCAAGGCGAGCCCGCACGTCGTCGTCATCGAACAGCAGAACCGGCATCCGACCAGTCTGCGGTTCCTTACCCGGCACACATCGGCCACCGGTCCTAAGCCTCGGGGCCGCATCGAGGATCAGCGCTTTGACCGGGGCGGGCGGCGGCGGCGGGGCGGGCGCTCTGTATCCGGTGTGGTCGCCATCAGCGGCAGCCGCGACGGGGGCTTGACCTCGGCCAGCCGCAGGTACGTGACGAGCCGCGAGCCGCCCCTGGTGGCCAGGCTGGCGAGGACTTCCTGCAGCTCGCTGACGTCACGCGCGACGACGCTGAGCAGGTAGTCGGTCTCGCCCGCGACGTTGTCCGCGGCGATGATCTGCGGCAGCGACCGGATCTCGTCATCGAAGATGCGCGATGAGCGCGGATCGTGCCTGGCCAGCGTCGCCGTGACGTACACCTGCAGCGGGAAGCCCGCGGCGACAGGATCGAGCTGGGCGCTGATGATCCTGATCACGCCCGACTCCTTCAGCCGGCGGACCCGGTGCAGTGTGGCCGCCGGGGACAGCCCGATCAGCCGGGCCAGCTCGACGTTGGTCCGGTCGGCATCCTCTTGCAGCGCAGTGAGCAGCTCTACGTCAACTTCGTCAAGCTCAACCGCCATAAGACAAAATATTATCTCGTCACTGCACTCAACTGACGAATTTTGCGTAAGACGTCACCGATGATGGCCACATGAGCACCAACCGCCGTCACGCCGTCGCCGCGCTTACTACCGCGGGCCTGCTGTGGGGCACGACCGTGCCGCTGTCCAAGCTCGCATTGCCCTGGCTGGCGCCCGGCTGGCTTACCGTCACCCGCTTCGGGCTGGCCGCCGCGATCCTGCTCGCGGTCGCCCGTCCCCGGCTCCGCGGGACTTTCACCCCGAAGCTGCTTGCCTACGGCGCCGCCGGGTACGGCGGGTCCGTCGTCGTGCAGAATCTCGGCATCGCGCGGACAAGCGTCAGCCACGCGGCACTGCTGATCGGGGCCGTGCCCGTGCTGATCGCGGTCATCGCCGCGGTGTGGCACCACGCCGTCGCCCGGCCGGCCGCCTGGGTCGGTTTCGCGGTGTCGCTGGCCGGCGTCGGCCTGATCACCGGTAGCCACGGAGGCGGCGGCGCCACGTTCGCCGGCGACGGGCTGGTGCTTGCCTCGCTGGTGCTCTCCGGCACGTTCACCGTGGCGCAGACCCGCCTGCTGACCGGGCGCGACCCGGTCGCGGTCACCGCCGTGCAGTTCCTCGGCGCCGCCCTCGGCGCGCTGCCGTTCGCCGCGCTCACCGAGGGCGCGCCGGCGGCGCCTGCGCGGCTGCTCCCGGTGCTGGCGGTCGTGGGCCTGACCGCAGGCGGCACGGTGCTGCCCTTCACGCTGTTCGCCTTCGGGCAGAGCCGCGTGCCCGCCGAGATCGCCGGGGCGTTCATCAACCTCGAGCCGCTGGTCGGCGCCGTCGCGGGCGTCGTCGTCTTCGGCAACCCGTTCGGCCCGGCCCAGCTCGCCGGCGGTGCGGCCATCCTGGGCGGCTTGGCGCTGAGCAGCCTGCCGCTGGTCGGTCGCGCAAGCCGCACGGCACCGCGCGCCGAAGACCGCGCCGAAGACCGTGCCGGACAACGGGACGAAAGCCGGACCGTGCCGTCAGTCCCCGCGGACCGGCTCGAACGCGGTCTTGCTGACCGCCCCCGCCTTGTCGAGGTAGGCGCCGGCCGGCCCGTTGGCCACGCCCCACGGGATGGTGGACCTGCCGTCCAGGTCCGGCCGGAGCCGCGACCGGCCCTGCCCGCGGCGCGGACGGTCGCGCAGCCGCTGCACCTCGTCAGGGACGACCGGCCCGCTGCCGACCCGCGCCAGGTCCGCCAGCGCGGTGACGACGCCGGGGAAGCCCGGCATAAACGCCGCGCTGCCTGAGCTGGTGAACCGAACGCGCGGACCACTCAGGCGGCGCTATATCACCAGCCGCGTTCGCGCCACTCGCCGAGGTGAGGGCGCTCGGCGCCCAGCGTGGTGTCCTTGCCGTGTCCCGGGTATACCCAGGTCCCGTCGGGAAGCTGGCCGAACAGCCGCTCGCTCACGTCGTTGAGCAGCGAGGTGAAGTCCTCGGGGGAGTTTGTCTTGCCGACGCCGCCGGGGAACAGCGAGTCGCCGGTGAACACGTGCGGCGCATCGGCCAGCCTGCCGCCCGCGTCGTAGACGATCGCGATGCTGCCCGGCGTGTGCCCGCGCAGGTGGATGACCGAGACCTCGGCGTCGCCGAAGCGCAGCACCTCGCCGTTCTCGACCCGGCGCCCGGCCGTGACCGGCAGGAAGTCCGCGTCGGCCGGGTGCGCGACCACCTCGGCACCGGTGTGCCCGGCCACCTCTGGCAGCGCCTGCCAGTGATCGCCATGGCGGTGCGTGGTCACGATCGTGCCGACCGGCGTGTCGCCGATCAGCTCGATCAGCCTGCCCGCCTCGTTGGCCGCGTCGATCAGGATGGCCTGGCCGGTGCTCGCGCAGCGGAGCAGGTAAGCGTTGTTGTCCATGGGACCCACGGCTATCTTGGTCACGGTCAGGCCGTCGATCTCACGCGTGTCAGCGGGACCGCCGACGCGCACGTCTCCCGAGTACGTCACCCCTAGAACCTATACCGAACGACCACCGGCGCTTCCCCGTGCCGGCGCATTAGCCCCGGTGGTTGAGCCACGCCCCAGCTGGAGGGCCGCGTGAAGATACTTGTGCTTGCCGCCCGCGACGTGCACGAGCTGCTGCCCTACCGGGAGTGCGCGCACGTGATGCGCGAGGCCCTGGCCGAGCTGGCCCGCGGCCGGATCCAGCAGCCGCTGCGGACGATCGTCAGGCCGGCGGGCACGGTCGGCTTCATGGCGCTGATGCCCGCCTACGCCCCTCCCGCCGAGCCAGGCGGGGCCGGCTACGGGCTGAAGGCGATCTGCATCTCGCCGGGCAACCCGGCGGTCGGCAAGGACGCGCACCAGGGCGGGGTGCTGCTGTTCGCGGCGGACACCGGGGAGCCGCTGGCGCTGGTGAACGCGTCGGCGGTCACCGAGGTGCGCACCGCGGCCGTCTCCGCCGTGGCCACCGACCTGCTGGCCCGGCCGGGTGCCGCCGAGCTGGCCGTCATCGGCACCGGCGTGCAGGCGCGGGCGCACGCGCGCGCCATAGCCGCGACCCGGCCGCTCAACGCGATCCGCATCGCGGGCCGCCATCCCGGCCGCGCCCGCGAGGCCGCCGACGAGCTGGCCGCGGAGCTCGGCCTGCCGGTCAGCGCCCATGAGGTCGCCGACGCGGTGGCGGGCGCCGACATCGTGGTGACCGCGACCACGTCGTCGCGGCCGGTGCTGCAGCGCGCCTGGCTGTCGGCGGGCACGCACGTCAACGCGGTCGGCGCCTGCGTGCCTGGCGACCGGGAGATCGACACCGCGACCATGGCCGAGGCGGCCCTGTTCGCGGACAGCCGCGAGTCGGTCCGCAACGAGGCCGGCGACTACCTGCTGGCTGAACGCGAGGCCTATCACCTCCCCATCCGCGCCGAGCTCGGCGAGCTGCTGATCGGCGCGGCCACCGGCCGTGCCGACGAGGAGGAGATCACCCTGTTCGAGTCGCTCGGCCTGGCCGCCGAGGACCTGGCCGCCGCCAGCTACCTGTGCGAGAAGGCCAGACGGCTGGGCGCGGGAACCGCCGCCGATTTCTAGCGGGCGCGCGCGGGCGTCCTTGGCTATCGTGGGAGGTAGCGGACCGGGCATAACGGAGGCCCAGCCGGCGCTCACAATATGTGCGGCGCTTGTGCTCCCCGGACGCGGCGGCTGTGCCAGCCCGGGGGGCGACCCCCGGACCCCCGAAAATGTCAGACCCCCGGGATACCATCGCCAAGCGATCCGTCCACCTACTTTCCGAGCCCGCAGAGAAGAGGCGTTGTGGCTGACCGGCTCGTCGTTCGCGGCGCGCGCGAGCACAACCTGAAGGATGTCTCGCTCGACCTGCCGCGGGACGCCATGATCGTGTTCACCGGGTTGTCCGGTTCCGGCAAGTCCAGCCTGGCCTTCGACACCATCTTCGCCGAGGGCCAGCGCCGGTACGTGGAGTCCCTGTCCGCCTATGCCAGGCAGTTCCTCGGCCAGATGGACAAGCCCGACGTGGACTTCATCGACGGCCTCTCGCCCGCGGTCTCGATCGACCAGAAGTCGGCCAGCAGGAACCCGCGATCGACCGTCGGGACGATCACCGAGGTGTACGACTACCTGCGGCTGCTGTACGCCAGGATCGGCAAGCCGCACTGCCCGATCTGCGGCAGGCCGATCGCCAGGCAGACCCCGCAGCAGATCGTGGACCGGGTGCTCGAGCTCGAGGACGGCACCAGGTTCCAGGTGCTCGCCCCGGTGGTGCGCGGGCGCAAGGGCGAGTACGGCGAGCTGCTGCGCGAGCTGCAGACCAAGGGCTACTCCCGGGCCCGGGTGGATGGCGTGGTCGTCCGCCTCGACGAGGCCCTGTCCGGTCAGCTGCCAGCGCTGAAGAAGTACGAGAAGCACGACATCGAGGTGATCGTCGACCGGCTCGCGGTTAAGGACACGGCGCGGCGCAGGCTGACCGACTCGGTGGAGACCGCGCTCGGCCTGTCCGGCGGTGTCGTCATCCTCGACTTCATCGACCTGCCGGAGAATGACCCGCATCGCGAGCGGATGTACTCCGAGCACCTGGCCTGCCTGTATGACGACCTGTCGTTCGACGAGCTCGAGCCGCGATCGTTCTCGTTCAACTCGCCGTGGGGCGCCTGCCCGGCCTGCACCGGGCTCGGTACCAAGCTGGAGGTCGACCCCGAGCTGATCGTCCCGGACGAGAGCCTGTCGCTGGCCGACGGGGCGCTCGCGCCGTGGAGCAGCGGGCACCTCAGCGACTACTTCGTCCGGCTGATCGAGGCCCTCGGCGAGGCCGTGGGATTCCGCATGGACACGCCGTGGGCGAAGCTGCCCGCCCCGGCCCGCCAGGCGTTGCTGCGCGGCTACGGCCCCCAGGTACACGTGCGGTACCGGAACAGGTACGGGCGGGAGCGCTCGTACTACACCAACTTCGAGGGCGTGATCCCGTGGGTCGAGCGCCGGCACGCCGAGGCGGAGTCGGACTCCAGCCGGGAGAAGTTCGCCGGCTACATGCGCGAGGTGCCGTGCCCGACCTGCCACGGCGCGAGGCTCAAGCCGGTCTCGCTGGCCGTGACGGTGGACGGCAAGTCGATCGCGGAGCTGTGCGCGCTGCCCGTCGGTGATCTGGCCAAGCTCCTGCTGACGCTGGAGCTGTCCGACCGCGACATGCAGATCGCCCAGCGGATCGTCAAGGAAGTCAACGCGCGGATGGGCTTCCTGCTCGACGTGGGCCTGGACTACCTGACCCTGGACCGGGCGTCGGCCACCCTGGCCGGCGGCGAGGCGCAGCGGATCAGGCTGGCCACCCAGATCGGCTCGGGCCTGGTCGGCGTGCTGTACGTGCTGGACGAGCCGTCCATCGGGCTGCACCAGCGGGACAACCACCGGCTGCTCGAGACCCTGCTCCGGCTCCGCGACCTGGGCAACACGCTGATCGTCGTCGAGCACGACGAGGACACGATCCGGGCCGCCGACTGGGTGGTCGACATCGGGCCGCGCGCGGGGGAGCACGGCGGGCACATCGTGGTCTCCGGCCCGGTCGAGGAGCTGCTCGCCAGCCCCGAGTCGCTGACCGGCGCGTACCTGTCCGGCCGGGAGTCCATCCCGCTGCCGGCGACCCGCAGGACGCCGAAGAAGAGCCGCGAGGTGACGGTCAAGGGCGCGACCGAGCACAACCTGCGCGGCGTGGACGTGTCGTTCCCGCTCGGCTGCCTGGTCGCGGTCACCGGCGTGTCGGGCTCGGGCAAGTCCACGCTGGTCAACGACATCCTGTACAAGGCACTTGCCAGGGAGCTGAACGGCGCGCGCACGGTGCCAGGCAAGCACGTCAGGGTGACGGGGACCCAGCAGCTGGACAAGGTGGTCCACGTGGACCAGGGCCCGATCGGGCGCACCCCGAGGTCAAACCCGGCCACCTACACGGGCGTGTTCGACCACGTGCGGAAGCTGTTCGCGGCGACCACCGAGGCGAAGATCCGCGGCTATCAGCCGGGCCGGTTCTCTTTCAACGTGAAGGGCGGCCGCTGCGAGGCCTGCTCGGGCGACGGCACGATCAAGATCGAGATGCAGTTCCTGCCCGACGTCTACGTGCCGTGCGAGGTCTGCCACGGCGCCAGGTACAACACCGACACCCTGCAGGTGCACTACAAGGGCAAGACGATCGCCGAGGTCCTCGACATGCCGATCGAGGAGGCGTGTGAGTTCTTCGAGCCGGTGCCGGCCATCCACCGCCACCTGAGGACCCTCGTCGACGTCGGTCTCGGCTACGTCCGGCTGGGCCAGCCCGCACCCACCCTGTCCGGCGGCGAGGCGCAGCGGGTCAAGCTCGCCTCGGAACTGCAGCGCCGGGCTACCGGCCGCACCATCTACGTGCTCGACGAGCCGACCACCGGCCTGCATTTCGAGGACATCCGCAAGCTGCTCGGCGTGCTGACCCGGCTGGTCGAAACCGGCAACACCGTCATCGTGATCGAGCACAACCTGGACGTCATCAAGACCGCCGACTGGGTCATCGACCTCGGCCCCGAGGGCGGCGCGGGCGGCGGCCAGGTAATCGCCGAGGGGCCGCCCGAGAAGATCGCCGCCGTCGAGGAGAGCTACACCGGCCAGTTCCTCAAGAAGCTGCTCAACGTGTAGTCGGCCGGGTGCTCGCACCCGGCCGCGAGGACAATGGCGCCGTGGAGATCGCTACCGGCGGCGGCGCCGCCACGGCTGAGCTGGAGGGGGATCCCGCGACCGCGCGGTTCTTGCTGGTGCTCACGCACGGCTCGGGCGGCGGGGTCGAGGCGCCCGACCTGCTCGCGGCCCGTGACGCCGGGCTCAAGACGGGCGGGCTGGTGGCGCGGGTCGTCCAGCCGTACCGGGTCAGGGGCGCGCGCGCCCCTGGGTCCGCCGACCGTCAGGACGCCGCCTGGGCCGAGATCATTGCCGCGCTCAAGCCCCTGGCTCCTGACGTCCCGCTCGTCCAGGGCGGCCGGAGCAACGGCGCCCGGGTGGCCTGCCGCACCGCGGCCGAGGTGGGGGCCCGGGCGGTGATCGCGCTGGCGTTTCCGCTGCATCCGCCGAACGCACCGGACCGCAGCAGGCGGGCTGAACTCCTCCAGGCTCGCACGGCCGGCGCCGCGGTCCTGGTCGTGAACGGTGAGCGCGACCCGTTCGGCATCCCCGGACCGCAGGACGCGGACCGGGTCATGGTCGTGCCGGGGGAGACGCACGCGCTGAAAGGCCACGGGCGCGTCATCTGCGCCGCGGTGGCCGAATGGCTGGCGATCATGCTGTAATCGATGCCGATTTGGGCTGACGATCGTGCTGTAACCGATGCTCAACCGTGACGTTAGCCCGCGGCCGGGAAAGACTAGTCAGAACCCCCCGCGCAATGCCGCACGACCCCTGCGGCAGATCGGCTCAGGCCGCCGGGGCCTGGCCGCCGTGCCCGTGACCCAACTCGACCGGACGCTCAAAACCCAGGTCGGTAGGCCGGTGCGGCGCGATGCACGCGCCGTCGGGGAGAAGCTCCCCGGTGTCCTCGAAGATCACGACGCCATTGCAGAGCAGGCTCCATCCCTGCTCGGGGTGGCTGACAACGGTGTGTGCCGCTTCGCGGTCCGGCGCTGACGCGTCCGGACAGGGCGGCGTGTGTGGGCACATCTCAGTGCCTCCTGGACGGTTCATGGTGTGTGGTGTTGATCTATTGCTAGTGTGCCGCAGGTCCCGCGATCGCTATATGGCACTCGGTGACCGTTTTCCGGGTGGTCACCTGTAGCTTTCCGCTGACTTCTGTCTGGCACTTATTGACTACTGCTCGTGTTCGTTATGTCTCTCTGGTCCCGTGCCGAGGCAAGTGGCCTAGACCAACTGTGCCCCGATTATGTTAGCGGCGCAAGCGACACGCTCATTCCCGAGCAATCGATTGCGGTCGAATCTCTCCCCTCAGGCCGCTCACATTTGCGCGGTCTTTGAGTCCCCTACAAGTGAGGACGTGCTGCCCCCCTGGATGGTTCACGCCAAGACGGCCAGAAAATCGACGCCGGAAGGTGACCCCTTAGTAACCGTGGATTATTTCCGCTTAAGGCCGGCAAGCCCCAGGGGAAGCTGGGACCGCGGGTGAGACTGTTACCGGGAAGGCTCGAAGGTGACGGCGGGGATGTCGTTGAGACGGTGGGTCTCGCGGAGGGTGAGCAGGTGCTCGGCCTCGGCGGTGAGGGCGTGCACGCGGGGCTTGGCCTTCGCCTTCCGCCGGTAGATGCGGTCGTCGTAGCCGCGCGGGCCGATCTCCGCGCGCTGCGCCGCGTACGCGGCGTGCATGGCGGCGGTGAGCGCGGTGTCGAGGTTCACGGCGAGGGGGCGCAGCTCGGCCTCCGAGGCATGGCGGGCCTGCGCGGCGCGGAGCTTGGTCTCGGCCTGCTGGGCCGCGTCGAGCAGCTCAGCACGCCGTCCGGCCAGCGCCTGGTCGGCGTTGTACATCTGCTCCGCCTCGCCGCTCGGCTTCGGCCGCGCCATGAACCCAGGTCTCATGCCCCATAGGGTACGCGCGCCGCCGGCGCTCGCACACGCGGGGACCGGCACGACCGGGACCTACGCCAGGCTGGCCGCCCAGCTCGAGTGCAGGGCGGCGTACTCGCCCTCGCCCGCCATCAGCTCGCCCGGCGGGCCGTCCTCGGTGATCCGGCCCCGGTCAAGGACGAGCACCCGGTCGGCGATCGCCACCGTCGACAGCCGGTGGGCGATGATCACCGCGGTCCGGCCCGCGAGCACGGTGCGCAGCGCGCCTTGCACCAGCCGCTCGCTCGGGATGTCGAGCAGTGAGGTCGCCTCGTCGAGGACGAGCACGGCCGGGGCGGCCAGGAACGCCCGCGCGAACGAGATCAGCTGCCGCTGCCCTGCGGACAGGCGGCCGCCGCGCTTGCCCACCGGCGTGTCGTACCCGTCAGGCAGCGCGGCGATGAAGGCGTGCGCGCCGAGCATCCCAGCCGCTTCCCGCACCTCCTCGGCTGTCGCGTCCGGTCGGCCCAGCCTGATGTTGTCCGCCACCGTCCCGTCGAACAGGAAGTTCTCCTGGGTGATCACCACGATCTCGCCGCGGAGCACCGCATCGGGCAGCTCCCGCAGGTCCACCCCGTCCAGCGTCACCCGGCCCGAGCGCGGGTCGTAGAACCGGCCGAGCAGCCGCGCGATCGTGGTCTTGCCCGCACCGGTCTCGCCGACCAGGGCGACCGTCTGCCCGGCCGGTATGTCCAGGTCAAGCCCCGGCAACACCAGGTTGTCCCGGTAGCCGAAGGTGACCGACTCGAAACGCACACCCCGACCGGAACCCGACCGCGAAGGCAGCGGCAGCGGCGACGAAGGCTCCGGAACCGCGGGATCCTGCTCGAGCAGGCCGGAGATCTTCTCCAGGCCAGATCCGGCCGCCTGGAACGTGTTGTAGAACTGCGACACGTCCTGCAGCGGGTCGAAGAACCGCTGCAGGTAGAGCAGGAACGTGGCGAGCACGCCGACCTTGATGTCGTGGTCGATGACGAGCAGCCCGCCGTAGCCGAGCACGATGCCGGTGATGACGTTGCCGACCAGCGAGATGGACGGGCCGTACAGCGCGATCAGCCGCGAGGCGTGCGCGCTCGAGTCGGAGTAGTCCTGTCCCAGGCCGGAGAAGATCGCCGCGTTCCTGTCCTCCCGGCGGAACGCCTGCACCGCCCGTATCCCGCCGAACGTCTCCACGAAGTGCACGATGACCAGCGCGATGGCCTCCCGGCTGCGGCGGTACGCACTGGCAGACTCGCGCCGGAACCAGGCGGTCAGCCAGGTCAGCGGGACGAAGCCCGCGAGCACGACCAGGCCGAGCTGCCAGTCGAGCAGCAGCATGCCGGTGCCGACGAGCAGCAGGGTGAGGATCGCCGCGATCAGCGAGTCGAGGCCCTCCTCGAACAGGTCGGAGATCGCCTCGACGTCGGAGGTCTGCCTGGAGATGACCCGGCCCGAGGTGTAGTCCTCGTGGAAGGCCACCTCAAGCTCCAGGCAGTGCGCGAACAGGCGGCGGCGCAGCTCGAGCACCACCCGCTGGCCGACGCGGCCGGTCATCGTGACGAATATCCGCGTCGTGATCGCCTGCACCACCACCGCCACGCCGAACGCGGCGGCGATCCCCAGCAGCGGCGCCGCGTCACCCGAGTGCAGCAGCGGCGGCAGGCCGTTGTCGATCGCGATGCCGACTAGCCACGGGCCGGCCAGCGCGGCCAGGCTCTCCACCACGATCAGCGACACGGTCGCGATGACCGCGCGCCGGTAGGGCCGCAGCAGGTCGCCGAGCAGCCGCCTGCTCCGCTCCCGCAGCAGCGCGGCCAGCCCGGCGCTGACCTCATCCGCCTTCTCGGCGGCGACTCCCCGCCACGCGTCCGAACTCACGCGCTCTCCTCCAGGTCTTCCACGTCCATCAGCGCCGCGTACTCAGCGTTCGACGAAAGCAGCTCGCGGTGGCTGCCGCTGGCCGCGATCACCCCGCCGGACAGCAGCGCCACCGTGTCGGCAAGCGCCACCGTGGATGGCCGGTGCGCCACCACAAGTGCAGTGGCGCCGGCCAGGATCTCGTGCAGCGCCCGCGTGACTCGCGCCTCGGTGTGCACGTCGAGCGCGGACAGCGGGTCGTCGAGTATCAGCACGTCCGGCCGGGCGAGGATGGCCCTAGCCAGCGCGATCCGCTGCCGCTGGCCGCCCGACAGGGCCATGCCCTGCTCGCCGATCCTGGTGTCCAGGCCCCACGGCAGGTCGTAGGCGAACCGGGCCTGCGCGGCGGTCAGCGCGGCCTCGACCGCGTCGGCGTCCGCGTCCGGCGCGCCGAACGTCACGTTCTCCCTGACGCTGGCGGAGAACAAGGTCGCGTCCTCGAAGGCGCACCCCACCGCCGTGCGGAGTTCCGCGAGCGGCAGGTCGCGCACGTCGGTCCCGTCCAGCATGACGGACCCCGAGCTCACATCGGCGAGCCGCGGGATGAGCTGCAGCAGGGTGGACTTCCCCGATCCGGTCGCCCCGGTGAGCACCATCGTCTGGCCGGGCGCCAGGTCGAGCACGATGTCGCGGAGCACCGGCTCGGCCGCCCCGGGATAACTGAAGCTCACATGGTCGAATACCAGATGACCGCGGGAGCCCAAAGGACCACCAGAACCGCGCGGCCCTGGCACCGCCCGCGGGCTGGCGCTCGGCCGCAGGGCACGCACCACCGCCCGTTCGGCCAAATGATCTTGATCTTTATCGGTGATATCCGGCGCCGTGTCGAAGATCTCGAGCACGCGCTGGGCCGCGGTGGCCGCCTCCTGGCCGGAGGCGATGATGTAGCCGAGCGCCTCGACCGGCCACACCAGCTGCAGCGCGAGCGTGATGAACGCGACGAGCCCGCCGAGGCTCAGCGAGTGCTTGCCGACCGCGATCGCGCCGAGCACGATGATCATGCCGATGACGGCGTTCGGGATCAGGTCGAGGATCGCCCAGAACGACCCGAGCATGCCCGCCTTCTCTACCTGGGTCTGGTAGACATCCTCGGCCTGCCTGCCGTGCCTGGCCGCGGCCTGCCGGCCCCGGCCGAGCGCCTTCAGCACCCGGATGCCGGTGGCCGCCTCCTCGATCAGCGTGGCCAGGTCTCCCTCCTGGTCCTGGACCCGGCGGGACAGCACGCGGTAGCGCCGCTCGAACCGCATGCAGACCGGCACCACCGGGAAGAACACCGCGCCGGTGATCAGCCCGAGCCACCAGTTGAGCTGGATGAGCAGCGCGACCACCGCGACGAACGTCATCACGTTGGTGACCAGGAAGATCAGGCCGAACCCGGCGAACCTGCGGATCGATGACAGGTCGGTGGTCGCCCGGGACAGCAGCTGGCCGGACTGCCACTCGTCATGGAACGAGGGCGGCAGCCGCTGCAGGTGCGCGTACAGGTCGTCCCTGAGCGACTTCTCGATCGCGGCGACCGCCCGGGACTGCACCCAGCGGCGCGTCATGTTGAGCAGCGCCTCGGCGGCGCCCAGGCCGATCGCGGCGAGCGCGAGCGGGATCAGCAGGTGCCTGACGCCGTGCGCGACCGCCCCGTCGATGACGGCCTTGGTGAGCAGCGGGACCGAGATCGCGGCGGCGACGGCGCCGAACGCGGCGGCGAACATGGCGATCAGCTGAACGCGGAACGGACGGAGATATCCGCGCAGCCGCCACAGCGCCCCGACTGGCCGTACCCTGACAGAGGCGCGCGAGATCGGCAAACGGGCAACAGGGGGCATCAGCCGTGAGGTTAACCGGACGGCTAAGAGGTTGTCACCTGATTTTCCTGGCGGCGGACGACTTGTCCGTGAGCGCCAACTCTGGCACGCTGGCTCCCCCGGGGGCTTCGCGAACCGGTTGCCGGCCCGGCCCGCAGGGGAGAGGAACCGTGAAGCGCAGCAACACCATCAGTCGCACCAGGCTTAGATGAACCGCGTGTCGCGCGCGGGCATCCTGGCCGCCTACCGCGACGGCGTGACGGTCATCTGCGAGCTGGCCGCTCAGTTCACCGATGCGACCTGGCTCGCGGCCACCCCGTGCACCGAATGGCGCGCGGTGGACCTGGCCGGGCACCTGCGATGCGTCGCCGACGACTACCACGAGTACCTGGACGACGCCCCGGCCAGCAGGCTCGCCCGGCTGATGGCGACCGGCGTCCCCGCCGACAGCCTGGCCCGCAAGCTGGCACGGCAGAATGCGGCCGAACTCGCTACGCTGCCCGACGTCCCCGGCGCCGAGCACATCGCGGCGTTCGCCGAATCGGCCAGGTCCTACGGGCGGCGGCTGCCGCCGTCCTGGGACCTGCCGCACCACAGGTACCGGGACACCGAGGTCACCGTCGGCGCGATGGCCGGCGCGGCCTGCGCCGAATGGCACCTGCACGCCTGGGACCTGGCCCGGTCGCTTGGCAAGGACTACCGGCCCGCCGATCCCGAGCTGGTGCTCGCCGGCTGGCGGGCAGGCACGCCCCAGCTGTGGCCGGTGCTCGCCGCCGACCCTGACGGCGACGATCCGTGGCACTTCCTGCTGCGCGCCTCGGGGCGTGATCCCGGCTGGAGCGCTGTGTGAGAGCCTTTACCTCGTGACCTTTGACGCATCGAAGGTGCGGGCGGCCTACCCGGCGCTGCGCGACGGCTATGCCTACCTCGACGGGGCCGCGGGCACCCAGGTGCCGGCCGCGGTCATCGACGCGATCGCCGACACCTACCGGGCCGGGATCGGCAACGCGGGCGGCGCCTTCCCGGCTAGCGACCGGGCCGGCGCCATCGTGGCCGAGTGCCGGCGTGCCGTCGCGGACCTGACCGGCGGTCACCCGGACGGCGTGATCCTCGGGCCGAACATGACCACGCTCACCTACCGGCTCGCCGACACCCTGTCGCGGGACTGGGCGCCGGGCGACGAGGTGGTCGTGTCCAGGCTCGACCACGACGCGAACGTCAGGCCCTGGGTGCAGGCCGCCGCCCGGCGCGACGCCACGGTGCGCTGGGCCGAGGTGGACGTCTCCACCACCGAGCTGCCCGCCAGCCAGTACCGCGAGCTGCTGTCCGAGCGCACCCGGCTGGTCGCGGTGACCGCGGCGAGCAACATCGTCGGAACCCGGCCGGACGTGCCCGCGATCGCCGCCGCCGCGCACGCGGTCGGCGCGCTGTGCTACGTGGACGGCGTGCACGCCACCCCGCACGTTCGGGTCGACGTCCGCGCGCTCGGCGCCGACTTCTACGCCACCAGCGCCTACAAGTGGTCGGGCC